>Ga0222632_1000310_pt1 | contig 29164 bp, 26 predicted proteins | sample AntAcemetageno46_FD_179828 | JGI IMG/M metagenome (GOLD analysis project Ga0222632, IMG submission 179828) | Saline water microbial communities from Ace Lake, Antarctica - #46 | ecosystem: Environmental > Aquatic > Non-marine Saline and Alkaline > Saline | place: Antarctica: Ace Lake | collected...
AAGTTCTGATACATCTGATAAAATATTTTTTCGTTTTAAAAATAGAATTACTTATACTTTACAAAAAAAATCATATAATATTCCAATTGAATTAACTATGATTCAAAGTAATCAAGATATTAATAAATTAAAAATATCTCCAACAACATTTGAATTAGAGATGGAAGTGTGTACTTTGACTAATAAGTTAAATGATAAAGATATAAAAGAAGTGATAGATGAAATAGTTAAAATTAAACAAATATTAGCTCAGAATAAAATTATAGATTTACCAGTTAAATCTGTTGATATTTTAAAAAATTATAAAGAATTAATTTGGCCTAACTCTGAAAAAGAAATTAAAAATTTATATTCAATGCAACCAATATCTGCAGAAGTACAACATATAATTGATAAAATCCCTAGTAAATATTGTGCAACAGATAAAGCAGATGGAAGTAAATTTTGTTTGTTTGTGACTAATAACAAGGGAATATTAATTGATAATAATTTAAATATCAAGGCAACAGACTTTACGTTTAAAAATATGGATAATACTTTATTAGAAGGTGAGTTAATCTTTTTACCCAAACAACAAAAATTTATTTTGATGATTTATGATTGTCTTTTTTATAAAGGTGAATCAATTAAAGATGAAATAATTTTTGAAAAAAGATTAAATTATGTTTATAAATTTATGAAAGAAAATAAGGAAGATTATTATGAAATAAAAACTTATCAAGACAAGTTTAATTTTGATAAAATGCGATTACATTATGAAAAAGAATTAGAAAACTTTTATCAGGGATTAGACAAAAAACTTTCTAAAGTAAATAATGGAGATATTGTGCTTCATCCTAAATTTTTTATTTTCCCTGAAGGATCATTACCATCAGAAATTTTTATGTATTCTGATTTAATTTGGGAAGGTTGTACTGAAAATGACAAAGTAAAATGTCCTTATATATTAGATGGTATAATTATGACTCCCTTAGAACAGAAATATACTAATATAAAAGGAGAACAAAAACTCCCTATTTATAAATATAAACCTCCAGATATGAATTCAATTGATTTTTATCTTATTTTCCCAAGAAATCAAGATACGGGAAGTTATTTAGAAATTTTTGATAATTCTGATAATGGTAAAATCAGAGGTCAAACTTATCGTGTTGCTAACTTTTATGTTGGAGATAGATTAGGAAATAAAGAAGTACCTGTTCCTTTTATGAAAGAACAAAATAATTTTGAAGCTTATTTTCCCATAACTGATAATCAAGTTAGAGATTTAACAGGAGATGTAGTTCAAGATAAAACTGTAATTGAGGTTACCTATGATAATCAACCAGATGTGCCTCATCAATATAGATGGAAAATTTTAAAAACTAGATGGGATAAAACAGAATCAGTAAATAAACATAATCAAAAATATGGTAATTTCAGGGATGTAGCTATTAGAACTTGGATATCAATTAAGGAAGCAGTGTCTATTGATGAAATTAAAAATTTAGCAAATCCTGATTCATATGACAAACAATTAAATCAGTTAAAATTAAGAATTGATACTTCTGTTATTTCTTCTTCTAGAGCACATGATGAATATTATCAAAAAATTAAATATTTGGCTCAAATGATGAGAGATTATCATAATTTTATTAAATCTATAATTATTTATACTTATTGTTCTCCCAAAAGATTAAATAGAAACACGACTGAATCTAGGTTGGATGTTTTAGATTTAGAGTCAGGAGAAGGTAATGATATTATGAAATATTATCATCCTCGTGTTAAAAATTATGTTGGAGTTGAAAGTGATTATGATAATATTCATTCTCCTAGAAATGGTGCTTTAGCTAGATATAACTTGTTTAAAGGAAAATTCCCAGATTTCCCTAAAATGACTTTTGTTCAAGGTAATGCTGGAATTTTATTAGAAGGTGATAAACAAAAATTAGTTTTAACTAATATGAAACCAGAAAATATTGAATTAATTGATAATATTTTTAAAACTGCTAATAAATATGATGTTATTTCTTGTCAATTTTCTTTGCCAAAGTTTTTTGAAAATGAGATGATATTAAATAATTTATGTCAAAATATTAATAATAATATTAAAAAAGGAGGTTACTTAATTTTCACTTTATTAGATGGTAATCGTGTCTTAAAATTATTAGGAGATAGAGAAACCTACACATCTGAATATACAAACGAAGAAGGTAAAAGAGAACTCCTCTTTGAAATTTCTAAAAACTATAAAGAAGATAAAAACTTTGATAAAACAGGATTATCTATAAACACCACTATGAAATGGGTAGCAGAAACAGCACAAACAGAATATTTAGTAACTCCAGAATTTTTAGAAACCACAATGAAGAAAAAATGTGATGCTGTATTAGTTGACAGTAATAATTTTGAAAATTTATATACTTTAAATAAAAATTTCTTTGATGATGTTATTCCAACTGAGGATAATCCAAAAAATAAAGCATATTACGAGAGAATATCTAAATTTTATCAAAATTTAACAGGAAGTGATAGAGAGAGTAAGATATTTTCATTTTTGAATAGATATTATATTTTTCAAAAGAAGTTATAGATTTATTTTATAATTTTTTATAATATATGGAAAAAATTAAAAATAAGGTTAATAAGTATAAATATTTTTGGTATTATCCAGACACTAAAAAAAAGATTATTTTAATATCTAAGGGTGATTGTAAAATAGAAACGAAGAAAAAAATTATTAACAAAATGAAAAATAAAAATAAAACTATTGTTTTAATAACATTAAAATTCAAGGATAAAACAACTAGTTTATCACCAGGACATATTATAGTTTCTTTTAAAGAATATAAAATTTGTAATAATAAAATTAGTGAACTAAAAAATGGTAAATCTGGTGCTATTTATTATGATAAAGAATATTTGGTAGAAGAAGGATTTAAATATAAAGATTTAAGAAATATAGTAAAAAAGGTATTTATTGATAATCAAAAAATTAATCCTTTTGGTGAATTCTATGCAGATTTATAAAAATTGATTTAATAATAAATTTAACTATTATTAAATTGATATGATTCGAATAACAAAATTAAGAGACAGAATTTTAAAAGAATATATTTCAAGAAATAATCCTTCTAAATTAATGATTGACGATAAATCAAAAAAAGTTTTATTCAATTATCCAAAAACTGCTAAATATAATGCAAAGTTACTTGTAGATAACCATAATTTATTTCAAAAATCAGAAATTTATAAATTAACAAATTATTTATTAGAATATAAAAAAAACAATATTAGATGTATTCATCCATATTATTTAATGATATCATGGGATGAAATTAAAGATTTTTTTGATATTATAAATTGTGAGTCAAGTGATGCTATTGAATTAAGACTCAAAGAACAATATAAAAATAAACTATCTTGGAAAATTCAGACAAGAGAAACTTTAAAAATAATGGAAAAAATTATTAATAACAATATTTTTAGAAGATATTTCTATGATTATTATTATTATTTAATTTTATTTGGAACTAAAATAGACGTGCCTCATTATTTATCTTCTGATAATCAACCCTTTATATGTGACTTGGAATTATCTTTCTCTAAAAAATCTAAAATTGTAATTTCACTAGTTGAAATTAATAAAGATCATCATGATTTAAATAATGATTTATCAAGAGCTAGACAATTCTTATGTGATCATCATACTTATCCCATTTTATATTATCCGGATAATGAAGACATGTTGAACTTAATGCCTAAAATGTGGGAAGAAATAGCTTATGCGATCGCTAAAGATAATTTATTAGAAGGTGTTAAATTATACTTAATTATGGTTGATTGTTTATCACCAGTTTTTGTTATTTTTATAATGAATAATATTAATAAAACTACAGTTGCATTGCCTGAAATTTTAAGTTTTTTAGAAGATCAAGGAATGAAAAACCCAAGGAGAGAAATTAAAAGAATGATTAATGATGAAGTATTAGATGGTGAAATTACTTGGACTAAAAAAGATTTGAGTGATGCCCAAGTGTCACTTTTTGGAATGGATTTAATTTTTATGAGAATTAATCCTATTAAATTTAATAAAGCAATTGCTTTGTCTAAACAATATCATATTATTAAAACAAAATATTTAAAAATAATTGAAAAAATTGTAGCCCATAATTTAGAACATACCAAAATTTTACAAGAAGGATATATTTATGTATCACAAAAACTAGATTTAATTAAAAATACTAGACAACAACTTCCTGAATTATGTTCTATTTTATATCAACAATGTAAAAATAATATACCAGAAGAAATACAAACTAAATTACATCCTAAATATCCTTTTCTTGTTAAAAAAGAAGGATCTAATATTCTTAGATCTGATTGGAAAAAAATATCAAAAAAAGATTATCATATTACAGAAGAAAAATCTAATAAATATATAATTAATCATCGATTTATTAATAATAAAGATATTAATGAAATTAAAGAACTTATAAGTTAAGGGAAGATGTATAATGATTTTATTTGTTTAATAAATAGAATCAAAATAAAATTAATTTATTTTAAAATAAAACGATTTCCACAAAAGGAGTCACATAAGGATAAAATGTTGGGACATATACATACTCTAATTCATACATATGAGGATCATACCACCACCAATAAATTGGAGAATAAGTTATTCCAGGAGCACTTTTAGTCGCTAATCTTTCATCAAACTCATATAACTCGTCTGAATCCATATCTACATCTTTTTTATGTTTACGAACTTTGGCACCTCCAGCTTGGTTTTTTAAAAATTGTTCTTTCTTTCCTTCAAATGTTTTTAAGTTAGTAGACTCATTCTTTATTTTATAAGACTCTAAAGTATAACTAACTTCATTATCATTTTTTTCTTCTGTTACTTTAAAATGGTAATATTTACCTTTGCCAGAAGAACCTTTTTGAATTGTAAAATGAAAAATAGGAACATTATTATTAAAATGTTCTGATAAACCTTCATAAATTTTTCTAGCTGCTTTAATCGAATTATCAGCAGTTACATTTGTTTCTAAAGACCCTTTAATTTGAGGATTGACTAGTTGATAACTAATTGACATATATAATAGTTTAGAAAAAATTATAAAATATTTTCTAAACTATTTATTTAAATTGTTTTTTTAAAGCTAAATATTTAGCCTTGTATTTATGATATTTATTTTTTAACATATCATAATGTGCTTGTGAACCTTCTTTAATATATCCATCAGCAACATAATTAGAAACCCTTATTGATTTAAGGGTTTCTTCCATCTCAACTCCTACTCCTGCTCCGGCTCCTGATACGGCTCCTGCTTCGGCTCCTCCTTCGGCTCCTGCTTCGGCTCCTGCTCCGGCTCCTGATACGGCTCCTGCTTCGGCTCCTGCTTCGGCTCCTGCTTCGGCTCCTGCTTCGGCTCCTGCTCCTGCTCCTGCTCCTGCTTCGGCTGTGTCTTTCCATTTAGAATAAAGTTTCCATGCATTAGATGATACAACATTCAGTTTGCATGATGCACAACAGCTCTTTATTGGTGTATCACTTATAAATTTTGGATTCATAACTTCAGAAAATCTTGCATTACTATTATGATTATTTAATAATACTAATATTTCATGAGGAGATAACTCTAATAAAAAAATATTAGATTTACGTGTTGTTCCTATAAAAGTAAATCTTTCTCTAGTAAATTTTGAAAACATTTCCTCTTCAAGTTCTCTCTGAGCAGTTAAAAAAGGGTCTGAATGATCTTCACTGGTTTCTCCACCTTTAATAAATCCACATGTTTCAGCTATTTGTCTGATACCAAATTTTGTATCTGAATAAACCACATTTATGTGTGAATCTACTTTATTTTTTATAGCCTCTTTTATTAATTGAGCATGTTTTTTTTCATTGAATCTGTCAGAAGGATCTAGAGTATCTGGAATATCTATTATAAACTTCCATTTATTGTATATACCAGTTTTTATATCAGTTATTGTTTTTAGAATAGAATATTCACCTGTATCCTCATCTTTTAAATAAGTTCCAACATTTCTAGATGAATATTTACCTAAAAGTGCAAATTTAGTTTCATGTATAATTAATAATTCTTTAGTTTCAATGTTTCTTATAATTACAGTGGAGTGTTTTCTCTTTGGATTAGGTGCTGATGCTGATGATGCCGATACCGATGCCATATATATATAACCATAGAAAAAATATTGAAAAAACTATTTTAAAGATTCTTAATTGTTAATCTTTATATTAAAATGGTAAAAAATAATTATATTTTAGAATTGAAAACAACAAAATCAGCAGCAATTAAAACTTTGATTGAAAATATACAATCACTCTTTAGAAAGGTCAGTTTTGTATTTACTCCAAATAAGATAGATAAAAATGGCAATAAACTTAAGGGAGGTTTACAAATAAAAGAAATAAATGAATTTAATTCAACAATGGTTCATGTTAAATTAAATGCTGATGATTTTGAGTATTTTAATTACACGTATAATAAGGAGTATTTAAATTTAGGAATTAATCTTGCTTATTTAACTAAATGTTTAAAATGCATGGCAAACTATGATTCATTGTCAATGGCAGTTGATGCTGATGATTTGAATCATTTAATATTATCTTTAGAAAACAATAAAGATAAAAAAACAATAAAATTACAGTTAATGGATTTAAAATTTAATTTTACAAACATCAAATCAGTTGATTTTTCTTATATGATTAAAATGTCAAGTTCAGATTTTAATAAATATTGTAAAGATTTAAGTATTGTTAGTGATAGAATGGAATTTATATGTAATGGTAAAAAACTATTTTTAGCAGGAACTGGTGAAATAGGTGATGTTAACTATGAAATTTTACCAAGTGTAAATGGTTTAAATATTACTACTAAAACAGATAAAGAAGGAGATATTATTCAAGGTATTTATGATCTTAAACATTTGACTGTTTTTACTAAATGTGCTTCTTTTGATCCAGAAGTTATTATATATATGGAAAACAATAAACCTTTGATACTGCAATATAATGTTTCATCATTAGGTCAAATTAAAATTGCCTATAGTGAGTATCTAGAGCCAGATACGTATGATTTAAATTAAGTTATATAATTTTTTTAAATAACATTTGCAATATAAATAATTTCTAATCCCCATTTTTTCAATATATCTGGGTGAATATTTTTAAGAGATGTATTTTTTTGATTATTATTCCATATTTTAATAACTGCCCATGATTTTTTTTTAATACTACATGATATTCCAGTGACTTCATTAGAGTTAGTAATTAAGTTACCTGAAACTAAATAACAAGCCAAATCATCCCATAATTTTTGTGCTTGTGATAATTTAACTTTAAACGACCATCTACCACCTTTTGCATTCTCAGGATCTTCCCAAATTGGTTTAATATTTTCTTTCATAATATATAGTTGATTTTTTATAATTCCACCGTTAATATTCCAACTATTATGAAGATTCCAATAATTATCAATAGTTTCTATTTGATATATTGATTTATATCCATTAATGGTAAAATCATTATGTGATTTATGATACCATAGAGTCCATTTATTAGGTAATTTAGAATGTTGTGTAAGTTCCATTGTATTAACTTGAAACCATTTTTTAAATTAATATAAGAATATAATTTAAAAAATAGATTAAATAAAAATTAATATGGAATATTTGTTATTATTAATTGAATTTTTTTCTAAATATTATGGTGAAGTATATCAAGGGCGTTTTAATATAAATGATGAATGGATATCAAAGAATTTATTTGAAGAAATATTTTATTTTTTACCATCATATTTAACTCATTTATATGGTTATTATTGTAATGATTATTTATATAAAAAAAATAACCAATTATTTCTTGGTAGATCAAATATAAGTAATAAGATTCATTGTCCTATTTTTGAAATGACATTAAATAACATTGATATAAAAGATCAGTTTCATTTAGAAACTCCATTTTGGGTTATATTTTCTTATTATAAGGAAAGAACTGATGTGCCTTTATTAATTAAATTTTTAAATAAAGGTATTATAACTAAAAAATATTATTTGAAAGACAATAATAAAAAAAATCTTAGTGATTTATTAAATAATTAAATATTAAAATTAATTTTGTCTTAATATTTAATGAATAAAAAAGTACTTGGTATAATTTTAATTTTAATTTCTGTTTACTTTATATTTTTCAGGAATAAAGAAAAATTAACTAATTGTTCCCAAAATAATTTTGATATTGCATCAAATCCGCTAGTTAAAAATATGAATCAAAAACTTTTAACCAATAAATTATCTAGTAGATCAATAAGCAGGATAGTAAATTTTGATTCAAGAGATTTTAATGAAGATAGATCTTTAACATTAAAACAATTATTTGATAATGACAAACTTCCTAAAAATATTCAAGACTACTTGGTAAAAGAAATTAATAATCTTGTTAATTCTTATCGTTTAGAAGATATCACAAAAGATTACGTAATTGAATTTGATACAAAAATTGCATCTATCAAACATATATTTTTAAAAAATATGGTTATTAATACTCTTTTATGTTTACCAGAAAAACCAGATGATATTCCTTTATTTTGGGGTCATTTAGTTGATATGTTGGTAACACCATCTGGAATTAAATGTAATGATGAAGATTTTTTAAAATATTTCCATTTGAACACTAAAAATATAGAATCTTTCTTTGGAAATATTGGTGGAGGTGATTTTGAATTTAATATAAATGAGTCTACTGTATTACCCAGTGATGGCTTAACTTTAAAGGACAAAGAAACAGATATAGATCTTAATTTTTATAATGAGTTAGATAAAATTAAATTAAATAAGGAAGAAAACGGTATATTTATTATAAGTTTTAGTAAACATTTTATGAATTTTGGTCCTGAAATACTTATGGGTAAATTTAAAAAAGAATTAGATAAATTATTTGATATATTCACTAAAAATAATAATAGGTCAATTAATCATGAAAGTGAAGAAGATATGAAAAGATTAATTGATATTTATGAAGAGGAGTTTAAAAGTTTAGTTGCTCTAATTAAAAAATCAAATAATGATCCTAGATTAGAAAAACAATTTGATAATTTCAAAAATTTATATCCATATATAAAACATAATCTTTTATTAACAAGAGTCCAAACTTATTTAAAATCAAAAAAAGCACCTGAGAGAGCCTTTAGATGTTTATCTACAAATAATAAGATTTGTGTGAATGATATAACTAAAATTTTTGGAAATGATGAAATAGGATTTGTTTCAAAAAGTACATGTGTTGATAAAGATACTAATAAATTTCAAAATTCAAGTTTAGATAGTATTTTTAAAATACATCAATTTTGGACTAAAATATCAACAGATGATAAAAAAACAATATTTAATATTTTGAGAATAATGTTACAATATCATAAAGTTATAGTTCCTGAAAATTATGGAGTAATTAAATTAAAAGAATTAAAAATATCAATGGAAGATCAATCAAGTTTATGGAAAGGTGAAACTATTAAACAAAATGATAATAAAATATATATACAATTAAAAAATTTACCATCAGTTGTTAATAATTTAGTAAGTAATAAAGAACAAGTACAAAATTTACTAATTACAGTTATTAGCAAAATGAATTATTCTCAAAAACTTGTATGGAACCGAATGTTAAGAAAACCTGATTTTAAATTATCATCATCATTAATTAAATTTTTTGTTTATGGATTAGAATTAGAAAAATTATTTAAAATAAATGCTGTTGAAATGTTAATGAATATGGGATTACCCACATCTAAATCATTTAATGATATTATGATGGAATATAAAGTTCCCCTCAAATATATAGATTTTATATGGAAAATATTAGGATCTTATATAAATCCTCTTCTTGTTACAGATATTAATATGTCCATAAGTTCTGTTTTTTATGATGATGAATTTTTTGAAAAAAGTTCTTATTATGTTTCTTATTTAGCTTCTATTTGTTATAATAAAGAAGAAGTCATTAAAAGAATTGAAAATAACTTTGGAGAAAACTTATCAATTGAGAATTATGAAAAAATAAATAAATTTATAACACAACAATGTAAACATAATAAATAAATAAATAAATAAATAAATAAATAAATAAATAAATAAATAAATAAATAAATAAATAAATAAATAAATAAATAAATAAATAAATTTAAAGGGCTAATTTACAATATCTTAATATGGAAATTCTGAATTGGTTTATATTTTTTGGAGTAATGATATTTTTATCATTTTTAAGTTGGTTACAAATATTTGGTTTATTTATTATAACAATTTTAACTATCAATAGTTTTATAAATTATCCAAAATTACTTGAAAAAACAGATCGCATTAGTTTAATTCAAAAATCAGCTGTAAAATTTATTATTGTAATATATCAACATTTATTAAGTTTTATAATAAAGTTACTATATACCCGAATAGGAATATTTATTTATAAGAACATAAATGAAATGAATATTGCTTATTTAAATTCTAAAGGTTTAATTAGACAAAAAGTGATAGAAATGGTTTTAAATATGAGAAATAATAGGATGTTTACCCCTAGAATTAGTACTGATGACGAAGATACGGATGATGATACTTGAATCTAATAAAAATTGATATAAAATATCTTTAAAAATTATTAATGTATTTTATATTAATGTCTAAAAAAACCTTAACTAACCAGATTATTGTTAAAGAAGGAATAGAAAAATTGGTTGATTTGTATTTTCAACAACCTAAAATTCTTTATTCCCATCTTTTTTCATCATATCATCAAATGATTGAGGAAATAATTCCTCATACATTAACAAAAGAACCTAATTATTTTTATGAGAAAATTACCCCAGAGGAAATTTATAATTATGGTTTTCGTTTTGATGACGTTAAAATATTTCCTCCCATTAGAGAAAGAGATAATGAAATAATTTATCCACATATGGCAAGAAAGAATTTTCTAAATTATTTTGCTAATATTCAAGCAAAAGTTACTCAGTTTCAAGAACGAGTAGATTTAGTTACCGGAGAAAAAACTTCTCGTGATATTGGAGAATCTGAAACAACAATTGTTGGTTCTGTTCCAGTAATGGTTAAATCTCGTTATTGTTCAACCTATTTGAAACCTGAAACATCAAAATACGAATGCAAGTATGATCCCGGTGGTTATTTCATTGTAAATGGTCAAGAAAAGGTTATTGTATCAATTGAAAAAATGGCAGATAATAAAATTCTTGTTTTTTCTAGAAATGATTCATCTTATCCATCAGGTAAAATATTTAATGTTCAAATAAATTCAAGGAGACACGATTGGTCCGATAATCTTCAAATTATAAATATTAAAAACACTAAAGACAACAGTTTGGTTTTAACTACTTCTCAATTTGTTGAAATTCCAATAATAATTTTTTTGCGTGCTTTAGGAATAGAATCTGACGGAGAATTAACTTCTAGAATTTCTAACAATTTAGAAGATGTACCAATGGTCAATCTTATTCGTGAATCTTTAAATAATTCTATTACCGATGATGGAATTGTTATAAAAACAAGAGATGAAGCAATTGATTACTTGATTACAAAATTAAGAAGTAATCGTCGTATAATTCAAAGTGATGAAACATTAGCATACCAACAAAAAAAGATTTATCTTGAAAAAATTCTTAAAAAAGATATTTTGCCTCATTTAGGTGAAGATGTACCTCTTAAAATTTCATACTTTTGTATGATGTTAAGAAAACTATTAGAAGTAATGATAGGAAGAGTGACAGAAGATGATCGTGATTCGTTTGACAATAAAAGAGTAGAAACTCCGGGTGTTTTAATTGGTCAATTGTTTCGTCAAAACTTTAAAAAGATGTTAAATGAGGTTTCTAAACTTTTCCGTAAAAAAAATACATCTGATGAAAAACCTGTCAATATGATCAGTCAAATTAAACCATCAATAATTCAACAAGGTATTAAAACAGGTTTAGCGACTGGTGTTTGGGGTTTAAGTAAAACTAAAAAGGGTGTAGCTCAGAGTTTGACTAGACTTTCTTATTTACAAACAATTTCTTATTTACGAAGAATAAAATCTCCTTCATTAGAGACATCTACTTCAAAGATTACTTCAATTCGTCAAGTAAATAATATTCAAGCTTTTTTTGTGTGTAATGTGGAGACACCAGAAGGTGCACAAATTGGATTAGTTAAATCATTAAGTTTAATGAGTACCATTTCTCCCAGTTTAGACGGACAAAAAAAAATAATTGATGAATTAATTTCTAATAATGAAAAAGTAAAACATCCTTTTATGATAAATCCAGTAGATTTAGATAATTATATTAAAATATTTTTAAATGGTAAATGGATGGGATGTATTGAAGTAAAAGAAGGTTTAAGTTTCTATGAAAACATGAGATCAATGAGACGAAATGGTACAATTGATAAAATGGTAACTTTAACAATGGATTATTTTGGTAAAGAATTAAAAATCTATACAGAGTCAGGAAGACTGATCAGACCTTTGTTACGAGTTAATAATAATATGATTGAAATGACTCAGGAAATGGTTGATGATATTGAGAATGAATTTACAAGTGAAAAGAAAGAAACAGGTTGGAATAGAATTCTTCTCAAGTATCCAAATCTAGTTGAATATGAAGATATAGAATGTACTAAAAATATGATGGTTTCAATCGATCCTCATTTTTTGAAAGAATCAAGAGAAAACTCGTTACGAAAAGTAGAAAAGTCTAATGAGCTTATGAAAGCAAATCGTTATGGACAATATAGGTATGTTAATTATACTCATAGTGAATTTCATCCTTCTTTCCTTTTAGGTACTATTGTTTCGATTGTTCCTTTTATTAATCATAACCCAGCAACTCGTGGTATTATTTTCTTCTCTCAAGCAAAACAAGCTGTTGGAATGTATGCTACAAATTATAAAGACAGAATGGATATTAGTAATGTATTATATAATCCTCATATTCCTTTGGTTACAACTAGAGCAATGAAATATAATAGATTTTTAGATATGCCCAGTGGTGAAAATGTAATTGTTGCTATTTTATGTTATACTGGGTATAATCAAGAAGATTCAATTGTGGTAAATAAATCAGCAATTGATCGGGGTCTTTTCTGTGCAGAGACTCTTAAAAAATATTTTAGCAAGATTGAGATGAATCCGTCCACTTCTGCAGACGATGTTTTTATAAAACCTGATAGAACTAAAGTAACTGGTATGTCACAAGGTAATTATGAAAAAATCAATGAAGAAGGATTTATTCCTGAAGAAACTTTTATTACAAACAAAGATATGTTAATTGGTAAAGTGTCTCCTATACAACCTACTGGAGATAACAAAGTTTATAAGGATAAATCAGAAACATTTAAAACCAATGTTGATGGATATGTTGATAGAGTTCATCATGATATATATGATGGTGATGGTTATAAAATGGTAAATATGCGAGTTCGTATGGAAAGAAAACTAATTATTGGAGATAAATTCTGTCTTGATGAAAATGCATATATTAAAACATTTAATGGATGGAAAAAATTAAAACTATTAAACAATGACAAAGTATTAACAATGAAAGATAACCTAACTTATTATTCACCTATTTCTAATTTATATACATTTGATTGTGATAATGATAAGATGTTTTATTGTAAGAAAGATAATTTCGTAATTAAAACAACTATGGGTCATAAATTATATGTTAAATTAATTGACTCCAGTAATTATAAATTTATGACTGCACATGAAATATTTAAAAATAAATTATCTTTCTATCAGAAAAATATAGATGAAGAGATTTTTATTACTCCTAATAATTATTATCTTATTAATTACACTGGAAAAGTAATATGTCCACAAGTACCAGATACTCATTTATTCTATTATAAAGAAACATTAGATTCATTACCCGTTTGGACTGGCAATTCCACACGACATGGACAAAAAGGAACAACAGGTTTATTAGTTCCTCAAAGAGATATGCCTTTTACAGAAGAGGGTATGAGTCCTGATATTATTTTTAATCCACATGGTATGCCGTCACGTGAAACTATTGGACAATTACTTGAGACAATTTGTAGTAAAGTTTCAGCTTTGACAGGCAAATTGTTTGATGGAACTCCTTTTAATGAGTATGATATTTACCAAGTTCCTGAAATCCTTAAAAAACTCGGCTATGAACAATATGGTACAGAAACAATGTATAATGGAATTACAGGACAGAAAATGAAAGCTAAAATATTTATTGGTCCTGTTTACTATTTAAGATTAAAACATATGGTTAATGATAAATTACATTCCAGATCCACTGGACCTAAACAAGCCATTACTAGACAACCACTAGAAGGTCGTGCCAAAGAAGGAGGATTAAGAATAGGAGAAATGGAAAAAGATTCAATGGTGGCACACGGTATCAGTCAATATTTGAAAGAAAGAATGATGGAAACTTCTGATATTACCACAGTTCATGTATGTGATAAATGTGGATTATTTGCCTCTAAAGTTATGGATAAAGATTATTATCAATGTATCTCTTGTAATAATACCACTGATATAAGTGAGGTTGCAGTACCTTATGCATTCAAACTTATGGTTCAAGAGTTAACATCTGTCAATATTCTTCCTAGAATTAGAACATAATAATTATTTTAAATTAATTTTACTAAAATAATTTAAATTAAAATTTTAAGTATTTAAGATTAGCCAGTCCAGATCCATAATCAGAAGTGTCAAATAAAGGTTCAGTTGAGGGAGATTCTAATGAAAAATCATAAGTTGGCTCGGTTATATTAGTACTTTGAGGCAAAGATTTTGATTGATTACCATAAAATCTAAAAAGAAAAATTAAAATAACACCAACTAAAATACCTAATCCAATATACATTAACACATTATTACTTAGATAGTTCTCTTCTGTAACCACAATTGATGTTGGTTCTGTAGCTACTGCTACTACTGGTGTTGATTCTGTTGATTCTGCTACTACTGGTGTTGATTCTGCTACTACTGTAGCTACTGCTACTGGTTCAATTGGTGCTGATTCTGTAGCTACTGCTTCTGGTTCTTCAGTATTTACATCTGCCATTTTTTCATATATTTTTTCAAATTTAATATTATAAGGTGCTCCTACTGGATTATTTTGGAATGCTTCCATTTATATAAGATATATTAGAAAATATTTTATATAAAAATCTTAGAATTAATTTTATAATTCTTCTGCTTTTTTATTCTTATTATTTGTTCTTTTAAGATTGACTCTTTCTGTGAGAGGTCTATTTTCAAAAATTTGATTAGTAATTGTTGATGCTTTAACTTCATCTTTAGTTAAATCTTTAATGGTATTATAAATATTTTCTTTTTTTAGAGGTGCTTTTGATTTAGATATATTTTTTCTTAAATTTCCATTAGTAATTCCAATAGATTTTTCTCCGATTTCGTCTAAATAACTTAAAATATATTCTTCTATTTCTTTTTTTTCTTGAGTTAATTCTCTTGATTTATTTTTAAAGTCTCTTAGAGAATCATCTATTTTTACCCATAATTGTACTTGTTCTTGGAATTCTTTAGATATTTCTTTATTATTTTCCTTAGAGATTTCTTTTTCAGCCATATATTATATAAATAAATAATTTTTTATTTAACTTAAAATTATTTAATATAGAGGTTTAATATTGGTATCAGGTTCATATGTTGAGTTATGCCAAGGAGATACAGTATATTTAGGGTTGGGGATAGTTCCACGAATGTCATATGAAGGATTTTTAAGAGATTGTCCTACAGTATTTACTCCAATAATATATCTGTTGGTATTAATTAATTTATCATCATTTAAATTATATTTAGCTTGGGTAAAATCAGTTTCAAACCATTCATCATTTACTTCTTTTGGTAGATATTGAGAAGAATTGTATTCAGTTACATTGTTTTTATTAAAATCAATTTCATCAACTGCAGTGCCAGGTTCAATTGCTCCAATAAAAGCGGTATTAAGATCAGCACCCTGAGAATCTTGTGATAAACCTGATATTTCAATAGGACCGGAATCTCTTTCAACAGTTGAGGCAGTTGAAGGAATTCCAATATTTTCAGCAGTTACAATGTCTTCACCTTCAACTGGTGTTTCCATTTGTGGTGCTTTTAATTGAGGTATTTGTTCAACAGAATTTTCTTTTTGAGGAGCTTCTACTTCAATTTCACCTTCATTAGGAACTAAAGAAGGATTCATTAAGTAAAAAATAAATAATCCTACAACAGCTAATAATAAAATGTTATTTAAGTTTAGATTTCCTAACATGATATATAATATGTTAGAAAAAAATAATAATTTTAATCTAAAGTTAATTCTTTAAAAAATATAATGGTTAAACTATTTTGTATTAATTTAAAATCGCGTAAAGATAGATTAGATAGATTTATAAAAATCAATAAAAATAAATTACTTCAAGACATTGAAATAATAGAAGCAGTTGATGGTAAGAAAATAAATATATCGGAAATAATTAATAAAATAAATCCTTTAGATTATTTAACTTCTAAAAATTTGTTACATGGTGTGATTGGTTGTTGTTCCAGTCATTTTAGTGTTTTACAAAAAATGATAGATGAAAATATAGAATATGCTATTATTATGGAAGATGATTTGTTATTAACAAACAGTTTAGATGAAATAAATAAACCAAATGGTTTAATTGATGTGTTTAAAAATATAAAAGGAGATTTGCTTTATTTTAATTTTCCTTATCCTAAAGAAATTTATCAAAAGTTTAATGATACTAACAAGTATATATTAAAACCTTTTGATGGTAAATTATATACAGCAGAAATGTATTTAATTAGTAAAAGTTTTGCTAAAAAAGTATTAGATAATTTTAATAATAAAATAGGTGCATTTGATTTAATTTTGAATAAAACAATTGCGAGGGAAAAGTGTAAAGTATTTTGTTTAGATCCACCAATTGCAGATCAATTTGATAGAACAGATTCTAATATTAGATAATTTTATCTAATTCAAATATAATGGAAAATTTAATTAGTAATTTAATTCATACTTTACCTTCTTTTGATAGTATTGATGACAATGGTAATAATATAATTCATCATTTATCTAAACATGGTGATTTAACATTAATGAAAAATGTTATTAAAAAAAATAAAATATTTTTAAATACATTAATAAATCAAAGGAATCAAGAAGGAAATACACCATTACATGTGGCAGTAGGAGGAGGAAACCAAAATGTTGCTGACTACTTAATTAAAAAAGGATGTGATTCATCAATTTGTAATTTTAAGGGACAATCATGTGAGTTAAAAAATAATTTTATTACAGGTGGAGGAAATAAAGAAATTATAAGAGGAACTAGAAAACTATAAAATATTGAAAATAATTTAATATAATGGTAAAATATCATAATATGAAATTAAAAGTAAAACCTTATTGGAATAAATTTTTTCTTAAAAATAAAAATATTATTGAGAAGATTTTAGATACTTTAGATTATCAGCATAAAATTATATTGCCTCCTAAAAATCAAATTTTTAGAGCATTTGAATATAGTGATATACCTGAATGTAAATTATGCTTAATTGGTCAAGATCCATATACAAGTAATAATAATAACTTTTATTATGCAGATGGTTTAGCATATAGTGTTGACTCAAGTATTACTAAATTACCAGGATCTCTACAAAATATTTTTAAAGAATTAAAAAATTGTTATCCTGAATTTGATTATTCTCATGGTTCTCTTGAGAGATGGGTAAAAGAAGAAAATGTAATACTTTTAAATTCTTCATTAACAGTAATTGTCGATCATCCAAAATCACACACAAAGCGATGGAAAGATTTTACTGATAAAATCATTCAAGAATTAGATAGTACTAGCAATTGTATATTTTTGCTTGTCGGACAAAGTATAATTAATAAATCTATTCTTATTAGAAATAAAAAAAGAATTATAACTTGTTGTGATCCATCTTCTTTGGGAGCTCATCGTGGATTTATTGGAAGTAAAATTTTTTTGAAAATTAATCAATTACTTAAAGAATTAGGACAAAAAGAAATTAATTTTCAAATACACTAGAAATCTTTCTTTATACACATAACACATCTTTATTATTAATAAAATATTGAAATTAAAACTTAAAGACGTATTATCTCTTTAAGTATCTTATGGATAAATATTTAGATATGACAGATGACCAAATTGATGGTCTCTTATTTAATTTAGGTTCGGAAGAAAAACCTAAAACTGACACATCATGTCCTTTTTGTAAATCTACAAAAATAGGCAATGATGGTAATATTGGAACAATATGTTTAGATTGTGGTGGTGAAATTTCTGAAATTTTTGAAACTAATCCTCAATATGAGGGGGAAACAGGAAGATCCGCATCTTATGGATGTCCTTCAAGTTATTTTTTTCCTAAAAGTGCTTTGGGAACTAAACTTAAAATTAAAGGTTATAGTAGAATTAGTAATTTACAAAAACAGGGACAAATGCCCTACAAAGAGAAAAGTTTATTAGATGTAATGGCTAGTATTCAGTTAAAATGTAAAAAATACAATTTAACACAAAAAGTGATTGATACATCTAAAATTTTATATAAAAAAATTAATGATGCCAAACATACAAATGGTGAAAGAAAAGGTAAAAGTGTTATTATGAGATGTGTTAATCGTAGATCAATGATTGCTTCATGTGTATTTTATGCTTGTAAATTAGAAGAAGAACCTAGAAGTCCTAAAGAAATAGCAGATATTTATGATTTAGAAGTCAAACATGTTAATCGTGGATGTCGAAGATTTTTAGATTTTATAGATATTCATAGTTATTTCAGTAAAGTTAAATGTAGTCAAGCGGTTGATTTTATAATAAGATATTCAGATCGATTAAATTTAAGTGAAGAAATCATAGATAAGGCTATATGTGTTGCAGAAAATATACATAAATTAGATGCTGCTTCAACACATGAGCCTCCTTCTGTTGCTGCTGGATCAATTTTATTAGTATGTACTTTATTGAAAATTGATATTAATAAAAAAAGTATAAGTGAAATATTTGAGATATCTGATGTAACAATTTCAAAAACTTACCGTAAAATATATCCTTATCATAAAATAGTAATGAATTATGAAATATCAGATTTTATTAAAAATAAAATTATTAATTGTGAAAAACAAACAAATAAACTTAATTTGGAAAATATAATAATAAAACATCTTCCTATTAAGAAAAACCCAAAAAAAAAGAAGATAGTAGTTCATGTTAAAGCTAAAGAACCTGAAAATAAAGTTATAATTACTTCAACTAAAAATATAACGGTTAACTTATGATCCATATTTTAATCCAGCCATTCCACTTAATTTACGTAAAGAATTTAAACATAATATGAAAAAATCAGATTCACAAACATTTTTATTAAATTTTAAGAAAATTTTATTTGCTTTTTTTAAATTAATTCCTACTAAATTATCACTAAATAAGTTATAAACACGATACTCACCTATTATTATTTGATGTTCTAACTGATATTTATCATCATCTAATAATAATATAGGATCTTTATCTAAATTATTTTTTATTAATAAATACTGACAAGTATGATTTATCAAGAGTTCAAATATATTGTTTATATTATTAAATGGATAATGAAATGTTTGTAATATTGGATATTCTAAACTAGGCTCTGTATTTCCCGTATAACAAATATATTCAAGTTTATCATTATCAATCACATTTGAATAATTAATATGTATTTTTACTTTATGTTGTAATGTTCCTGGGATAAATTTTTTTAATAATAAAAAAGGCAATTCATTTTTTTCAAACTTAAATAATTTTTGTAAAGGATTTATCATTGACTTGTATATAAAATCAATATTACTACCGCCTATAGACAATCCTATTTTATTTATACTATCAATTTTATCTAATTTAATACTAGTGCAATATTCACCTTCACTTAAATCTAAAGTAAAAGTATGGGCACATGATGGCTCGATTAAATATAATGTTTTAACAACAGAATCTTTTAAATTTTTTTTAATTATATCTATTTCGTTATTAGTATGGTATGATAAAATTATAATTTAAGCTAAATACATTACTTGAATCTTCTTCACCCCTATATTGAGAACACAAAAAACACATTTCTATCTCGAGACCAATTGGCCCTTTACAATAATTATAATGTAAACTATCATTATCAACTTTTTCTATATAATTAATTATTATTTTAACATCACCAAAAATAAATTTTTTTAAAATTAAAAATGGAATCTCATTATTTTCAAAGTTAAATTTTTCTTGTAAGGTTGGTATCATAAACCCCTCTAACTTATCATATTGTGTTCCTTGTATTAATAAGGTAATAGAATCAATTAATTTTATTTTATCTGATTTAATACTTGTTATAAATATACCTTCTACTACATGAATTTTATATATATATCTATTTGATGCGTTTGTGTGTTTAAGTGAGTATGTTATAGGAGATTCAAAAGTATTTTTAATTTGATTAATTTTATCATTTAATATTGTATAATTATTATTAAAATACATATCTACAGAACCACATACTGTTTCTTTTATAAGTTGTAAGTCTATATTTTGTATAGTTGACATATATAAATATTTATGATACTATTTTTTAAATTGATAAAAGTATTTCAGGTATAATTTCTTTAATGTTATCAACACACTTAACACAAAAATTTTTATCTAACAGTTTTGGATTTTTATTTTTAATTTCTTTTAAATCATCTTCATTCTCTTTTGGTATAAATATTAATTTAACACCTGTTTTTTTAGCCCCAGTTAATTTATAGAGTAATCCTCCTATTTTTGTTATTTTACCAGTTAACTCTATTTCACCTGTCATTCCAATATCATTTTTTATTTTTAATCCAGTTATTCTAGATATAAAAGCAGAAGTAAAAGCACACCCAGCAGAAGGTCCATCTTTAGGTGTAGAAGTAGAAGGAGCATGAACATGAAATCCATTTTTAAATTTTTCTTTTACATAATTATTTAAATTATTAATTGAAGGATATAATTCTAAATTAGTTTCTAAATAATTCATTGCTGCGGTATAAGAACAATGAACAGATTCTTTCATTACATCTCCTTGTTTACCTGTTAATTTAATTTCAAATTTATCATCAACATCATAATTACTAAATATTTGTATAGGAATAATCCCTCCCATTCCACTTGATGTTGCATATAAACCATTTATAATTCCTACTTCCGACTCATTATGAATTAATTGTTCTTCTTTACGTGGTTTATTTAAAAATCCTTCTATATCTTTCTTTTTAATATTTATTTTATTTTTATAAGTTTTGAAAACACCTCTTTTATATATTTTATCTAAATTCAAGTTTAAATATAGATCTTCCATTAATCTTTTAATTCCTCTTACACCTGCTTCATTAGTATAATTTTCAATTAGTTCTCCAATAAGTTTTATAGAAAAATTAATTAAATTCTCTTCAAAACCAACATTTTTACTTATTTCTTTAATCATAAAATTACTTACTATTTTTAACTTGTCTGACAAAGTATAAGGCTTTATATTAATTTCTCTAATTCTATCTAATAAAATTGGATCTATTAAATCACTGTCATTATATGAAAACATAAAAATCACTTTATTTAAAGGAAAATCTATTCCTTGAAAGAACCGATCCTGAAATGTTGAGTTCATATTGGGATCAGTTAAATGAATTAAAATACTCGAAATTTCATTTATTTTACCATTTTTCTCAGTCGCTTTATCAAGTTCATCAAAATAAATAATACATCTTTGTTTTCCTGTATCTATCATTTTTTTTACTATCATTCCTGGCTGTGATCCTGTATAAGTATAACCATGACCATGCAATAATTCACCGTCATTTTGACCTCCCAAAGTTATTTGTGCAAAAGGAATGTCTAAAGCTTCACTCACTGATTTTGCTAATAAAGTTTTTCCAACTCCAGGAGGACCCACTAATCCAATTGCTGAACCTTCTCCCGTAGGATTAGAAATCCATTTACCTACTAATTGCAAAAGTGTTTTTTTAGCTTCTAAATGTCCATAAGATAATTCTGATAATTTGCTTTCAACATTTTTTATATATTCTGTTTTCTTTGTATCATCATTTTGTAAATTAGTAAAATTTAAATCATCTGCGATGGATGGCCATGGAAATTTTAAAATATTTTTTACAAAAGTTAATTGTTTATAATAATCATTCGATCCTTGTTTCATTTCTTCTACTTTCTCTAAAACTATTGATTTAACTTTATCTGGTATATTTTTATTAACTAATAATTGTTTTTTATAGTCAACTTCATCTAAATTTAAATTTTGAATTTTTTCTAATTCATCTTTTAAATTTGAATTAGCTCTTTTTATTTTTAATTGTTGATAATAAGATAAATTAGAATAAATCATTTTTGAAATTAATGAAGTGCCTAATTTTTTTTCTTTAATTAACGAATATAATAAAGATGCCATATCTTCTGTGTCATCATTCCCTAATAAAAATAAAAAAATAATACGATACATATCTTTTATAGTTGTATTTTTATGAATAAATTTTTTCATAATATTAATAAAGGTAGTATTTGATAATTCTAAATAATTAGTATATTCTTTTTCTATCATTTTTACAAATTCTGTTTTTGATAAAGAATAAATATATACTAGATTGATATTTCTTAAATATGATTTTACCCATTCATCTGGTATACTGGTTTTTTCTATAATCAAATCATTTAATTCTCTCTTTTTATTAAATAAAATAGGTTTTAATATTTGACATGTTTTTATTTCTAAATTTAAATTATTTTTTGGGTAAAAACCAGTAATAGATAATATTGTTTTATCAGATATATTAAATTTAATTGTTCCTACAATTTTTAAAGAATCATTTAAATATGAAGGACCCATTGTAAAAATAGGCTCTGTTTTTTTGATTACTTTATTTTTATTTTTATTATTAGTTATTAAATTAAATTTTAATGGAATAAATACTCCTTCTAATTCATAAATATAATTATTATATAAACTATTAAATATTTGGTATTTAATTTCTCCTAAAATTAATTGTGTACCTTCTCTGAATGATGAATAGCCTAATTTTTTAATTTCAGTTATTAAATAATCATGAAGCGATGCTAAAGGAAAATCATTTAATGAAACTATATTTTTTGTATCTATATTAGATAATTCATTAATTAAATGATAATTTTCATCTAAATTAATTTTAGAATTAGTTTCAATTTCTTGATTATTTTTTTTTAAATAAATATTATATTCTGAATTAATTTTTTTTATAATATCATATAAACCTTCTTGACTTTTACTCAATTCCATATAATCAATAAAATTATTTTCTTGAATAAATTCTAAATGTTTATTTAATTTGTTAACTATTAAAGATATTTTCTCATACTCCATTTGAAGTATATTTAACTTTGAACTATCTAAAAATATTGTCATAATACATTATTCTATAAAAGTTATTTGATCTAACCTTAATTTTTTACCATGTAACCTTAATTTTTTACCATGTAACCTTAATTTTTTACCATGTAACCTTAATTTTTTACCATGTAACCTTAATTTTTTTAAAAAAATTACTTTTATACCCTCTTAATCAAATACTTTCTTGACTTGTTAAAGTCTTCCCACTTCATCTCAACCTTAGTCTCTGGTGAAGAATAAAAGATTACTTCATGTGCACATTCTGCAGAGTGAAATTTCTTCTCTGCAATCTTCATAGCAGAAGGTCTCTTTGGATATCTACGTCCTAGAATATATACTTGATGAAGAGAAGAACACTTAATATCCCTCATCTCTGGAACCAATCCCATCTTCAAAATTCGTAGAATACACACACTCTTATCATCTACAGAAAAACCCTTCTTTCCCTTATCTTCCAAAGGGGTAAGTTTCTTTCGGGCAACTTGTACCTTAAAATCATCCCAAGTGATACCTGTTCCATCTGGCAATTCAACCTTGTACGGAATTCTAATCTCCATAATATCAGTGGCAAAACCACCTGGAGAATGACACCTTCCAATACGTGATTCCTTCTTCATTTCTCTCATAATAAGAGACGGCGAATGAGAGGTAAACTTTTGGTCACCCTTCTTTGTACATGATCTATAATAAACAGTGTAATATGACATAATATTTATTTAACATCCTATTAATTATTAATATTTCAATTTTTTAAAAATGAGTTTAACTTAAAGATAAAATATATTACTTTTATATATAATGCCTACTAAATCCAATTCTAAAAAATCTGTAGACACCGTCAATAATTCTAAAAAAGTAACTGATAAGAAATTAACTGCTAAGACAATCCCTACTAAGGAAGTAACTACTAAAAAAACCCCTACTAAGGAAGTAACTGCTAAAAAAACCCCAACTAAGAAAGTAGTTGAAAAGAAAGTAGTTGAAAAGAAAGTAGTTGAAAAGAAAACTGCTTCTAAAAAAGTAGTTGAGAAAAAAACCCCTGTTAAGAAAGTAGTTCAGAAAAAAACCCCTGTGAAAAAGACTCAAGAAGGAGGTGATGATGTAGAAACTGATAAAGTTCTTAAAACTAATAAAACTAATAAATCTGGAAAGGTAGTTCGTTCTTTCAAAGTTCAACTTCCTGGAAATGAAGAATATTCTGGTCGTTTCACTGGATCAATGCCTTATCAAGCAGCATCTAAAGCTCTTTCTAAATATTACCGCACTAATAACAACCCTAAATCCACAATTACTTTTACAATAAAAGAGTCAACTCGTGGAAGTGGTCGCAACCATTACACTTATGAAGGACATCGTGTAAAACTTGATAAACCAGTAGAATATTCAATTGCAGGAGGAAGCACAATTACTAAAGCATATAAAAATCATCTCAAGAAGGTTAAAAAGGCTGATTTACATAAAGAAGAAAACCTTTAAGAAACTTTTAAAATTATAATCTAAATATTTATATATGTCACTTAATACTACATATGACGGAATAAACTGGACTCTTACCCCACCTACCCCCGAAGGAATATATGATATTGTACTAGGCTTTGTTCCTGCTCAATCTGTTGATCCTTCAACAAATGCGGTTTTTGAATATTCTACTGACGGTACTAACTATGTAGAATTTGAAACTATTAATACTCCTGAAGAAGCTCCCCCCACTATAGTAAACTCTGTTACAATTGTAAATAAAGCAATAAATCAAGGCATTGTACAATTTTTTATAAGAAGAGTTGATAATGGGAACCCAGTAGGTTTAGACTCTTTTTTTATTGATGGTATATCATCAGGTGGTGAAGGTGTTCCTTGCTTGACTAAAACTTGTAATGTTCTTACTCCATCCGGTTATCGTAATGTAGCTGAAATAAAACAAGGAGATGTCGTTACTACCTCTGATAATCGTCAAGTAGAAATTCAACGTATTCTTACTTCCACCTTACCTGCTGATAAAGTATCTCCTCGTTTAATTAAGGCTCATCAATTTGGCAAAAACCAACCTTTAATTGATACTCATCTTTCTGATTGGCATGCATTTAATGTAAATGGTATGTGGCAATTACCTAAAAAATCTAACTTACCTAAACAATGGTCAGAGGAACAAGTTACTTTTTACCATTTAGAATTACCTGATTACTATAACGATAACTTGGTCGTTAATGGTATGGTTATGGAATCATGGGATGGTAAATTACCTACTGAAGTCCGTGAATATGTCTGGAAAAAAATAGGTAAAAAATATGTTAGACAAATGGTATAAATTTGTTAAAATTAATAATATTATAAAATATATAATATTATCAATTGGTTAATCCAACTATAAAAACTTATTTTTATAGTCTCATAGCTTGGTAATCCAACTATAAAAACTTATTTTTATAGTCTCATAGCTTGGTCAATAGCAAATAACATTGCAGTACCTAAAGCAGATAAGGTAATATCTTGAGCTCCTCCTCCTTGATAAGCAAGAACAAAGACAAGAAACCATTGAACCATAGGGTTCCGAGTCATTTCGATAAAACGAGGAGGTGCTTCTGGCATTCCTCCCCAAGCACCAAGTACAGTAGCTATTACAAGAACTAATTGTTGAGTATTATAGTTCATATTTGATATAAAATAACTTAGATTATTTTTTCAGTAAAAGTATTAAAATCATTTAATACTTTTTCCCAATCTAAATCTTCTTTTGCTAATAATTCTTTTATCTTATTAATTTCATTTTTTAATAAGTTTTCATTTTCTTCTGTTAATTCTAATTGCTCTTTCTCAGATTCTAAAGTAAATTGTAGGTAATATATTAATTCTTTTAATTCTTCATAATAATTATTTTCTCCAAAAGTTATTTCAATTTGATTAACTCTTTCTTCTAATTCATCTAACTTTATTTCAGTTATTTTTTCTAAAGTATTATTAACTAATTCTTTAACTGACTCTGATAAAGTTAAAATATCTAAAAATCCTTTTAACTTTGATTCCAAAAAATCTCTTTTCCATTGAGAAGAATAATCTTCTTGATCATTTAAGTAATCTGTTTCATTTTTAATATATTGTAAATGTCCATATTCATTTTCTATTTCTGTTTTAATTTTTAAAAGGTGATTTAAATCAAAATCTGATAAGGTTTTCAAAATAGAATTTAAATATTCTGTTAAATCTGTCTTATTTGTTTCATCCATTTTGCTTTGTAATAAATTATTTAAAATTCTAGAAATTAATTGTTTTATTAAATATTTTTCACTTCTAAGATTAAATTTTTCTCTATCTTCTTGAGTTTCTTCATAATCTTTAATATTATCTATTTTTTGATGTTTTAAAATTCTTTCTATACCATATTTTTTATCATTTAAATCTTCTGTCTTCAAATAAATAATTCCATTTAGATCTAATTTTAAAATAATTTTATATACACTATCAATAAATACATTTGGATTTGCTGGAATATCTATTATTTCTATTAAAGAATTATCTTCTGCTAACCCTTTTTCACCCTGATATATTTTTAAGGTTAATTCGTCATCATCCTCAGATGGTAAATATTTTCTGCTTCCTGATGCAGGTAAAACACTGTTCCTGGGAATTATAACTGAAAAATTTTTATCTGCAGTTTCTATTCCAATTGATAAAGGTGTAGTATCAACCATAATTAAATCAGTTGTTATTTTTTTATTAGGATTCAATATTTCACCATAATATCCTGCACCCAATACAACTAAATTATCTTGTTCTTCGCATTCCCTTAATTTATTAGGAAAATATTCTTCCAATAGTTTTTTTATACCTAATAATTTAGATCCTCTGCCCACCATAATTATTTCATTAATTTCATTAAAATCATGACGTATTTTTAATTTATCAATAATACTTTTTAATTTATCTAAATTATTTTTATATAAAATTATATCTTTCTCTTGATTTAATATTTTTCTTTCTTCTGCCTCTAATAAAGTACAGCCTATATTTTTTTGTAATTCTTCAGTGAAATCATCTCCTCCCAAGAATAAATCTCCTTCATGATCAATAACTTGATAAAATTCATCATCTTTTTCTAAAACACTTATATCAAGGGTTCCACCACCTTCATCAAATGTAATTATTTTAAGAGTTTCTGTGTTAGCCAAAGGATAATAATAATAATATCCCATTACTGCAGATGTTGGTTCTGAAATTATTCTTATTATTTTTATATTTTTAGATTCCCATAAACTTTTAACAAAATTTCTTTGATGATGATTAAAATATGATGGGACGGTTATAATAGCTTCAATGGAACTTGTAGGAAAATTTAGTTTAATAATTGAGAGTAAATAATTAAAATACAAAGATAATAATTTTTTTAAGGAGTATTTATTATCTATTAATATATCTTCTTTTTCTCGTGATATTTGATTTATATATCTTTTTATTGCCTTTATTTTATTCAAGTCATCATTGATTTTATCAAAATAAAATAATCCATCCTTTTCATAAATGGTTGAATCAAATTTTACTTTAGTATTTTTTTTTAACAATTCAACCTTGTCTTTAAAAAATACACTAATTGAAGAATGTGTTGTTCCATAATCTATTCCAAATATCATTATTATTAATAATTTTTTATCTTTAATTTTATAATGTCATATCCAAATATTGTAACTAATATTGCTGAAATAGGTACTTTAACATTTGATTCTGAATTAAACGGATGGTACAGTTCTAATTCTTCACTCGATTATTTTTATGAACAACCTTCTTCTGGTGAATATTCTGTTTATCAATCTGGATTTATATATATACTACTTATTAATTATAATAATTTGTCTGGATCACCTATAATTGAAATTAATGAGAATGGAACTGAAATGAGAGGTATATATACTTATTATTCTGGACCGAATACAGATGGTTTAGCAGAACCTGAACCTGAACCTGAGCCTGAGCCTGAGCCTGAGCCTGAACCTGAGCCTGAACCTTACGAAGTACCCGAGCCTGATCCTATTAAATACTATTACTATGATACTAATCCCGGCTCACAATTTTATGGTACTAATTATGAAGTATATTATTCACGAAATGGGTTAGATTTTTCGACAAATTCACTCAAATTATCAAACGAGTTACCCTTATCAGCTGGTAATAGCTGGATATTTATAAATGGAATAGATTTTGAGGGTGAATATTATGGAAGTAATTCGTATTCTGGATGGATTATATTAATTATTCCGGGAAGGGAGGGAACCTACACAATGGATATAAATGATGGATCTGAAATCTATTTAAGTTTTACTTTATCACAAACTCCATTTCCTGAAATACCTGAGCCCGAACCTGAACCTGAACCCGAACCTGAGCCTGAACCCGAACCTGAACCTGAACCCGAACCCGAACCTGAGCCTGAACCCGAACCTGAACCCGAACCTGAGCCTGAACCCGAACCTGAACCTGAACCCGAACCTGAGCCTGAACCTGAACCCGAACCTGAGCCCGAACCTGAGCCTGAACCTGAACCTGAGCCTTACGAAGTACCCGAGCCTGATCCTATTAAATACTATTACTATGATACTAATCCCGGCTCACAATTTTATGGTACTAATTATGAAGTATATTATTCACGAAATGGGTTAGATTTTTCGACAAATT
>Ga0222632_1000312_pt1 | contig 29044 bp, 23 predicted proteins | sample AntAcemetageno46_FD_179828 | JGI IMG/M metagenome (GOLD analysis project Ga0222632, IMG submission 179828) | Saline water microbial communities from Ace Lake, Antarctica - #46 | ecosystem: Environmental > Aquatic > Non-marine Saline and Alkaline > Saline | place: Antarctica: Ace Lake | collected...
ACTCTATTAGGTTCCTCTCCTTACTTGTAAGGGGAGGGGGACCGCGCGAAGCGTGGTGCACCCTATTAGGTTCCTCTCCTTACTTGTAAGGGGAGGGGGACCGCGCGAAGCGTGGTGCACCCTATTAGGTTCCTCTCCTTACTTGTAAGGGGAGGGGGACCGCGCGAAGCGTGGTGGAGGGGTTTCCCCTGCAGTTGAGTGGTCCCCTCTTATCGGGGTGTTTCCCTTGGTATCCATCATCCCCAACTAGTGGTCACTCTATGCTACATGGAAAAATATGCTCAATCCACGAAACCCTGCCCTTGACTGCTACACCGAAAGCACCAAACTCTCGCGCCTTTCGCCTCAACCTAGCGGACCGTGAATTCCCTTAAAGAAACGCTCAATCTTCCTAAAACCGACTTTCCTATGAGAGCCGGTCTTGTCCAACGTGAACCAGTTCGTATTGCCCACTGGCAGAAGTTGGATCTTTACGGCGAAATGCAGAAAGCCAACGCCGATTCGGAGGAAGAATTTCTCCTCCACGACGGCCCCCCGTTTACCAATGGGGACGTTCACATCGGGACCGCGCTGAACAAGATTTTGAAAGACACAATCGTCCGCTACCAATCGATGAAAGGTCGGCGGTCGCCCTATGTGCCCGGTTGGGACTGTCATGGTCTGCCAATCGAACACAAGGTAGCGCGGAAGATGAAGGACGAGGGACGGGAGCTCGGTCCAACCGAAATGCGCGAGGCTTGTGCGGAATTTAGCCGGAGCTTTATCGAGAAGCAAAGAGGTCAATTCGTGCGCCTCGGAGTTCAGGCCGATTGGGCGAACGAATATCGGACGATGAACCCAGCCTACGAGGCGGGCATTCTTCGCACCTTTGCCGAATTCGTGGCCAAGGATCTGGTCTATCGGAGCAAAAAACCGGTTTACTGGTCGATCCCCTGCCAAACAGCATTAGCCGAGGCCGAGATCGAGTACAAGGACCACACCAGTCCTTCCCTCTACGTGGCATTTCCATTGGGAGAGAAGGAGTCCATCGTGATCTGGACAACAACTCCGTGGACCCTGCCCGCCAATCTGGCGATTGCGGTCCACCCCCGCTTGAATTACGCCAAAGTACAGGTCGGCGAGACATCATTCTGGGTGGCCGAGACACGTGTCACTGAAGTCGCCGAAGCCTGTGGATGGACCAGGGTCGAGATCGGTGAAACAGTCACCGGAGCCGAATTGGCCGGGCGGGAGGCGCGCCACCCGTTTATCGACCGGGCTGCACCCATTTTTGCCGCGGAGTATGTCACTGCAACGACCGGAACGGGTTGCGTCCACCTTGCTCCGGGGCACGGGATCGACGACTATGTGGTTGGCCTGCAAAACGGCCTCGAGGTGTACTGTCCACTCGATGATGGTGGTCGTTACGTCGATGATGGGCGTGTGCCGCAAGAACTGGTCGGCAAATCCGTATTGGAGAAAAAGGGTCGTTCTCAGGCGAACGAGGGGGTTCTGAAGATTCTCGAAGAATCCGGCCTGCTCCTCGCCAACGAGCCCCACGAGCACTCATATCCTCACTGTTGGCGCTCGAAGACACCGGTCGTCTTCCGTGCGATGGATCAATGGTTTGTCTCCCTCGACAAGGGAGGACTGCGTGAGAAAGCCCTTGAAGCCGTCGGTTCTGTCCAATGGGAGCCGAGCTGGGGCGAGAACAGAATTCGCGGGGCCGTCGAGTCGCGCCCCGACTGGTGCATCAGCCGCCAGCGCACTTGGGGGGTCCCGATTCCCGCGTTTTTCGACGAAGACGGTAAGCCTTACATCGATCCGGAAGTCATCCGTGGTCTCGCAGACCGCGTGGAGCAGCACGGGTGCAACTCCTGGTTCGAGAAATCGGCTGCTGAATTATTGGAGGGGATTGAATTACCAGAGGGTTGGGAACCACAGGCGCTCGCACCGGGAAAAGACACCTTGGACGTCTGGATTGATTCCGGATGTAGCCACAGGTCGGTATTAAAAGATAAGGGCATGTCTTGGCCGGCCGATCTCTACATCGAGGGTAGTGACCAGCACCGCGGGTGGTTTCAATCATCCCTTTGGACAGGCATGATTGCCGATGGGGCTCCGCCATACCGTAAAATTTTGACTCACGGTTTCGTTGTTGGCCAAGACGGCCGCAAGATTTCAAAGAGCGACGGCAAGCCGCAGACTGCAGATAGTTTTGTCAACGAGTTTGGTGCTGATGTCATTCGCCTCTGGATCAGTTCCGAGGACTATCGCAATGATATCCCTGTTTCGGGTGAAATCCTCAAAAACGTATCTCAAACCTACCGGAACATCCGCAACACTCTCCGCTACCAGATCGGTAATCTGTATGACTTTGACCCATTCACGGATGCTGTGGAGGATGCGGATCTTGATCCCATCGACCAGTGGGCGCTCGCCCGCCTTGCGGAATTAATTCAATCCGTAGAAACAGCCTTTGAGGCATTTGCCTTCCACCGTGTCTATCAGGAGATCAGCCGTTTTTGTGCGCAGACGCTCTCAGCCTCATACCACGACATCCTCAAAGACCGCCTCTACACCTTAGCGGCAACGGATCCCCGCCGTCGGTCGTCCCAGACCGTGCTGCACCGGATCTGCGATTCTCTCTGCCGTATTCTGAATCCCATCCTATCATTTACCGCTGATGAAGCGTATTCGTTTCTTTATGACGGAACGGAATACGGTGAAAGGGCTGTGCAGTTGGCCGGTTGGCCCGAAGCGCCGGCATCCTTTTTGCACAGTGCGGCTGCTGCCGATGTTGACCGGATCCTTCGATGGAAGGCCGAGCACGTGAACGATGCCTTGGAGGAGAAACGTAAGTCCAAGGAGATTGCTTCCAGCCTTGATGCAAAAGTTCGGATTACCGGAGAGATCACTTGCGATGACTACCGACTCCTCGAATCATATAGCGAATGGCTGCCTGAGTTTTTTATCGTATCAGCCGTCGAGTTGGTCCCGGGTGATGGCGACCTTGTCGTTCTAGCAAAACATGCGGATGGAGTGCGGTGCCCCCGCACCTGGCGCTGGGTTCCGACCCTTGTCCAGACGGAAGAGTGGGGTGAGGTATCCGAACGCTGTGCCGAAGCCCTCGCCCGAACGAAGCAACCAACCACTTGATACACCTTTTATTATCTCAACCACTGAACCTGTTTCCCATGCCGACCAAAAAAACAACCACTAAAAAAATAACCACAAAAAAGGCCGTTCCTAAAAAAGCTGCAACTAAGAAGGTTACTGCCAAAAAAGCTCATACAAAGAAGAGTGCCGTAACGAAAACGCCCGCCAAGAAGGGAGCAACGAAAGCGCCCGCTAAGAAGGCCGCAACGAAAGCAGTAAAAAAGACTGCCAAGAAAGCTGCTGGAAAGGCGAAAAAATCGGACGCGACCAAAACTGCGCCCAAAAAATCAAAGGCGAAAAAAGAAAGCCCCACGAAGAAGAAAGTGAAAGGTGCGGTTGTAGAAGAGGTCTCGAGAAGGGTGACCGAAGCTCTGCGGAAGCGCGGGCCGAAACCGGAAGAGGAAGACTCTAAGAAAGGCCAACCCGTTGTTTTTAGTATGAAGGACCTCCGGGACTACCTGAAGGACCGGAAAACGGAACCAGTCGAGCCGGGTTCGATCTCTCCCAAGAAACCAAAAAAAGCATCGGACACGAGCAAGCAGGAGGAAGTCGTCGCACCGATTCCGGCACGGCCCAAGCAATCGTTTGGGGCAGTTTCGGTAGCGGACCTGCTTGGATTTGATCCAACGGCCTCAGCGGCCCCTCCCAAAGCCAGCAAATCTTCAGAAGACGGAGTTCCGAAAAAATTTCTCACATACTTCCGGGCTTTGGTTCGGCTGCATGAGGAAGTCTACGAGGGGCTCCACCGCCACTCTGAAGAGACACTTCACCGTTCAAGCAAGGAGGATTCAGGTGATCTTTCGGGCTATGGCCAACACATGGCTGATGCGGGTACGGACAGTTTTGACCGGGACTTCGCCCTGAGCATGGTGTCGAGCGAGCAGGAAGCGCTCTATGAAATCGATGAGGCAATACGCCGGATTCGCAACGGTTCGTACGGTGTTTGTGAGATCACCGGCAAGGCGATCAGCCGCGATCGGTTGAAGGCCGTTCCGTTCACCCGTTACTCGGTGGAGGGGCAGACCGAAGTCGAAAGAGGCAAGAAACGCACGATCCAAAAAGCGGGTATCCAAGGATTCGATGGGGATGATGCTCCCGTGCTCCGGGATGAAGATGCCGATGATTAGCCGCTCGCATGCCCGCTAGAGCTACCGTTGGATGGCGGGCCTATCGTCTATTTTGGGCGATGGCTCTCGGCGTGTTGTTGCTCGATCAGGCGACCAAGGTCTGGGTCGATTCGATCTTGCCCTTCGGGACCTATTTTGCAGGCCGAGGTCCGGGCGGAGCCTCGCCCATTGTAGTGATTCCAGGGTTTTTTCAATTGGTTCATATCGGGAATGAAGGAGCCGCTTGGGGGATTTTGAGCGGCTATCGCATCGTGCTTGTTCTCGTCGGCGCCGTGGCATTGACGGGCATTTACTTCTACCGGGGAAGTCTCGAATTAAAGAAGGCATCCATGCAATTGTGCTTTGGATTGATTGTCGGGGGGATTATCGGGAATCTCTTTGATCGCATTCTCTATGGGCACGTAGTCGATTTCCTGGATGTCCATTTACCCGGCATCTCCTTTCTGGGTATTCCGCCATATCGCTGGCCAGCCTTCAATGTCGCCGACAGCGGCATCACTTGTGGGGTTGTTCTCTATCTTTTTCTATCCTTCTTTCCTTTAAAACGGGAGAAGGGTTCCAAACAGGCTGATGAGTCGATTTCTTGAGCCGATTCGGAGTCTCTCCAATCCACGGGTTCGAGATTGGGTACGCTTGCGCAATGGACGCCGCCGCCGTGAGGCAGGGCGGTTTCTCATCGATGGGTCCTACGAGACGACAATGGCGGTAGAGGCTGGACTGATTCTGGAGGAAATCCTTCTATCGGAAGAATTGGATGAGAAGATCGTGGAGAATTGGTCTTTACTTGCTGAGATGCGCGATACCCCTATCCGCCTTATCTCCGACAGTGCGATGACCAAGGTATCCGTCCGGGAGAATCCGGATGGGGTCATTGGGGTCGGGGTCACACCAGACCGGTCTCTAAGCCTTCCGGACTCGTGTGATGGGCCTATACTGGTCATGAACCGATTGGAGAAACCGGGTAATCTGGGTGCTTTGATCCGCTCCGCTTATGCTGCCGGAGCCGTGGGCATCGTCCTTTGCGATCCGGCAGTTGATTTTGAGAACCCACAGGTGATTCGTGCCTCGCGGGGATTGGTCTTTCACCTCCCTGGGTGGGTGGCCACACCGACAGAAGCCAAGAAACTGTTTCAGGAAAGAAGTTTGCCCCTCTTCGCCGCCGACAAGCTGGGCGAGCAGGATTACTGGGAGACGCAGCTGCCCTCAACTCCAGTGATCATTCTCGGGGAGGAGCATGCCGGGTTGCCCGAGGACTGGAATCTTCCCGAGGTGCAGCGCCTACGCATCCCTATGCAGGAGGGTATCGACTCGCTGAATGTTTCCGTATCCGGTGCTCTTCTTCTCTACGAGTGGAAGCGACAACGGGTAGCCCGCAGTGAGATTATCAGAAAATAGTCGAACTGCCGGGCGCTAAAGCGACCCGGCCACAGTGGGGTATGCCTTCAGGCTTGCCCACCGAATTCCCGGAGAGCGCAAGTCCAACTTTAAAAGAATGAGACCACTTGCGGAAAAAATACCACTTTCAAGGCATTCCGTGCTGGAAGAATGGTCATCACTGGGGAATGATCACAATAGGATGCCGAGTAACCAGATGATTCCCCTCCTCGCGCTGCAATCGCGCGATCTCGAATTGCGCAAGGCGCTCCTTAGCCTGCAGTCCTTTCCCGTTGAGCGTGAGCAAGTGGAGAAAGAGGTTGCTGCGGAAAAGCAAGATCTTGCCGATGCTCGGATGAGCGTAAAGGAAGCAGAGGTGCGCCGCGAAGAGATGGAGGCTGACACCGAAGTGGCGTCCGATAAGATTCGTAAGTTGAAAAACCAGCAGCTCGAGGTTCGCAAGAATGATGAATACGAGGCGCTAACTCACGAGATCGAAGCTCTAGAGAAGAAGATCGACGAGATTGAGGAAGAAGAACTGACCTTGCTCGACGAAATTGAAGAACAGAAAAAGAGCCTCGCGGTCAAAGAAGCCGAGGTCGCCAAGAATTTGGAGAAATGTGATAGCGTGTTGGGCAAAATTGAGGCCGATGAAGATCTTTTCCGCGCTCGACTTTCCGGGATGGAGCAAGAGGTGGAGTCGCGTCGCGCCGAGGTCGACCCCGATCTTTTGTCGAAATACGACTCCCTGTGGAAGCAAATCAAAAGACCACCGGTTGTCGTACCGCTTGAAGACCAGAAATGTGGAGGCTGTCACCTTCGCGTGAGTAATGAAATCGACGCAGCGGTCCAGGCTTTTAAGCCCGTTTACTGCGACTCATGCGGTCGATTGCTGTTTTTGGAGTAGGGTAGTGACTGGTTCCCCCCGTGGCTGGGTTGCTTTAGCGCCCAGTTTTCTCGTCTCAGGGGATGGTGAGAATGAAAATACGTTGAGAAATGGGGCCTGATCTGAATGGCGCTACCGTAAGCGGTTTTTTGAGGTCAGGAAAGCGCGTCGCTCCGTCTGGTTTGCTTACGATACAATCTACTGTTCGCCAAACCTCACTTCGAATCCTTAAGTTAGTTCTATTCGGGTCGGATCTTTACTGAACCTCATTCTTTTTTAGGTACAGATATGGGTTCGGGGTGTAATTAAAAGTGCGGGGTGAACTATGGCGTCAGGCGGCAATCGCGCAAGCGCGAGCCCTGCTATGTTAGTTCTGTAGGGCCGCCGCCGCTAGCGGCCTTGCCGCGGAACGCTTTGGATGGCCGGGAACGCCCGCAATTACCCCGTGGAATTGCACCCATGGGTTCGCGGTGGCTCATTGCAGTCTTGCTAGAGATCTCCTGGGTGATCAATAGTATAGGTTTTCGATGTTTAAAGAACCACAGAATAAGTATCGCCCTTTTACGGGTGTGAATCTCCCGGACCGGCAGTGGCCGGACCGTCGGATCGAGCACGCACCCGATTGGTGTTCGGTGGATTTGCGGGATGGAAACCAAGCTCTCGCTGTGCCTATGAGCGTAGCGGAGAAGCTTCGGATGTTCGAATTGTTGGTCGAAGTTGGATTCAAGGAGATTGAGGTCGGGTTTCCCGCCGCTGCCCAAGTGGAGCATGACTTTATTCGTAAGTTGATCGAAGAGGATCGAATTCCCGACGACGTGACCATTCAGGTATTGGTTCAATCCCGTAAGCATTTAATCGATAAGACCTTCGAATCTCTTCGCGGTGTCAAAAAAGCGATTCTTCATTTTTATAACTCCGTTTCTCCTGCCCAGCGCCGGATTACCTTTAATCTCTCCAAAGATGAGGTGAAGGCTATTGCCGTGACTGGGGCCGAGGTGGTGCGAGATTGGCTGCCTCGGATGAAGGATTCAGACATACGGGTCGAGTATTCGCCGGAAAGCTTCTCGAGTACGGAGATGGATTACGCACTCGAAGTCTGCGAGGCCGTTTGTGATGTGATCGAGCCGACGCCGGAGCGGAAAATTATCCTCAATCTTCCGGCTACCGTCGAGATTGCCACTCCGAATGTGCACGCCGACCAGATTGAGTGGTTCTGCCGCAATCTCACGCGCCGTGATTCGGTGATCGTCAGTCTCCACACCCACAATGACCGGGGAACCGGGATTGCCGCTACGGAGCTCGGCATCATGGCGGGAGCAGACCGGGTCGAGGGGACTCTTTTTGGAAACGGGGAACGAACCGGAAATCTCGACATCGTTTCCGTTGCTTTGAACCTTTATGCACAAGGGGTTGATCCTCAGTTGCACTTTGCTGATTTGCCGCGAATTCGCGAGATCTACGAAGCGAATACGCGTATGGAGGTCCATCCGAGGCATCCTTATGGGGGAGAATTGGTCTTTACGGCCTTTTCCGGTTCTCATCAGGATGCAATTAAGAAGGGTTTTGATATCCGTGAGAAAGCGGATTCCGAGGCGGATATGATTTGGGATGTTCCTTACCTGACCATTGACCCGCGCGATATCGGGCGCAATTACGAGGCGATCATCCGGATCAACAGTCAAAGCGGGAAGGGTGGAGTCGCTCACGTGCTTTCCCGGGATTTCGGATTCAAATTACCTAAGGCGATGCATCCCGAAGTAGGGGAGCGGGTCAACCGCTTGGCCGATCTCCGGGGTGTTGAGCTTACCGGTCAGGATGTTTACGACCTTTTCCACGAGGAATTTGTCAATGTGGATGCACCTCTTCGGTTGGTCTCCCATGAAATTCGGCGGTTCGGTGAGGAGAAGAGCCGCTACAGTTTTACCGGAGTCGTCGAAGCAGATGGCCATGAGGTGGCACTCGAAGGGGTGGGCAATGGGCCGATTAATGCCTTTGTTCATGCGATGGAGAATCAAGGGTGGAAGGACTTCCGCCTCCAAGACTACGAGCAACATGCGATCGGACAGGGATCCGCAACTTCATCAGCCGCTTATATTCTGGTAGAGCGGGAAGACGGAAAACGATTTTATGGCTGCGGACTCGATACAAACATCGAAGAAGCGGGCCTTTTTGCCCTCTTAAGTGCTGTAAATCGCGGTAAAAAAACGGCTTAGGAGATTATCGCGATTCGTCGATATTCTATTGCATGATCCAAAACACTGGATACTTTATTGGGGTAATGAGTTTGTTCTCTGGCACTCGGCCCCCTAAAGCCTTTTGCGAATCCGAAGGTCGGCATCAGCCGACACTTTCCGCGGAGGAAAGAAAGGAGTTTGTCGTATGAGTGATGATTTTTCTGACTTCTTTGAAGAAAATGAATGGGAAGATGTTCCCGAACCAATTTGGAAGGAATTCGATTGGCAACGGTATCTCAATGAATCGGACGGCGAGATCGAACGATTTGTGCAGCTGTATGCGGGCGTCTCGCCGACCCATGACCGCTTGGATCAAGTCGCCAAACACATGGGCTGGGACAGCGGCGACTGGTCCATTGAAGACTCATCCTTCGCGACGGACTCTCAACCGGACATTCCGGAGTCTGAAAAAAGAGGTTCTTCGGATTTCGATCCATTTACGGTGCACCAGCACCCGGTCTTTTTGGCCACCCGCGGCCTTTATATTTTGATTCGCCGCGAATGGGAGACACTCCTGAACGCAGGTTTGGCTCCTTCCGATCCTCAAATTTCCTGGATGTTTGGGAGGTCCCTACACGAAGGTGAACTGGCCGGAATTTTGGCTACCCAAGCAGTGGAAATGGGTGATGTTGAACTAGCTGTTTGCCACTTTAAAGGTATGCTCTGCGAACTGAACCGTTCTTTGTCGATTCTACCGGAGCCTGAAAGCGGCCGGTCGCGCAAAATCCGATCCGCAGATCGAGTTCTAAGAGGAGCTTTGTTTGATCTGCGCGAAATAGCCCTTCGGGTTATTTACGAATGCCGAGATGAGGCACGCCGCCGCCCGACCGATCGAGACTGAGTCGTCTTGGTCGTAACCCATTTATATTCAACTATATACTAGTAATGAAATCTGATCTTAGTCGTCCCCTTTCCAGAGCCCGTTCCGGTTCTGAGGAAGATTTTATAACCGTTGTCCAGCGATACGAATCATTGGTATTCGGGTACTTTCGGGTATCCGCACCGCTGCAGTTGACCGAAGCCATGAATGCGACCCAGCAGGTGTTCTTTCACCTTTGGGAGCGACTGGGCTCACTGTCCAAGGTCGGAGATTTTGAGCGGGAATTGGTCAATACACTGGTCTCCCGGGATCTCGGTGGAGGCGCTTTGTCTCCTGATCCGAGAATCGCCAATCTGGGACAGCTAAGTCCCCAGGATCGTGTCATTGCATTGGCGGTCGAGATCGGCAATTGGTCCGTCGAAACGGCTGCGAAGGCATTCGATGTCTCCAAAGCTACGATGAGCCGCGATCTCCTTCGCATTCGATGCGATCTGATTGGCGTGCATTTCATTAATTTGACCGAAGATGAGAAGCGGGTACTCCGGGAGGTCAGCACTCATCTGTGTCGCGATCTTTCGAAGAAACAACGCAAGAGAATTGCAGAAGCTACCAGCCGTTCGCCCGAGCTACGTGAGTTCAAAGCACGATGCCTGGAGAAACGTTGTGAGATGGTTGAGCTTTGGTTGGATTTCCGCCTGACAACAGAAGATCAAGTCTGGCTATTTGAGGGGGTTTTAGACCTGATACATCGTGTTCTTGAGATCAAGGCAGATGAGAGCAGCGGAGGGCTTCGATGGCTGAAAGAGCTAAAACGCAGCCGCAAGGTGTCCGTCTCTTAAGCGGCCTTTGCAGGATTATGAGAGAAGCTTTCCTCGCGGGTTTTCGAAAAATTCTTACTGCGGGTATGCCAATCTCATCAGATTTCCTTCTCCAGAGCTTGAAAACAAGACGTGCAGGGACTACCTGACTGAATGAATGTAGAAGCAAATGGGGCAATGAGAAAAGCGGTTGTGATAGGCAGCGGCTTTGGGGGGTTGGCTGCCGCGATCCGAACGCAGGCGAAAGGCTACGACGTCACTTTGCTGGAGATGAGGGATAAGCCGGGCGGGCGCGCATATGTCTATGAAGACCAAGGTTTTACCTACGATGCCGGTCCTACTATCATTACAGTGCCCTTCATCCTTGATGACCTCGCCAAGGCTGCGGGTAAGGACATCGACGATTACGTGAAGATCGTGCCCTGCGATCCTTTTTACCGAATCTATTTTGATGACGGTTCCGTATTCGACTATCGGGGAGAGCAGGAAAAATTGGAGGCCGAAATCGCAAAGTTTAGTCCGGAAGACGTAGCGGGATACCGACGCTTTCGCGAATACAGTGAGCGCGTCTTCGACCGGGCATTCACAGATTTGGCTGACCACTCTTTCGACCGTTTCAGCGAAATGGTAAAAGTTGCACCGGATCTCATTCGATTGCGCGCAGATCAGAGCGTTTTTAAGCGGGTGTCTTCCTTTATCAAACACCCCAAACTGCGCCAGGTCTTTACATTTGAGCCGCTTTTAATCGGGGGGAATCCCCTTCGTTCCAGTGCGATCTACTCGATGATTCATTATCTGGAAAAGACTTGGGGTGTGCACTTTGCCATGGGGGGCACAGGGGCCTTGGTCAGCGGGTTGGTGAAACTGTTCCAAGACATTGGCGGCAAAATCGAGCTGAATGCACGAGCGGAAGAGATATCCGTGGAGCAAGGGCGGGTCACCGGCGTTCGTCTGACTGATGGTCGGGAGTTTCCGGCTGAGATCGTCATCTCCAATGGTGATGTTGCGAATACCTACCGCAAACTGATCCGTCCGGAGCATCGGAAGAAGTGGACGGATAAACGCCTGGAGAAGATGAACTATGCGATGTCACTTTTCGTCATTTATTTTGGTACGGATCGGACCTACGAGCACTTGCCGCACCATTCCATAATTCTTGGGCCCCGGTATGAGGGACTTCTCAAGGACATCTTCGACCGAAAAGTGGTTGCCGAGGATTTTTCTCTCTACCTCCATGCTCCCACGCGGACGGATCCGTCGCTGGCCCCACCCGGGTGCGAGTGTTTCTATGTGTTGAGTCCGGTTCCCAACTTGCGGGGTGGCCAGGATTGGGACGATATCAAGGAGGAGTATGCGGATCGCATTCTGGCTTCACTGGAGAAAGAGCATCTTGTCCCCGACTTGAGGAAGCATCTCCGTTCCAAGCTGATTTTTACACCCAAAGATTTTGAAACAAAACTCGATGCGTATACCGGATCCGCTTTTCAGTTTGAGCCAACCCTAACGCAGAGCGCCTGGTTTCGACCGCACAACAAGAGCGAGGATGTGAAAAATCTCTACTTTGTCGGTGCTGGGACCCACCCGGGGGCCGGCTTGCCGGGTGTGATCAGCAGTGCTAAGGTCTTAGATCATTTTATAAAGCCAGTCGAAACCGTTCAGTAGTAGTTGCACCGCAACTCTGGAGAACTTGCCTTTAGACGGGTATTCAGTTGAATCGACATATGGAAAAAGCAGCAAAGATTTTAGTCTTGGCGGGCAGTGCCCGTCGGGAATCGGTCAATCGCAAGCTGGCAGCAGCCGCTCACCAAATGATTGAGAAGAAGGGGATGGCTTCAACGCTCCTGGACGCTGCCGAGATCTCGCTGCCCTTGTATCATGGCGACTTGGAAGAGGAGAAAGGGCTACCGGAAGATGCGGTGCGGATTAAAAAACTTCTACAGAGTCACGCGGGTCTTCTCATTTGCAGTCCTGAATACAATTCATCGGTAACTCCTTTCCTGAAGAATCTGATCGACTGGGTTTCCCGACCCATGGAAGAGGAAGAGCCGATGTCTGGTTTTGACGGGAAAATTGCGGGCTTATTGGCTGCCTCCCCAGGACGCTTGGGCGGGATGAGAGGATTGGTCCACCTACGGGATATCCTTGGGAACATCGGTGTTCTAGTCATCCCAGAGGAGCGAGCAGTTTCCGGAGCCTTCGATGCTTTTGATGCTGAGGGAAACCTGACCGATCAACGAGCGAGAGAAGGCGTTGAAGGGGTCATCGACCAACTCATCTCTGTTGTCCGTAAACTGGCTTAGAAAGAGAAGAAGGATAAGATCCTCAATTTCTGTGAGCAAACTGACGGGTTAGGCCCCGTTGCGCTCAATAGACCGAAAGTCTGAGCCGAGCTCTGAATCGAGGCGCTTCATCAACTCCAGCGCAGGCTTAGAGCGGTTGAGAATATATAAATGGAACCCAGGTGCACCAGCAGCCAGAAGTTCCGTAACCTGCTTCTGAGCCCAGGATATTCCGATCTCGGCCTCAGCCTCCGCATCACCAGCGGCCTCTTCAAGGGGCTTGGCTAATTCTACTGGAATGTTAGCACCACACATATCGCAGAAGCGGGAGACCTGCTTCCAAGAGACAGCTGTTAGAATGCCCGGCAAAATGGGGACGGTTACGCCAGCTTTACGGCAATTCTCCACAAAGCGAAAGTAGTCTGCGTTATCGAAAAAAAGCTGTGTTGTGATGAAATCGGCTCCAGCAGAAACCTTGGTCGCGAGGTGACGGAGGTCCTCTTCCATGCTCGGTGATTCAGGGTGTTTCTCGGGATAGCCGGCAACTCCAAGAGAAAAGGAAGGGTGATTTTCACGGATAAATCGAACGAGATCGGTTGCGTATCGGAGGCCATCCGGGTGTGGTTTAAATTCGGTAGCACCTTTCGGGGGATCGCCTCGTAGAGCCATAATTCCGCGGAAACCACATTGCTCGAACTCATCAAGAACCGAGAAAATCTCCGACTTGGGATGCCCAACACAGGTCAGATGAGGCAAAACCTCATATCCAAAATCATCGTGAAGCTGCCGTCCAAACCCAATGGAACGATCCCGGCTACTCCCACCTGCGCCATAGGTCATAGAGACGAAGTCAGGACGATAGTCCTTCAGTCGCTCAGCGGTCAGGAGAAATTGTTTTTCCGTATCTTGGTTTTTGGGAGGAAAGAATTCGACCGAGCAAACGGGTCGCCCACTCGCCCAAGCATCACGAAAGAAGTCCATATAAATCAACAAATCAGGATATGTTGATTGGTCAATGTTTATTGATGTCTATTTACGAGGGACTCAAATGCCGCTCCCAAGAAAATATTACCCTGTATCTGTCAATTATAATTAACCTGGTTACTTATTAATGAGCCGAAACCCAACCAAGAAAGATAGGGGTGCCCAGTTATCTGCTTTGGGTGACGGTGGAAATGGAAACTTCTCCACTTGCCTTTTTACTGCTTGTTTTCGATGCTCAGATTTATGGCAGGAGTAGGAAAATTGATGAAACAGGCGGCCAAAATGCAAAAGCAGATGGAAGCCATGCAAGAAGAGCTCGCCGAGAAGGTGATCGAGGTCTCCAGTGGCGGTGGTGCTGTTACGATTAAGATCAGCGGCCAGGGCACGATCCTTGACGTGAATTTTGATCCGGAGTTTCTCAAAGAGGATGCTCCTTTTGTGCGCGAGACTCTTCTCGAAGCAATTCAGGAGGCCCAGGAAAAAGCGAAAGCGGAAAATGAAGAGGTTATGTCCTCTATCTCCGGTGGGCTCAGCCTTCCTGGCTTGATGTAGATTTACACTAAAACGGATCTCATTATGTCGCCCGGCCCAAATACGATTCGATATTCAATCGATGTGGGAGGGGACTCTTTTGTTTGGAACGTTGATTGGTCAGAAGAAGCCACGGTTGAAAAATCCGATGACCTTCCGGAGTGGACCCGGCTCGACTTCTGCCAGTGTGAATGCTGCCCGTTAAAGAAAGAAGATCATCCGCACTGTCCGGCGGCGGTTCGTGCACACGAAGTGCTTACCACCTTCAGCAATGCCCGATCATTTGACGTTGTTTCCGTAGAGGTAGAAACCCTTCAGCGGGAGTATCGAAAAAAACTTCCTTTGCAGACGGCCCTACAGTCTCTTCTTGGTCTTCTCATGTCCACCAGTGGCTGTCCTGTTCTTGGGCGCTTTCGTCCACTGGCATCTTTTCACATGCCTTTCTCGTCTTTTGAGGAAACTCTCTTCCGCACGGTTGGCGCTTATTTGATCCACCAGTATTTTGAGTCTCGTGAAGAAGGAAACCCGGACTGGAAGCTGGAAGGGCTGAAAGAATTCTATCGAACCCTGGAAGGTCTTAACCGCAACTTTTCGAGCCGCATCCAAGCCGTGGAGGAGAACGATGCAATTTCGAATGCTATCGTCATATTCTTTTCAACGTCTTTGGTTGTAGTCGACTCCATTGAGGACGGCCTCGAGGAATACCGGAATCTCTTCACTGCGAAGCCGCCGAAGAAGGACGCGGATTCTTAGAGTCTTGGAAATGTGGCGAGCAGCTCTGGACGATCCTTCCGGTGCTCGGATTGTTGGTGTAACAGGCATATGGTAAACGCAACTCTTGCCGCATCAGGAATAAGGCCGCTAAAAATTCCCGCAAAATCCCGCAGGTGCAGCAACAAGCCCAGTCCCATTCAGTTCGGTTTGGATCTCGGCCTGGAACCGTGGCTTGAAATGACCCAGCCAGACCTCCTTGGGTTGGTCTTTCAAACCCGCTACAATCTTTTTCACCAGTTCTGGTGTTAAGTGACCGAATCGGGACGCTTTTTCTAGATCACGATTTGGATAAGAGCACTCCGTCAAAAGAACTTCGATCAGGCCCAAGTCATTCAGACTTCTGACCAAATCGTCGCTGTAGCCTGTATCTCCGGTAAAAACGAAGATCTTTCCCGAATCAAAGGTTAGGGCGTATCCACAGCTCGGCACTTCGTGTCGGGTTTTCAGGGGAACGATTTGGAACCCGGATGGATCTGAAATGGGCTCTTCTGGTTGAACTGCGGAGAATCGGAGAAAGCCGTTTTGCGGATTAGGAATATTTTCAAAATTCGGCCAAATATGTCCGTTAAAGAGGTGAGACCTTAGAACCGAAATGACCTCCGGAAGTGCAAAAACTTCTACTCCTTCCTCTGGCGCAAATTCGAACAAAGTTTCGACCAGAAGCGGTAGGGCACTGAGGTGATCAGCGTGCGCGTGAGTCAGATAGACCCGTCGAATCTTTCGGAGCCGCTCAATTTTCAGGTTTTCCAGACCGCTGCCTGCATCCAGAAGAACTTCATCGCCCACACGAATCGAGGTCGTGGGCTCACCCAGACCAAGACCCCCACCATTGCCTAGGATTTCAATTTCCACGTGACCAGATTGTATCAGATATTCTTCTGGGGAAAGCCGAAATCTCACCATAAGAATTTTTCGATATAGATAGCAATTTGACTATATAAGTGAGCCCTCTTTCTCGGATATGGCAATGCAGGTTCGCCCTATTTTCTTGCCAGTCCATTTCTCACAAGCAATAATTTCAACCATGGCTAGCGGCGAATATGAGGAACTACTTAATATGGGAGTCCTCTCCGAGGAAGAAGGCGTTTCGGACGAAACCCGACACATCCTTGCGGAAAAAGACTTCACAGAGGTTGTTACCATAGCGGAGGAAACCCTTCTCGTGAAGCAAGGCACCAAGCCGGATGCACTTTTTTTTACCATCGACGGGAAGTTTCACGCGATCAGTCACGCAAATCCAGAGGCCCCGAATCGCCTTCTGGGCCGGATCGGGGTGGGCCAGTTCATCGGTGAGGTCTGCTTGGTGGATCCCAAGAGCAAGGCGAGCGCATCGGTCAAAGCTTTTCCCCGCTCGATGGTCCTCAAGATGAAGCCCGAAGCGTTTGGCGAACTCTGCGAGACTCATCCCAAAGCGGCCAATGAATTTCTCTTGGCTGTGGCGCGCCAATTGGGCAAGCGCCTCAAAGAAGCGAACGAACGAGTCCTCTAGGCGGGTGTCTAAAGGCAGGCGATCCGAACGGTGAAAGATAAGCAATCCAGCCGTCAACTTACCAAAAAACTACGTCGCCCCTTTCAGCTTCTTTGGATAGCTGCCGTCTTTTTCCTTCTGGCTACTCCCTTTGCTGCCCGGTTCAAATTTCTCTCTTCTCTAGAAGATGCGACCCTTTCCCTTCGCTTCGAGATTCGCGGAGTTGCCAGTTCAGAGGAAACCGAGCCACCGATCGTTCTGGTTGGAGTTGATGACCGGAGCATCGACGCAAACTTCGACCCCAGAGATATTGAAAAGGAACCATGGCTTTCCGAATTCCAGAACCAATGGCCTTGGGCTCGGTCACTGCATGGAGAACTGCTCAGTCGACTCTTGGAAGATGGTGCAAAAACGGTAGCCTTTGATTTTCTTTTTCCCGGGGAGGGAACCGCCGATCAAGGCTTCAAGCAAGCCCTCATAAAGGCGGGTGCCAAGGCGGTGCTTGCCTTTGACCTGATTCCCGAAGAAACGGCCATAGGAGAGATGTTCTATCGCGAACGCTTACCCAGTGAATCGGTCCTGCCGGATGGCTCCATAACTCACCTAGGATTCGCCAACATTGTTCCAGACGATGACGGCGTGGTTCGTCGAATCGTCCTTGAGACCGATATTGCATATGAGACAATTGCCTTTACCAAGGACCCACAGAGACGCGCTGGTCTTGCAGAACGATCAAAAATCCTCCCGGACAAACCAGCCCTATCCCTTGCCGCAGCCGAATCATTTTCGGAAGGCTTTAAACCCAACTTTGATCCGCAAACCGGAAAATCCTACTTGATAAATTATGCCGGACCCTCGGGTTGGTTTACGGCGCTGAGCGCAACCGACTTTTTCCTGCCAGGACGAAGGGCCGCCGTCGCAACCCGGGTTGATGGTGCCATCGTCATCATTGCGCCCTGGTCTGATTTTTTTAAAGATGATCGTCCCACTCCTTTTGGAAATTCTTTTGGAGCGGAGATCCACGCCCACGCTCTACGCAACCTTTTACTGGGAAATTTTCTCCAGTCGCCCGGAATGGGTTGGCGGGCTCTCTGTTTGGCAGCACTTTCTTTTCTCGCCGCGTTTTCCGTCATCTTTCCGAAAAATGTAGCCCTCAAAAGCGGCCTCCTTGTCGCAACTTTTGGCATCTGGCTGGTTGGGTGTCAGTTGGCCTTCAACTTCGGCGATCTCGTACTCCCCGTTGCATCCGGCTTTCTTCTCCTGCTGGTAACCGGAGGGGGCCTTCTGCTCTTCGAATATCTTTTGGAGCAAATGGAGCGCAGGCAGATAAAACGCTACCTGAGCCATTATGTATCCCCATCCGTCACGCGGATTCTTTTGGAGGAAGGAGGCGGGTTTGAGCGGCTTGGGAAGGGCGAGGTCCGAGCGGTCTCGCTTTTATTTTCGGATATTCGCGGGTTCACATCAGCTAGCGAAAATCGCAACCCGGGTGAGTTGACGGCACAACTGAACGAGTATTTCGATGAGATGGTTGGGCCCATTTTCGACACAGATGGTTCTCTGAATAAATACATTGGGGACGCGGTCTTCGCCGTCTGGGGTGACTTGTATCCACGAGGGGAGGAGGTCGATGCGAAAAATGCGCTGACCGCAGCGCTGCGTATGAGGCAGGGTCTGGCAAGATTGAATCAGATATGGGAATCCAAACCCAATCGGATTCCTTTTCAAATCGGCATAGGCCTTCATCAGGGCGATGCCTTTGTCGGGAACATTGGTCACCCGGCGCGACTCGAGGTAGCCGTTATGGGGGAAGCTGTGAACATTGCTTCCCGGATCGAATCGGCTAATAAATTCTACGGAACTGACATTCTCATTAGTGAGAGCCTTGTCAAAACCGCTGAACATCCAGCTGGATTAATGTTTGTCGACCGGGCTCTACTGTCGGGAAGCACAAAACCGATGAATCTCTACTACCCCGTCGAGGGAGCTGACAGTAGCCGCCCTGAAAACACACGCTGGGTCGCGGGGTGGAACAAGGCAGTGGAGGACTACCAGCAACGCCGCTTTCAGGAGGCACTGGATTCCTTCGAAAACCTCACCGAAGCCCCCCATCGGATTCGGGAGTTATACCTTGAACGCTGTAGGATCAACCTCCATGCTCCCCCAACCAGTGATTGGTCACCTCTAGAGAAACTACAAAAGTAACCATGAAAACCACCTCTCTTCTCGCCACCTTACTCCTCCCCTTTTCCGCGTCACTTGGACAAAATGACCCCGTCGAGCTCACTGAGTCTGTCATCATCGAAAAGATCAACGAGGTCGACGTCCTCACCGGGAAAGACTTGAAAGCTCATCCGGCAGAGCAGGGGGAACTGTTTCAAATACCCGACTTTCTTCAAACCGGTCGAAGCTCCCGGGCACGGCTCGAGGCAGATGACGGGACCGTCACTCGGGTCGGCTCCAACACCCTCTTTTCTTTTGAGGGAAGCGACAGGACGATCAACCTGAAGCGGGGATCGCTGCTCTTCCACTCTCCAGAAGGCCGGGGCGGCGGCCGAGTGGTCACCGCATCCGCAACAGCATCCGTCGTTGGGACTACCATCATCGTGGCGGCGACAGCGAACGGCGGATTCAAGGTACTCGTTCTCGAGGGGGTGGCTATGATCACCTACCCGGATAATACAGTAAGGATGCTTAAAGCAGGGCAGATGACTTTTGTACAACCACCGGAAGCGGGATCTCCCGGTGGTGGGAATGGGGGTAAGGGCCCCGTGATGAACTTTGATTTGGAGGCGCTCACCGAAGGCTCCACTCTGGTCAATGGTTTTGATACTCCTCTGGCCAGCCTGCCTAAAATCGATACAGAGGTTGCTGCTCAGAACAAAGAAATTGACGATGGGGGGCTTCGGAAAACCAACACCTTCATTCTTCACTCTGAGGGAGACGAGGTTATTGGCCTCGACTTGAACGATCTAAATGAGTTGACCGAGGTGGCACAACAAGCGGCACGCGCAGAAAACTTACGCGATCAAAATGAAAATTTGGACCCCCCCGGAACCAATATCGTTAACCCTCAGGAGTCGGGCAATAATTCCAACTCGAATCCGGGCAATTCACCAACAAATGGCGGAAACAGCGAACTGGATAGGCTCATCACAGCTGTTGGGTCAACGGTCACAGTGACCGACACCTTTCCCGCCGCCAATTTTTTCGATTGGCCTGGAGTTACAGTTCCCGATGGAACTCTTGAATCCCAACCCACGGATGATATGGCATTCGGCTTCATTGCCGGTGACCTAATTCTTCCCGGGAGCAATCCTGATATTACACCGATCACGATGTTCCCCGAAGATCAAATGGCGTTGGTTACTATTGTTGGCTATAATTCCATCAGTGTTACTGGAAGCGTGACCTTCGAGGGCTTCACGCAAGAGAGCACCTTCACTTTACAGTCGATCGGCTCTCTGGATATAGCTCCTTATACCGCCGTTGAGGTGCCGGGCCCGGTATCCTCTGCCTCCTCAGCTTTCGGGGGGACCGTGGATACAACATTTCCTACGACAACAACGACCGCCGGATTCGGTGGGACCGAAGATACTACAATCCCACTCCCACCCAATACTGCCACTGTCGAGTGGCGCGTTGCCTCAACCGAATCTCTTTCTTTGGATACTGTCAGTATCCTGAATAACACTCCGGGTGGTATACTGCAGGTCGAATCCGAAGAGGGGGATTTAACCGCGCAGAGCTCAATGTTCAAATCCGAGCAAAGCGTTCGACTGTCATCCCCCGGGCTCATCACACTGAACGGTAATGAGATCCAAGCGGACTTCATCGAAATCTCTGGTGGTAAATCCGTGATCGCTACGGGAAATATTTTTACTGGGAACACTCTCGAAATCGAAGCCGTTGAAATGCTAAGCATGTCTCAGACGAACCTTGCCGGTCTCGATATAATTCGCATGTCTGCAGCGACGATCACTCTTGAGAATATAAACTTCCCCATTAACGCATCGGACATCCAACTGCAATCGGCCAACGGCATGCTCGCCCCTAATCCGAATACTGGAGCTGCCGTTCAGCTCAGCTACGTGAATTTCATCAACAATGTAACGCTCGGCGGAGATCCCGCTCAGAATTTTGTATCCCCGTCTGTTGGGGGAAGTTCTACGTCCATCGCCAACAACCCTATAACCATTTCAGCTCAGTCGGCTCAATGATTCAGTCAATGATCCCCAATTGTCCGCTGAAATTTAGATCTTTGTTCCCGCTTTGTGGGATTCTCGCTTCACTGCCGGTTCTCGCTCAGAACAATCCATCGACAAATAGGGAGGGGGCGCAGATTGCCGAAACTGACCGGCAGTATCTGGAATCATTAGAGAGAACTGGAGGAATCCCCTACCTCTATGACGGAGAATTTGAGGATATCGGACCGCAGATCCTGTTGGTTCCCGGTTCCAGTAAACACCTTTGGTTTCAAGCCCTGATTGACTCTCAGTGGCTTTATAATTCCAATCCCACGTTCACTACTTCGGATCAAAAGGTTGGCGCTGATGTGTGGATCACAACAGCCGAGCTCAGGGTGATCGCTCCGGCGTTCGAGATAAACGCTTTCGGTGAATCTGATGGATTGCTGGAATTTTCAGCGGGAGGATGGGCGCAGACATACGTCTATGGAACTCTTACGGGTAGAGATGAGATCGTGCAAGGCATTCCCATGAAGGATAATGACTTCACTGGCATCACGTTCTTTGGCGAGCTCGAGTATGAACAGGGCCCCCTATTTGGAGGTGCCGGAATCCGGTGGACACGTCTCTCGAATACTAATGGGTCGGAAGGATTTTACCGTGAATGGGTGCCCTCTTGGGAGCTTGGCTACCGGGTCCCGGTCGGTGACAGAAACCTCATCGCCCTTCGGTACGATGGCTCCTGGCATTCCACAGAAAACGAGACCTTTAACGTCCTCCGGGATGACCTGAATGATCGCTGGTCGAACACCCTTTCCGTCGTCTGGACTCGATTGATCGTACCCGGTTGGTTTCTCCAGCCCTACGCAGCCTTGACCTACGACTCATACACCAACGCTGATGGGCGGGAAGATCTGACAGGACTCGCGGGAGTCGTTCTTGCCTGGCAAATCAACGATTTTCTCACCACCCGAATTCTAGCCTCCTACCGGCATCGCGAATCCAACAAGGATTTCATTGCCGACTACGACCAATTCAATACCGGCCTCGGCATTTCGCTGAATGCGCGCTTTTGAGCCGAATATAAGATTAGCCCCTTCCTCGTAGAAGTACTCCGAGAGAAGCCGACCGTCGAAAGTGCTGTCGCACGTCCGCTACAAAGGCCCAAAAACTTCTTCGTAGTGTAACTTTGATAAAAGTTGCTTCCCACGACCCCACATCCGTCCATCTCATAGCCGGAGAGATTTTGACCAGATCCTCAAGAGAAGTAGTTGTATCGATACCCTTACCTGCTCAGACGGAGCCCGTAGATCGTTGGATTGTAATAAGGGGCTTTGGACTTTGAGGGGATCGCTGCCGAGTACGTCAGCCGATCCCGGGTGAAGACTGGAAACCGGGTTCAGATCGATAAAGACAGGGGATCTCCATTAATTCCTTCAAAGAACTCACCGGCAGCCCCACATCGGATTCGGGAGTTATACCTTGAACGCTGTAGAACAGACCTCCATACTCCCTCAAGCCAGCGATTGGTCACATCTAGAGAAAATCCAAAAGCAACCATGAAAATCACCTCTATTCTCGCCACCTTACTCCTTTCCCTCTCCGTGTCACTTGGACAAAATGACCCCGTCGAGCTCACTGAGGCTGTCATCATCGAAAAGATCAACGAGGTCGATGTCCTCACCGGGAAAGACTTGGAAGCTCACCCGGCAGAACCAGGGGAGCTGTTTAAGATTCCCGACTTTCTGCAAACCGGTCGAAGCTCCCGGGCACGGCTCGAGGCAGATGACGGGACCGTTACCCGGGTCGGCTCCAACACACTCTTTTCTTTCGTGGGAAGCAACAGGACGATCAACTTGAAACGAGGATCGCTGCTCTTCCACTCTCCCGAGGGCCGCGGCGGAGGACGAGTTGTCACCGCATCCGCAACTGCATCCGTCGTCGGCACCACGATCATTGTCGAGGCAACGCCCGACGGCGGTTTCAGACTATTCGTTCTCGAGGGAGTGGCGAAAGTTACCTACCCGGATAACACCTCCAGACTTCTCGAACCAGGACAGATGACCTTTGTTCAGCCAAATTTATCAGGAGCCACAACCGGGGAGTCGGAAAAGGGTCCTGTCCTGAACTTTGATCTCGAAGCCTTCACCGAGGAGTCTCAACTGGTAAATGGCTTCGACTCACCTCTGGCCAGCCTTCTCCTCATTGGCTCAGAAATCGCCGACCAGAACCAGAAAATCGAGGATGGGAGCTTTCGGAGGGCCGGCACTTATATTCTCCTCTCGGAAGGAGACGATGTCGTCGATTTGGACTTGGATACTCTGAATGAGCTTTTCGAGGCGCAAGAATTCGAACCGATGGTTCTTATCGGTGCGATTTCGGCGTCTGTTCAAATCGTTGATGTTGAATTTGCCAATCTTCCTTCGGGCAAAGTGTTGAGGATCGGAATCGATGGTATCGATATCCTCGATCCCGCAGATACTGAGGAGATCCCGGCCGGAATTCCGCGTGTTATGGCTGGTATGATCGACTCCCTCCCTGCCGATCAGAAGACTGGCCTCGCAAACAAACTAGACAGTGCGTTTGCCGTGGTTCTGGACTCTTACGATGACGGTTCGGTTTCTGAAGACGATGCGCTGGCTATTGCTAAGTTTCTCCTTTCCCTCGACCTTCCTTTCGATCAGCGCTTTATCGAAACTCTTGAAGAGCGATTTGGCCCGCTGGTCGTCAATCCGAATCAACGTGCTCTGAACCGAGAATTCGATGATTCCACTCAGGTTACGGACCCAATCGATCTCAACGACGATTCCATTCAGGTTACGGACCCAATCGATCTCAACGACACTTATTTCGCGCCTTAGTTGGGAAGCACACAAGACACCTCTCTTCTTGAGGAGCTGCTGCCCGATGACTGCTGCACGAACGCCGATGAGTGGGAAGATTCTACCGGACTCGTCTGGGTTGTTATTTTCTGGCAAATCAACGATTTCGTAACTGTGCGGATTTTGACATCTTTCCGCCACCGCGAATCCAATAAGGATTTTATCGTCGGCTACGACCAGTTTAACAGCGGGCTTGGTGCTTAGCTAAGCGCCAGGTTTTGATTCAGCTCTTCGGAGGGTTTTAGCTTTTCAAGCAAACGGGTCTTTCTCGCTGTCTTCGTTCCAGGAATACTCTGCCTTCCGAATCACCTCGCGAGCGGTTGTATTACCGAAAAGATCACGGATAAGGGCAACGGTCATATCCATCCCGGCGGCAACACCGGAAGAGGTATAGAATTTTCCGTCTACGACCCAACGGGCCTTTCTCAGCCATTGGACCTTGGGATTCTGTCGTGTGACCCAATCGAAAGCGATTTTGTTGGATGTTGCTTGCTTTGCGTCGAGGAGTCCTGTTCGGGCTAAGAGAGCGCTTCCAGTGCAAACAGTAGCGACTGTATCGCATTCTTCCGCAAGCCTCGCCAGCGAGTTGATGAAGGGAGTGTTGTCGACTTCTTTGCGGGTGCCTATGCCTCCGGGAATTAGCAGTAAGTCGAATTCGAAAGCGTCCTCGATCAAAGAATCGGCAACAATAGAGGGCCCTTGGCCGCTCCGAATGGTTTTCAGGTTTTTTGAGATAATGGAAATGGAGACATCTTCTCCGACCAAGGCTAATAGTTCGAGGGGACCGAAAAGGTCCAAAAGTTCGAATCCGGGAAATACTACAGCTGCAATTTTAGTTCTCATGGAATTTTCTGGACTGCTTCCGTTTTCTAAACGGTTTGATTTTGCTCTTACACCGATTCCGAATGTCTTCTTCGGGTAAAAACCAGATCCGCGAGTCCATGTAGGCCATGCTGAATACTTTGGTGGAAAGGACTGTTTGGGATCCAATCCCTGGATTCTTGGAAACAATCATCAACCTCATCCTTCATGGTTTTTAGAGTAGAGGTTGAGTGGATGAGCTCGTGAAGTCGGTCGAGTGCTGATGGATCGTCAGCGCAGCGGGGGAGGAGTGTGGAGAGTTCTTCCTGTGCCTTATGATTGAGATCATCGTAAAGCCGCCGAAGAAAAAGTGTTTTGACTCCCGTTTGAAAGTCATAGGCCCGTTTTTCGAATTCATCGCGGGGTAGAGAAGCTTCATGGAGATCGTTCTCCAGCTGAAACCCGAGGCCGATCGGGCGTGCGAAATCTACTAGTGGATCCAGATCAGATGGAAGTGCACCGGCAGCACGGGCACCCAACCAGAGAGGGGCTTCGATGGTATAGCGGGTCGTTTTAAGGTAATAAACTTCCTCAATCTGCTTCCTGCTCACTTCTGGCAAGGGTTGAATCAGATAGGTCAATTCGAGTGATTCCCCAAGGCCGGTATCTTCAGTGACACCGGCTAGATATTGTTGAAGATCTGCAACGAGAGATCTATCGAGAGCTGGCGCGCTGAGGAGGTCGATCGCATATCCGAAAAGAATATCGCCCAAGACAATTGCCAGGTGGGATGCCGTTTGAGCGGGGAGACCCAGGTCAATCTCTAGGCGACGGTGTAGAGTCGGCCGACCGCGTCGTCGTTCGGAGTGGTCAATGACATCGTCATGGACCAGCACGAAAGCGTGAAATACCTCAAGTGCATGAGCGGCAGCGAGACACTCGCGGCTTGGCTCGTTGCCCCCTGAAAAGATTTTGTAGGCAGCTAAGGTGAGTGCTGGGCGGAGGTTTTTTCCTCCGTTGTTTAACTCTTCAATGAGCGGTTTGGCGAGAACATCACCCCCGACCCGCTTGGCTAAGCGCTCGGCCAGATCCTGGTTTCTCTCTGCCGCGAATGTGCGGTAGACGGATAGGCTGGAATCCGAACTTTCCGCAACTGAGGGCATAGTGGATGCTCAAACGAGCATGAGGGCTGGTGCCTCGATGATCTCCTTCAATGCAGCGAGATACTGGGCCGCGATAGCTCCATCGACAACCCGATGATCCGCACTGATGCCGATGTTCATTCTTTGACCCACGACGATTTGGCCATTCTCATCGACAACCGGTTTCGTAATCGTTGCCCCTACGGAGAGGATGGCTGCATTCGGTGGATTGATGATTCCGAAGAAGGAATTGATCCCATACATGCCCAAGTTGGTCACAGTGAAAGTGCTGCCGGACATTTCATTCGGCTGCAATTTTTTCGAAAGGGCCTTTTTGGCGAGATCTTTGGCTTCGGCGGTTATTTCGCGCAGGCTTTTTGCGTGAGCGTCTCGAATCACCGGGGTCAGCAAGCCCTCGTCGATTGCGACCGCAAAAGCGAGGTGAACGGCACCGTGACGGATGATCTTGGTTTCTCCCCAGGAGGCATTGACCGCCGGCACGCGTCGCAGCGCTTCAGCTGAGGCCTTGAGAATGAGGTGATTGACGGAGAACTTTGCCCCACCGGCTTCCGGGGGCAGATCGGCCAGACCCTCGTTGACGCTCTTGCGGAGAGCGTTGAGCGGGGCTGCATCGACCTCGATTTCGAGGTAAAAGTGGGGGATGGTTGTTTTCGATTCAAGCAGGCGTCGAGCAATCGCACCCCGCATGTTGGAAACTTTTTCTTCCGATGCTGCGGGAAATCCTGCGTTGCCGGCTGCGGAGGTGTAGGAAGGTGTGCTGGCCTGGATCTCTTTGATCCCTTCGCTCTTTTTAGGGGTCGCGCTACCCGATTCAATTGCCTTGAGCACATCCGACTTCACGACTCGACCGCGAGGACCGCTGCCATCGATGGCGGAAAGGTCTATACCTTTATCATTGGCAATCTTACGAGCTAGCGGAGAGGCGGGGATTCGGTCTCCCGTTGATGGTTCGGGTTCCGGCTCAGCAGATTCAGTAGGCTCTTCCTGGGAATCGCTCTCACTTGAACTTTCTACGGAACTCTCTTCTTTCGCTTCGGCCTTCGAATCGCTATCGGTTCCTCCTCCAACATCGGGTGCGTCTTCTCCTTTTTCACCGACGGCGCAGACTGGGGCACCCACGTCGACTTGGTCTCCTTCAGAAACGTAGCATTTCAAAAGAACACCCTCATCGAAGTTTTCCAACTCCATGGTTGCCTTGTCTGTTTCGACTTCGGCGAGTTTGTCACCGTTGGAAACGGTTTCTCCCTCTTTTTTCAACCACTTGACCAGTGTGCCGGTCGTCATGGTGTCGCTGAGTTTGGGCATTTCGATGATTTCAGCCATGGGAATGTACGTAGGTTCGGATTTAGGTTAGAATTCTATTGGAGAGGATCAGGCGGGAGATTGCTCAAGGAGACTGCGGGCTGCTTTCTCGACTCGCGCCGGATTCGGGAGTTGTTCCTTTTCGAGTGGATCGGAGTAGATGGCCGGTGCGTCTATCGAGGTGACCCTTTGAATTGGAGCGTCGAGGTAATCAAATGCCTCGAGCTGAATCATGTGGGAAATCTGGGAACTAACCCCGCAAAATGGTTTGTTCTCATCGACGAGGAGGACCCGGTTCGTTTTGCGAACGGACTCAAGCACGGTATCGATGTCGAGCGGTCGAATCGACCGCAGGTCAACGACCTCCGCTTCGATCCCATCTTCGGCCAGTGCTTTGGCAGCTTCCAAGGCAGTGATTACGGATCGTCCGTGGGCAATTATGCTGAGGTCTATTCCTTCCCGCTTCACATCTGCTTTGCCGAGGGGGATTGTGTATTCCTCATCGGGGACCTCCCACTTCTGACCATAGAGAATGGTATTCTCCATGACATAGACAGGGTCGTTGTCGCGGATGGCCGTCTTCATGAGGCCTTTTGCGTCGTATGCATTGGATGGGCAGACAACCTTCAACCCCGGTGTGTAGGCGATAAAATTCTCTGGAGTGTGGGAGTGTGTCGCCCCCACGTTGGTGCCGCCGTTGGCAGGTCCGCGGATTACGATGGGTACGTTGATCAACCCACCGGACATGTAGCGAACCATGGCCGCATTGTTTACGATCTGATCGAAGGCAACGTAGGAAAAGCTCCAGAACATGAGCTCCATGACCGGGCGTATCCCGAGCATCGAGGCCCCAATCCCGAGGCCGATAAATCCGGCTTCGCTAATCGGTGTATCGACGATACGTTTTTCTCCGAAACGGTCGAGAAGGCCTTCGGTGACCTTATAGGCACCGTTGTATTGAGCGACTTCCTCGCCCATGACGACAACCTTGTCGTCCCTTTCCAATTCCTCGATGAGGGCCTGTTTGATGGCCTCGCGATAAGTGATTTCTGGCATGACGGAATGAAAGTTTAGGAGTGGAAGAACATGCGGCCGCCACTTTGACGTTGGTCCGGATGATCCGTTTCCCAGTAGACGTTTTCGGTTATTGATTCGATGGGAGGGAAATCGCTTTCCTCTGCGAATTTCGCAGCAGCGGCGGCCTCGTCCTTCGCGTTCTTTTCGATTTCCTTGATCTTGTCGTCGTCGACGACACCTTCATCGATCAGGGTTTTGCGGAAGACGTTTATCGGATCCATTGTATCCTGGTATTTTTGGATCTCTTCCTTGGTTCGGTATTTCTCCGAATTGGCATCCGCTACAGAGTGGCCCCGGTAACGATAAGTCTGGAGTTCCAAAAGGACGGGTTTGGATTTTTCTTTGGCGTAGCGTGCATGACGCTCAGTGGCCTCCCGGACTACGTAAATGTGGTTGGCGATGACGCTTTCCCAAGCCATATCATAAGCCTCGGCCCGCTTGGCCAGACTTTCTGTAAATTTACTCGAACGAGCTTCGCTGGTTCCCATTGAATACCCGTTGTTTTCAATGATGTAGACGATAGGGATGTCCCAAAGGGCAGCGAGATTGAGCGATTCGTGGAAGACGCCCTGATTGACGGCCCCGTCCCCCAAGTAGCAAACGGCGCAACCATCGATCTCTTTGTATTTGAGGGCATAGCCCAAGCCCAGGCCGAGAGGGGTCTGGCCGGCGACAATACCATGGCCTCCCCAATAATTTTTGTCGGGTGCAAAGAAGTGCATCGATCCACCTTTCCCCCGTGAACAACCCGTGACCTTGCCGTAAAGCTCGGCCATGCATTCATTCATTGACATCCCGCAGGCGAGTGCGTGCCCGTGATCGCGGTAAGCGGTTATGAAATGGTCGTTTTCACCGAGGACAGATAAGCTGCCGACAGCAACAGATTCCTGCCCTATGTAAAGGTGAAGAAATCCCCCGATCTTTCCTTGCTGGTAAGATCGCAAGGATCGTTCCTCGAATCTGCGGATTCGAATCATTTCCTCTAGTAGATGGGTCTTTTCTTCTCCGGAGAGAGAGGAGTTGATCTTCGCCTTGGCGGCTTTCTCAACCGGACCGGTTTTTGAGCGGGTTGTCTTTTTCGTTGCCATGGAAGTGAAAAGAAAATGCCAAAAGCTACTCCCGTTCAACTTAAATACCATTTTGATTGGAGAACGATGCGAATTCGCTACTGGGAAGTATATAAATAATAAGACAGACTT
>Ga0222632_1000314_pt1 | contig 28922 bp, 34 predicted proteins | sample AntAcemetageno46_FD_179828 | JGI IMG/M metagenome (GOLD analysis project Ga0222632, IMG submission 179828) | Saline water microbial communities from Ace Lake, Antarctica - #46 | ecosystem: Environmental > Aquatic > Non-marine Saline and Alkaline > Saline | place: Antarctica: Ace Lake | collected...
CTGCACCATTCAATTCAAGGCATCTATAAACTGAGTCAGGGGAGATCGGGATATTGCCGCAAAGCTTTCTAACCTCTTCCATAACCCCAGCTAACATTTTTAAATTCTCTAGTGCAGCTGGAGTAGGAGTATTATCAATACCTTTCCTTGCAGCCGTTGCCGATTTAGTAAATTCTTCTAGGGTAAAGTTTTTTGATAATTGCATCTGTTAGAAATTTTCCTTCACATGCGATACGCCCTTATTTTGGATTTGACGTTCTAGTAAACTATCTAGTGGTTACTTCGCTAAGTGACCTAATTGTAACATCGTATTTGGATTATTAGCCGGTAGAGCTACTGGAGCGGGTCTTGGGGGCTCTGGCTGTTTAACAATAGGTGTTGGCTTCTCTTGCTTAGGTTGAGTCATTTTCACAAGGTCTAGCAACGCTTCGTACTCTGCTTCTGGTAGAAGGTTATATTTACTAGCCTCTATTGTGAATAACTTCTCAATCACATCATCAATTGTAGATTCTGTGAACGGAAACATCACTTTTGCTAACTGGCTGCCAATCTCACTGATCGACTTCTTAGCTTTATGCTTTCTGACTACTCTCTTCTCTTTCTCAAATACCATACCTATATAATAGCATTAGAAATTCATCCCAAAGAATATCGCTGGCTGTTCCGCTACACCGTTGGTCTCTTCCGCTCCAGTAGTATAGAACGTAGCAGGTGAGTTTTGGTTACTATACTCAGTAGAGACCCAGGTACTTGTAAGTACCACGTTAGACATCCTTGCTTCATCAAGCCCACCAGCCCAATTAAGTCCACCGTCTCTCTCACCAAGCTTCAGTCTCTTAGTAGTGTCTAAAACCTTACCAGACCAATTATCGGTACTTATACTATATGTAGGCTCTACACCATCTTCATAAAGGTGTATACCTGTGTCAGTCTCAAGACCATCATAAGTAGCGTAAAAAGAATGCCAAGCACCATCGCTATAGGTATTTGTACCTCGTCTAACTAATTGATAAGACGTACCAGCAGTTGGTACAAAAGATAGTGTCAATTTACTATTACCGAAGTAGAAATTAATACCAGTATAAGGGGCGGTATTAGTAGCTTTAGCAATTATTGTCTTGGTTGCACCACTGGAAGTTTTAGCCCAAGTTTGCCATGTGAACGTATCAGTCTCACTCCAGTCAGGGGTAGTACCAATATCAATAGCGTCTCCAGATCCATCCAGGTCTAGCCCCTTACTTATTTGGGCATCAATCAGATCACCACTGGTCATTGAGCCTTCACTAGTCCCATCGTAACCGCTACCAGTAGAATCTATCTCTTGCGGGGCAGAGCCACTTGGGTCTTCTTGTAAATGATAGACAGCAGCGTAGTTGGCATTCCATACATTATTACGCCCATAAGTAGCTGTAACCGCAGGCTCGCTAGCAGCAGCGTTACCGTAATAAATATAAAAATCAGTATCGGCAGAAGAACTTAGAGTCCCATCTGCGATGAAGTGAAGTTCTCCGACACTAGAACCAGTAGTAATGAACACTACCTCACGAGCCACCTCAGTAGTCTCATCAGTTTTAGTAACGCGAATATCACTACCATCAGATTTAACATGCGTGAAGAACCCAGCAGGTAAATCACTTAGATCAACATAGACAGGGAAATCAGTTAGATCCGCGTCTACTTCTCCCGAATCTACGGTGACCTTTACTCTATATAGCCAATCGGAGTCGAACCAAGCCACTAGCCGACCTCTCTTGTTACCCTAATCCCGTTTAATCTTACAGTTGCTTTTTTCTTGCTATCAACTGAGTCTGTATAAACAAAAACCTTAACTCCTAACCCTTCTAAAAACTCAGGGTCTACCTTAACCTCTTGACCAACATCGCTTTCTATTGAAAGGAACTCGTCAAGTAAATCTTCTTCGGTTGTCTTTCCAGTAATCGGAGCTTCCCAGTTCTTAACAATTGATCTAGCATAAAACTCTCCACCGATTTCATATACTGATTGAGTCTGCTTGTTAGCAGTCTTTTCACCAGTCTTAACCACTACGCTAATATCATATAGTATAGAGTCGCCATCTGGCTCATACGGCGTTATCTTGCCAACCGATAATACATTCGGTTTCACGTTACTCTCTATCCATTCTGTTATTGTCATATCTTTTCTCCTTAACTAAAAGCAAGCCCCGCTTGCCCATAATAATTTGTGCCATCAAAATAGAAACTTACAATGTCTATCGAACTTGCAGCCGTTGTCAAAGTTGGCGCTGTTCCACCAGGCCATTTAACAGTAGCAGGCCAAGTTGCAGTTCTAGAGCCAACACCGTCTTGAATCATCTTTAATAAGAAGTTACCAGGCTTAGTTGGTGCAGTGAAAGTAAACGTCTCATTGAAAGCACCGAAGGTAAAATTAAATTTGTTACCAACTCCCCAGTCAATAGTTGTTGTACCATCACCAGTTGCAGTTTGAGCTGTGAACCCTACTGAGTTTGCACCACAGTCAAGCTCGCCACCTAAAGTAGGAGTTGTATCATCTACTAAGTCCTGCATTGCTGAATCAGCTGTAGTACCCTGAGCGGCTGTAGCATAATCAGTCGTATCAAACGCTTTTACTTGAGAGAGATTAGTAACCTCACTATCCATTAATGCACCCGCCGCGGCTACATTAGTCGCATCAGTAACATCAGCTAAAGCTTCAATGCCGTCTAACTTAATCTCATCAGCAGTTAAGAACGATGCTGTTGTAGCATCTAATACAGCGTCCCATGCTTGAACATCAGAACCTATTGCTACACCTAAAGTTGTTCTAGCGTTTGTAGCGGCTGCGTCATCTACTAAAGTAGCCCCGAAAGTTGAGATTGTTGTGTTAGCAGGGAGAACTAAAGTCTTGATATCAGCGTCTACCTCTGAATCCATTAATGCACCGGCAGCAGTTACATTTGTTACATCTGTAACATCAGCTAAAGCTTCGATACCATCAAGTTTAGTTTCATCAGCAGTTAAGAACGATGCTGTTGTAGCGTCTAATACAGCGTCCCACGCTTGAACATCAGAACCAATTGCTAGGCCTAAAGCCGTTCTCGCTGCACCCGCGGTGCTTGAGCCTGTCCCACCTTCAGCGACAGGGAGATCACCAGTTACATCAGTCGTTAAATCTATAGCTCCTCTAGTAATCGCTTGCCCTACAATAGTTAAATAGTCTAGAGAGCCAGCCAAAGTTACATTGGTTGAGTTATCAGTACCCGCTTGGTCTACATCTAAAGTTGTTCTTGCGTTCGATGCAGCAGCATCATCTACTAGAGTTGCCCCGAAAGTGGAAATAGTTGTGTTAGCAGGTAATACTAGTGTCTTAATATCTGCATCAACTTCGCTATCCATTAGTGCCCCTGCGCTCGTTACATTAGCCGTATCTGTTACATCAGCACTAGTTTCTATACCTGATAATTTGGTTTCCTCTGCCGTTGTGTAACTTGCTGTTGTGCCATCTAATACTGAATCATAGGCCTGAACATCGGAGCCGATAGCAAGCCCGAGGTTTGTTCTTGAAGTTCCTACATTATCCACATCAGAAAGATTATTGGAAGCTAGTAAATCACCACCAGGAGCAGTATTATTAATAACAATAGTTTCATTGCCGCCATCAGTCGTCTCAATCACTGAGATATTAGTACCTGCGATAATCTTATTAACTAGATAACTACTTATAGTATCGTTTACACTAACTTTAACCTTGTCGTTACTGGTCGTTGCGGTCGCTACAGTTCCATCGTTTACCAAGATAGAGCCTTGAGGGATAATTGTGTAAATCTTTAAAATTCTTTGGCTGTTCACGTTAGCATTAGTTACCGTTAATGAACCCAAAGCCCCACTGATCGCCCTCCAGTAAGATAGGTTATTACCATTAGTGTCACCGTTGATTTTAACAGTTAGATCACTGGTCTTATCAGGATCATTAAAAATAGTCATAACAGAATCAGAGTGACTCGTAACCGTGATTGGTAAATCCGTACTTGAAGCTGGGATTATAAAAACATCTGAGATAACCTTTACTAATGAATTGTTATCTTCTGGACGCCATGAAAAACGCCTGCTCACAGGCTTTACTATAGTCTTCTCAAACTTAGTTAAAAATTCTACTACTACTGATTTAGAAGATGTACTCATGAGGAAATTATCTCCACGTTTATTACTTTATCCGTAGTAGTGGAGCTGTTACTAACCGTTAAAGCTGTGACGTTCTCTGTGAATATCTGTACTGGGTTAATAGTCCATTCAGTAGACTGACCACTAATCTTACAAGTTAAAGTGGCCGTAGTGGTGTAATCAGTGAAGATTCGAATCTCCTCAATCGTACCTTTGTTACTTATCGGGATAACAAAGTCAGCAGCGCTTGCCGCAATATCAATATCATTCATTGAAGTTGTAATACTATCCGTATAAGTAGTTTCTGATAGCTCAGGTGATAGCTCATCTCCTGAATCATACATATTGATTATTGATTTTACTTCGCCTGTACTAACCATTATTTCTCCTGTTTATTTAAAAGGGATTCCCTGTTATTTCCCTTAAGTTGTCATCATTAATTAACTTTCTTCCAGCACCACCAGATGTAGCAGCACCACCAATACGCCCACCACCAGAGCCCGCTGCACCAGCAACACCAGCAGCACCGCCAGTAGCACCGTTTACAGAAGGTGTACCCGACCAAGTATTAGTAATAAACCATAAAAATAAGAGCCCTGAATCACCCTTTATACCGCCGCCGCCTGCACCGCCGCCGCCAGAATTGGTGTGGCCTGCACCGCCATCTCCACCATCTCCGCCTGCACCGCCATCAGTTGTAATATTACCAGCGCCGCTTAAAGTATTCCCAACTAATGCTAGGATACCGCCTCTGCCACCTTTTCCGCCAACGCCGCCGCCGCCGCCGCCATAGTTAGTAATACCAGTACCGCCATCTCCACCATCTCCGCCATCAGCCCCCTTGATTGTTATGTTTGCATTAACTACAATATCACTAGCTATTATTACTAGAACGATGTCGGATGGGGTGCCATTAGTACCAGCAATACCGCCTGCAATTTGACCACTAGGGCCAGCAGCGCCACCACCGCCCGCACCGTCTGCGTTTACTCCACCGCTCGTTGCCGATGCGCCGCCGCCACCGCCGCCAGTTATACTGCCATCACCAGCAGGAGCTTCTTCTCCGCCTCCGCCACCGCCGCCTGCACCAGGTTTATTAACACCTGCTACACCACTAGCATCACCACCAATAGTATTAGTAGTACCACCTGTACCAGCTGTACCAGCTGTACCAGTTGCTTCGTAAGTATAATCATCACCAATAGTTAAAGCCGTACCTGTAGTACCAACTATGCCACTACCGCCACAAGTAAAAGTACCCGAACAGTTAATAACAGTTAAACCAGGAGATAAAGTCATTTGGTGAGCTGTATCAATTGTAAAATCTTTAAAATAGTGGGCCCCTTTCCCCATAGTGAAACTGCCCGTTGAAAGAAAATTAGTTGCTGTTGTTGTATTCTTCAATAAGAATAAGGGGATGTCTATGAGCGGAGCGGGATCACTACTATTGAAAGAGATTACTTTTCCGCCGCCGCCGCCGCCACCGTATAATGTACTACCTAATACCATAATTTATATCCTTTTCCATCCTATCGTTGCATCTACATAATAGTAGAGCCCTGTGAAGTTATCAATATCTAAAACTACATTAGCTGATTGGCTCTCGATTTCATTACCGTTTGGGTCTATTGTTAAATTGGCAGTATTGAAATTACCAACTGAATCATTGATGTAAATCTTATCCCCTGCGCTCGGGCTTGCTGGAAAAGTTACAGTGAAAGCAGCAGTTGTTGCGGTATCACATAATATATAATTCTCAGCTACAGCCGTATAAGCTGTTGTTTTGCTAACAAAGGTATAGCCTGCTTTATCTTGAGTGATAGCTTTATCAGCCACCTTCCCTGTTGTTATAGCGTCATTGTCAATTGTCCAAACAGTTCCACTAGAGGTAACTGTTATGTCACCCTTATCGCTATCTGTTAAATTACCAGTAGTTGCCCAACTTAAAGTACCGTCTCCATCTGATTGTAATAATTGACCGACTGTTCCATTCCCATCGTCATGGTCGAGGGCTACGTTACTTCTGATTTGATGAACCCAGCTTGTAGTGCCATCTCCATCACTTATTAAAGCCTGATACTGACTTCCATTCCCATCAGTATGTTCCAATGCTACATCTGATCTTAATACATGGCTAGTAGTGAAACCTGTTCCACCTGAGTTGCCTAATAAAGCTTGATATTGGCTTCCAGCAGCAGGGAACCAAGAGAGGATATCGGTAAACCTTGCATTGTGTTTGTTATGACCTGATAAGGTACTCTCTCCACTGATTGCGTCAACTGCTGAGTATGTTCTATAACTTGTCATTATTGCCCTCTTGTGTTATCCCTTGCATCTAATTCTAACATCAAACCCGAAATTCCCCAATTCACTCCGGTCTCAGAACTAGAAACTCCGATCTGGTATGTTTGCGCTCTACCACCTAATCTATCATGTCGGATCTGTAAATCATTCAAAGTGTTAGCACCAATAATAGTGATATTGTCAACAAAAGTAAAATCGCTAATTACACTACTATTACTTACCCTTGGAGTTAACTTGACTTTCTCTAAACTCTTACCAGTCGGACTCTCTGAGATTATGTGACCATCGGCTTTCCCGTAAACAGTTATAAACTGTTCTGTACTTGGAATCTTAAAGTCGATAAAAGCTTTACTCCAAGTTTTATCAGCCATACTAGTGTTCCCGCCAATTGCGGCAGTTTCAATCCGTGCTGTATACCCCTCAGTATTATCAGTAAAGGTATCATCTACTGTTAGCTTGTAAACATTCCCATCGAAATCTCCTGCAAAAATATCATTCTTTAAATTAAATAAACTACTAATAGTATTAAAAGCCATGAACCAAATTGACCACCTGTGATTCCCGTCTGACTGAGATTTCGCATAGTCGTAAACAAAAAGTACGTTCGCTTGTGTAGAAGTAAATAGTGGAGCAGCACAAATGTATCTCTGGTTAACAATATCAATTGTTGAAAAGATTTGATCTGCGGCTGCAAAGTTTACATTTTTAATCTGGTTCTTGATCGGGTTTGAAATAGTGTCCTGAGATGTTAAACCAAATTCAGCGCTGACCTCCCCCGCGTAACTTATAAATCCATTCTTCGTTAGACCAATAATAACGCTACCAAGCTCTTGTCCTGAACGTCCCACGAATCCATGAATCCGACTCTCTCTCTCAACTTTAAATTGGCCAACCTCAGTTCCAGGGATTGCAGCATCAAAAAACTTATAACCCGTTAGAGTTGAAAGACTAAACTTCTCTGTTAGCTTATCCTCAGTGGTGATAATCCCACCCCTTTTAAAAGGTAGAAAGTTACTTACTCGTAACCCCTCGATAACATCAATCTCAAGTCGCCCAGAACCCGCACCTGTAAAGTTAGTACCATTACGTGAAATACTAACGAATACATTACCCTCGTTTGCAACAACAAAAGCTCTACGTTTATATAACTTAACCTCTTCGTAAGTATCACTATAAGTAACTGCACTAAAAGCTATCGTTGCTGATCCAGAACCAGTGACACGATCTAACTGGCCACTAGCAGCAGTCCTAGTCTCTCCAGCCGTCTGTCTTAGAACCAATTCAGTTGCACTTGTAATGGAAGCTTTTACTACATACTGTCTAGTAGTATCAGCGTTATCCTCGTAAGTATCAGTAATAGCAGCAGTAGAAGAACTTATAGTGTAAGTAATTTCAAAGTCTGTTGGGTCTGCAATTAGATGTAACTGATCTCCAGTCCCGTCATAGTAAAACATATTACTAGAGCCATCAACGATAATTAACTTGTTATTGATCCCGTCAAAACTAACTTTTAAATTAACTGCTAATGCAGGAGAGCTAGAACCATCACTAGCGGTAATTTGAGTCATCGTTGCAGAAGATGTTTCAAAGTTTACGTCGTCACTTTGGATATACCAAACAGTTCCATCGGCAATAAAGAAAATCTCTTGATAGAAAGCATCATCTCTTTTTTTAAAAGTGATAGCGTCAATTACATAACTAGTAGGCCAGTTTGTGTTATCCCTTTCAATAATAGAACCTCTTCTAACGTAAACTTCATTTTCGGAAGTCCACTCCATATTAGAAGAAAGAGAAAGTTGATCTATCCTAAGATGTTTTGGGTTCTTAGAAGTCTCTAAGTTTGTAAAGCCCGGTATAACTTCGTATGGCATTAAACGGCTCCTAGTTTCAAGCCACCACTGGCTTGTAATATTTTTCTTAAAAGCTCTTCTTCTGTTAACCCTTCTTCTGGCTGTGTAAACTTAGCATTTCTAACTAACTGATCGCCAATAACTTCTTGGGAACCTTCTGGGGGAATAGCCGTTGCTGCCTCTGTTAATTTAGCCGCTAAGCGAGCTTCTAGGGGAACTGCAATATCAGCAAATAAACCTGCACCTGAATCTACACCCTTCGCAAGTTTCTGACCAGCTCCTACAATACTACGTCTAATAGCAGGGTTTGCACCAAGTACAGCACCAAGTCCACCGCCAACTAGATCTCCTATCATTCCGCCACCAGGGAACGCGATTCCAGCAGCAGCACCTATCCCAGCACCAAGGGCTCTAGTAGCACTTGATCCCTCAAGTCTTGATGTTTGACTCGCTAAATTCTGTTCAACACCTGACTGTTGCCTCTGTAGAACTTCTAATGCTCTTTCTCTTTCCGGAAGTTCTGCTTGAGTTTTTGCAAGTTTTGAAAACTCGGTTACTACTTCTTCAACTGGTTCTTGTGGCCCAAACCCTGCAAATCTAGCTGCTCCAACACTAGGGCTATTAGCAGTCTCCCTAAAGGTGTTAAAGAAGTCCGCACCTTTAATAGTGTCCAAAGGAGTTGTAATACCTTTCTGGGGGACAAATAGAGCCCTCATAAATTCAGTTCTCTGTTCCCCTGGGATACTTAACTCATCGAAGATCTTACCTATCGCCTGTGGGTTGGATTTCACTAATCCCCTGAAATCCTCAGCTAGTGGCAATCCTGTCTTAGACCCGATTCCACCTGCGAATAATTCCTCAAAGCCTGCGGCTAATTGTCGGATCTCATCGTCTGGAATATCCTTTACATTTAACCCCTTGACCTTCTCGGTTAGTTTTTTTAGATTCCGAATTGGTTCGTCAACAGTTTTTAGCTTATTCTTTTCTGCTTCTAATAACCTTCTCTTGCCCTCAAAAGATTGTTTGGATTTTTCTTCTTGTCTAGTAATAGTTCTAACCCTAGAGTCTTTTTGTAAAGTCTGTAATTTTCTTTTAAATGCTGGCACTTCACTAGCTTTTCCTGGGATTTTAGTATCTGTAAAACCAGCTATCCCTTGCAGTAAATCCAATTCTTCGGAACCACCGCCACCAATATCAAATAGAAACTTCTTGTTTACATCACCAACATTCCCACCAAGGGTATTCAAACGTTTACTTGCCTTGACGAAATCCCCGCCAGTTTTAGTAACAGTATCTTTAATGTAAGCATTAGCAACTCGCTTATTGAAGAAAGTACCTTTCCCTGCGAAATTTAATATCTTAGTTGCTGCTTCAACATCTTCCTCCACTAATTGAACAAAGTTGTCGAACACATTCTTACTAGTCTCTAAATTTCTATCTCCTTTACCTTGTTTAAAGGTTGCAGTAGTTAAATCAGTTCCAGTAGTTGCAGGCTTTAATTTTCGGCTAAGTTCCGCTCCAGCTCCTATAAAATTAGCGAAATCTCTATCCTGGAAAGAATCATAACGATCAATTCTTTTAGCACTCGCCTCTTGGTAAGTTGCTAAAGATGGAGAACCCGATTTGCTAAATACGTTATCAGCGTCAGATACTAACTTAGCTCTATTGTCCGCGACAACAGAATATAATGCTTTATTTGTCCCTTCTGGATCACCCATTATTTGGTCAAAGAACTTTTTTAAATCCAATAATTCTCTTGAAGTTGCAGAGCTTGGGTTCGGAACTATATTGGTAATTTTTGCGACAAAACCATCAATGTTATCTAATCTTAGGCTTGCAATATCATCCGCAAAACCTTTTAAATAATTAGTGATATCAATGGAAGTGCTATCAGTCTCAGCTAATGCCAGCGACTCTTTATATAACTCCTGTTCTTTAGCGATCCTTTCCTTCCATTTGGTAATTACAGCGTCTTGCAATTCCTGTCCTACGACTTGAGGCTCATAGGCAGGGTCGTTGATCTTTCTCTGGAATTCTTGTGTTGATTCGTTTATAACTTGTTGTTGATTCCTTGCAAGTTCTTGCAACTCCTGTTCTGTGAAATCTTCGATATTAGCCTTCTCAGCAAAACTAGTTTCGATATCCGCTTTTTGGTTAGAAAAAGAAGAGTCAATAAAAGCTTCCTTCTCTAGTAATTCTTGTTCTTTTACTGCAAATCCAAACTCTTCACCCCGTTTCTGTAAAACGGTAATCTCGTTATCAATAATATCAGCAGCTTGCTTGGTAGAATTATCAATCCCTTGTTTCATATCGAATAGATTAGTTTGGGAGTTTCCGACTCTACCAGTAACACCAGCAGCCTCTAATTCAGCGTTCAACATATCGTTAAACCCTTTCATTATCTTAGATACTTTCTGTGGAACAAGAGTCTTAATTTTCCCGTTTAATTGATTACCAACTTGTTCTGCATTTTGCTTTGAACCAAGTCCCAATATCTTCTCTTGTCCAGCAGTCTCTAATTTCTTTAAAGTTGTAATATTATCCATTTCTTTTTGGATCTTTACAGCGATTTCCCTTGATTTCTCCTGGAGATTCTTAATCATCGACTCAAGAGTATCCTGACCCTTAGTCGTTCCATTAGTTGCTCCACCAGCAGCAGTATCAAGAATCTTCTTATCAACCCCTAAAATAAATGATCCAATATTAGTCTGCTCTAATTGAGCAGCAAAATTACTAAATTGTTTAGCAGCTTGGCTACCTTGTATATTTTTAACCCATTCCCCATTCATGAAAGCTTCTGATGCTTTATTAAAATTAGACTTTAATGGAGCTAGTGTTGTACCAACGGCTTTACTTACTTTCCCTGCTTTATCTACTATTGGTTTTGTTATAGGCTCTGCTAGTTGACCAAGTCTACTGGCTTGACTATTAACGTATGCACCTAACTTAGAGCTACCAGGAATAAACTTAACTACATTTTTTAGCTTACTTGCCACTTTCAGTATCTTGCCACCTACTTGCATTACACCACCAAAAATAACATCAGTTGCGCCCTCACCGAGAGTAGCACCAACCACATCTCTAGAAAATTCACCAGGCCCACTCTTCTCTGCAACTTCTCTACTGACCTGCCCAGCCCCACTACCTAAAGCTCCTCCTGCTAAAGCTCCAAGGGCAATAGGTGTAGCCGCAGCGCCACCAGTTGCTATAATAGCCGCGCCAGCTCCCGCCACAACACCAATTAAAGGTAATAGGTCATTAACAACGGCTAAAGCTTCTTTAGGGTTTCCAGAAGATGTCGTCAAGTAAAGGTCTCCTGAATTTTTATCTCTTAAGTAGAAACTGCCATCAATAAGAACACTTTCTGCTGCAACTCCTGACTCTTCTAGAACCATATTAACAGCGCGCCTAGTAGCTTCAAGACTACTATTAGCCCCCATAAAGCCAAAGCCTTGGAAGTCTTCCTGCCCAAAAGCTTTTTGCCCTATAAACTTAGTTGCAAGAGCTACAATATCTGACTTCGGTAAAAGAGCTTGTATGAAGTTTATTTCTTGAGCTGCTTCTTTTGTTAATCCTTTTGGGCCATTGAAAGCCACTCCTGGTGAACTCTCTCCCTCGGCACTAATCTGGGCCTCTAATAACGCAAGTCGTTTTTCTTCTTGCTGTGATAGCCCTGATATCTCAGTTTCAAGCTTTGCTAATCGTTTTTCTTCTTGCTGTGATAAAGCCATTATCCACCAGCCTTCTTCGCTAATAGCTTATCTCTCTCTTTTTTCATTGCTTCTAACTTATTAGTAGAAGCACTAGAATTATTAGAGCTATCAACAAAATTTGGTAAGAATGGTTTTGAGCCCTTTAGTGGCGGCAACCCAAATAGTTCTCTGCGATATAAATTAATCGCTTCTTCATTACTCAATCCGGGATTATTTTTAGCTGCATTAATAATTCTGTCTAATGACTCTCTAAGCCTTTTTGATTTTGCCTGTTGAACCTCTGCTTGGTCTGTAATCCTTGGAATCCTAGCTAATCCCTTTTGTTGTTCTTGTTCTGTTAAGTTCCCAACGTCAAATAGCCTCGCAGCTAAAGTTCCAGATTGACCTTCTGCTGCGGACTCCGCTACAATATCCGCATCAACACTGTCGGCAAATCCAATAGCCGCCTTAGCGCCAGCAATCTTACGATCAATAAAACCCTTGTGTTTAGTCAATTTAACATTAGTTGTGTCTATTAGGTTTAATTCATTTAGTAATGTATTAGCACCTGTAATTAACTTTTTATTAGCACCCCCGCTTTCCTTCCCTTCCTTTGCGGCCTTGGCTTTGGCCGCTAATATATCCGCCTTGGTTTTATCCATTCCTAAGTCTGCTTTTGTTGCAGCACGGCTGCTACCAGTGCCAGGCTCAGAACTATCAACTTCAAAATCAAACTTTTTCTTCTTAATGTCTTGTTGTTTTTCTTGGTTACTTAAGCCAGTCCCTTGATTAGTTAATCGCTTACCTTCGTTATCAAGAATGACCCCGATCCCCTCATTGGTTAAACCTGCTTGTTTGCCAAGTTTAAATATCTCGTCAAACTTAAAACGGCCACTACGAATGGCTTTTGTGAAGTTTTCCTTCCTTAGACTTTCGATTGATTTAGGTTTCTTCTTAACTCCACCAGTAAATTTACCCTCACCTGTATCCTCACCAATTTTAAAAGATTTCAGTGGCAATGGTTCACGAGTAGGGACTTCACCGCCTTCCTCTGCCTCTACAGTAAAATTTTCTGGCATTAGAATAGAAGCTATAAATCCAGATTTTTCTTTCTGAGCTTCTACTTCCTCGGCAGCAGTTTTTCTTTCTGATCTTCTTTCTAATAAATCTCCACCAATACTTAAACCTTGGTTCACCAAAGGAGCCCCAATTTTACCTAATAAATTCATTAAGTTAGTCTTATCTCTACTCTTAGCAGCAATTGCAGTTTGCAGAGCTTGTAGTCTACCTGTTGCACCCGCGTCAGAGGGATTTACTTTATTTAATTGTATGAATGGTACTGCCATAATTATTTAAAGAACCCTAAAGCTCCTCCTAAAATTCCACCGATCCCCATACCAATCGGGCCAAAAGCTGAACCTAATTGAGCTCCTGTTAAAGCTCCACCAGCCGCTCCAGTAACTTTACTTCCAGTGCTTTTACCATCATCATCTTCGTCTTCATCATCTTCGTCACCAGGAGTTGTAGCACCGCCTCCACCAAAGTTACCTAACTGGCTCAGTAAACTAGCTGCACCAGCCCCACCAGCAGCAGAACCGCCGCCGCCAAGCATACCTAAAAAACCACCACTGGCTTCTTCTTCTTTTTTCTTTTGAAGTGCTAATTGTAATAGAGTCCCGGTATTATCCGTTTGCTGACTCTGTACTGGATTAAGTTGTGCTTGTTGAAATACCATTATTCTAGTCCTAATAATCCCATAAGTTGTTTCTCTAAATCGCTACCTTTCGCGATCCCCTTGTTTCTCAGATAGTTATCTAAGAAGTTCTGCTCTTCATTTAATCGTTGAGTTCTTTCTGCTTGTGAGATTCCAAATTCTCTTTCTCTATCTGCACCTTCTTGAGTTAATGCCGCATCTTGTCCTGCTAATCCAAGTTTTTGAAGATCTACACCAACACCAGCAGCTCCTAAGCTTCCACTAGCGCCCTGGCCTAATAATCCAGCTCCAAGATTACTCTCACCAAGGCTTTCACCACTTCTTAAACCAGCTAAGTTAAGTCCCGTTGATCTAATATCCTGTCTTTCGCCAAGCTGTTCATTTCTACTTAGTTCGTTTGCTTGCTGAGTTGCAGCAGCTCTTCTACCTTGGAAATCACCAAGTAATCCACCAATTGCACTAGACTCAGAAGTACCGCTAACGCCAAGCTCATCTAAATCTGCAATATTATTCGCTAAATTCTTTCCAAGAAGTTCCTGTTCTCTACCCCCCTTGCCAAATAGAGCATCAACTTCGCCTGTTCTTTGAGCCGCTCTGTCATTAAATAGAGTCTGGGTATTCTGATTAAAATCTGGGTTCTCTGCAATCCTTTGAGCATCTAAGCTTAAACCACGAGAATCTAAGCCCCTTCCAAAAGCACTTTCTGATTCTGCCTTAGTGTTCCCTAGTAAACCACCTAAAAAGCCAGTAGAGTCATTAGTTAACCCCTGCCCTGCACTAGTAGCTTGCTTACCTGCCTGCCTAATTGGATCTGCAACACCAGCTTCTTGCCCAACATTGGATTCACCAGCCTCTAAAGGATCATCTATATTTACATTATCTTTCTGTCTATTTGCTTCCCTAGCAGCAGCCCTAATCTCCTCAGGAGTTTTTCCTACGAAGTCTTCCTCGTTTAGCCCTAGCTTTTCAAACTTATTTCTGCCCTTCTGGTTGAGCCCCTTACCAGCGGCAAGCCGATTCCCAAATTTATCTCCAATTTTTACCATAATGTCTCCATTTTACCCTGAATCTTGATCGTTAGCGACTATTAGATTCCTTAATGCTCTATTCCAATCTTGCTCAAATTGAGACTTACGTCTCTGTTTTTGACCTTGACCATGTAGCTGTAATTCTCTAAATTCATCTAAGGCTGCTTCGAATCTTGCTCTTAGTTTTGATTCTTTTGTTGGATCAGTTAGATCTTCAAATAAATAATAATCAGCAGCAGCTCCAAGAATAATAAGCCTTTGATAGTATTCTGGAAATGCACTAACATCATCTTCAAATGATTTATAAACTAAAGTAAGAGTCGTTGCAGTTGCAGCAGTATTACCGAAAACTGTACCAACCCATCTACCCGCCTTCTCTTGAATCCGGATAATATTATTTAGGAAACCACCTTGGCTTAAACGCTGATAGGCATTGAAGCCTATGGGTTCGAGTTCTGTGTCTCCAACCCATGCACTTACTATTGTTTGAACGTCAGAAGGAAATGTAACCTCACTTGCCGTGATCGTTAAATCCTCAACGCTATGAGTTAAAGATTGAAATTCCTTCGATAACATATGTGCTAAATTTTCAAGATGAATAGCGATAACCTCATCTCCGTCACCCGGCTGGGTTAACTTCAATAACAGTTTTACTTTCGCTATAATTTCATCCTTAACTAACATCTATACAGTTACCGTTTCCTCTTTCACTTCTTTTTTTGGACTTCCAGCTTTCTTTTTAGCTGCATTTACCATCTCTCTAGCGCCCCCTTTTGGAGCTACTTCTTCTGAAATATTGTTCACGTTTTCAGATGTTTCTTCTACAATTTCTCGCTTCTCGATTTTTGGCTTTTGTGCCAATAAATGAGAGTTTTCGATCCTTGAAAGAGGCCAACCGTTGTCAGCAAGTAATCTTACTGTCTCAACAACTTCGGGCTCACAAACTATTGCAAATTCACCAAGCCTTATATACTGCTTCATTCCTTTTAAGAAAGCCATTAGAGCTTCCTCAAGAGTTACATAGCTAACATTAGGCCCATACTTCTTAACGATCTCAGGGCTCATCTGTTTAATACTTTCTGACACTTCTGTTGGAGTCTTATTAACCCATTCGTCTGTTTCTTGCAGTATAAACTCACTATGGTTCTTCCCTGCCTTTGTTGTGAAAATCCAATTTCCTCTTGGATCTTTCGTAAACAATGTTGTTTTCTTTGGTAATAAGTTACCAAAATTATCCATCACGAAAGTTTCAACTACCTTTTCAACAGCTACTTCATATCCTTTCTTACTAGATAACATTTTTATTTTTCTCAATTTCATCTTTTCTCCTTTGTGTGGTAAAGAGGGGCCATTGCTGACCCCTTATACCGATTATTACTATGCGAAGAAAGTAAATCCTGTGAATCTATGGTGCATTTTCTCGTTAAGAGGAATTACGCCCATTTCAGTCAAGTATCTACCTGCTCTACCATCGTAGTCATTTTGTTGCGTGTTGTCTTTCCAAGACAATGCTCTATCTCTTAGAGTACAAAGCATTAATTGTTCTGGATCAATTGCAATGATTTGTTTGTTAAGAGGTGCAATGTCCATTAGTGGATAGTACACGAAATCAGCTTGACCAAACACATTGATAAACATATCTGGAGAAATTCCAAATTTGTTCTCACCAGGATTTACATTCTGGTTCAAAGTGCTTGTTTCTTTAGCTACTTTAGCGATGTAACGGAAACCTTCATTACCTACAAGGTAAGTCTTTTTTCCACCACGTTTATTCGCACGGTAAACCATGTCTTCTAGCTTATCTAGGTCAAATTGCGCGCCTGATCCTTGGAGTGCAGTAGATGCAACTGAATTTGTTTGGATAAAGTCCAAAAGTCCCTCAGTTGTTCTAATTACTTCTCCATTTCTTGAAGCTCTGTGCAATTTACCATGAAGTGCTATATGCTCATGATCTATATAAAGTTCGCCCAATTCTTGATTTTTGATTTGTTCGAACTTCTCTTCTGCGATTGTCATTGATGGCTCTTGTGCCATTTCAGTTCCAGTTTGAATTAAGTCAGTTCTCAAAATTTGAGTATGACCAATTCTTCTAGTTGAAGTTTTTCTATCTCTATAAATAGCGAAAGAACCTTCTTCCATTGCTGGGCCTAAACGGATCAGAGTGTCACCACTTGACGGATCTGTTGCTGCATCTTGACTTAACGAACTTGGGAAAGTAAGACCACTTGCTAGTGAACTAGAAAATGCTCTCTCTACTTTCAAAGCTCCATTAAGAACTTCATCAACTCTAACGATCTCGCCAGTCTGACTGATTTTAATTTCATCTTTTATGTTGAAACCCTCAGTGCTTGCTACTGGAAATGTCGTATCAGTTGTGTTTACATTTGTAGATAAAGTAGTAGTTCTACTTCTCTCGGGATCAATTTCGTAAAATTGAAACTCGGGAGATGGAACAACTATCATCTTAAGTTCTACTGGTTTTTGTTTTTCGTTTACATTACCAGTGTATTTCTGCACTTCACCTTTTGCAAGATTTGCCATTAACAAAAGTGGATTTTGTCTTGGAAGAATCTCTTTCCCGGTTGGTACATATACTGATTGATATCCTAATTGCCCTGGTATAACTGCGTATAATGGGCCGCTTGCTGTTGGCATAATTTAACCTCCTATTGTTTTATTATTAGCCTCTAAACTGATTCTATTGGAGTCATATAAGCTGAATTAGGATTAGTCTCGGAAGGGCCAAATTTAATTGACTGACCTCCGCCCAAATAGTTAGACTGTTTCTGTAAAAACGCTTGTTGTTTCTTCGCTTCAATCTGCCTTGACAGAGGGGAGTTTGGATCTAACGCTAAAGCACCTCGCATAGTACGGTAACTATTTCTAAGTGTCTCATAGCCTGGTTTTTGTAAGTAACTGTTTTCCCAATTTGGGTCATAGGTAGGTAGTTGCTTAATTGCTTCTGCGAAGTCTGCCTGACTTCCAAATTCATTAGCTCCGAGTTCATTGTAAAGGCGGTTTTGATCCTGCGAAAATTGTTGCTGGAGTTGCCATACTCTGGTCTCGGTGTATGCTTCTTTCATTTGCTTAAGATTCTGATTAAGATCATTAATCTGAGTATCTCTTTCTGCAATTGCACCATCTATCCCATTTTCATAATCCCAAGCACTTTTTGGTTGAGTCGTTTCTGGATTAAAAAACTTTTTTTGTTGCTCATAGTATGGGGTGATCTCTTGTAATCGACCCTCCATCGTTTGCATTTGTTTTCTAGTCTCTGATAACTCTTGTTGACTTTTTGTAAAAGCCGACTGAGTATCCGAAAATCTTTTTTGCCAATTAGCACTATCGTCCGGGGCAGGCTGAGAGCCACCACCATCGTAACCACCTGCATCAACGGGTTGCGTTGGTTGCATTGGTGCTACTGGTGCTGATTCAGGAATTGCTCCTGGGGTTTCTTCTGTCATATTATTGTCTCCTTTGTTAGCGAATCCACTTGTCTATTTACCTCCCGAGTTGCTTTCGCAGGGGATAAACTTGTGGGGCTATTACTACTATATACAAGTTTTTTCCCTTAGAATTGGCCAGAGAACCATAATTCACGAAAAGTGGTATATTGTGAACTATGGAAAACAACTTCGATCCGAATGACAAAGCAGTTAGATTGCAGAGATTATCTCATGCAAAGCTAGGTGGAATGGCCTCTCGGATGAAGGTTACAAAGAAGCGATTGGCGGAGATGTTAATCTCAATCGGTAGTAAATTATTTGACCGAACAAAGGGTCATTTAGGTTTATTCTTGGATGATCGCCTGAAAATCAAGCTCTATTTTGATGAAGATGAGAGGACTGAAATAGACTTTTAAAAGCAAAAAGACCCTATTTCTAGAGCCTTTTAACCAAAGAAGATGCGTTTACTGAGAATTAATTAAGTTCTACATAAGTAATGTATAGATATAACTTACCAGCGGTATTAACTTCCGAAGCGTGTCCGTTTTGGATGATTACATTTCTTTCTGCTGTAGTAACTTCACTTGCAGTAGCAGTTGTTCCAGTCTGGATACCAGCTACTATTTTAGCGGTTAGATCCCATCCTGTTCCTGTACTAATAGCCGTTTCTGCTTCAATTCCTTTAGCGTCATCAGAAGCAATTCCTAGTGAAAGTAATGCTGCGTCTGTAGCAGAAGTGAAAGTAGTTACGATCTGTTTATCAGAACGAGTGATTTGACAGTTGTTAGGTAAGATAAAAGCAGTTGAACTACCGACTTCTCTAAGAGCTACAGTTCCATCGTCTATTGCAATTGCACCGTCTACTGTAAAATCATAGATAAGTTTTACCTTAACTTCGTGATTCCCTCTTGATAATTTTTCTACGTTTCTTTCAAGAACTCCAAATCCGTTACCTTTAACGTCTTTTTGAGTTGCGTTGAATTTTGAAAGTTTTTCTGTTAGTGTTGATGTCATAATATTTGTCTCCTGAATACAATATAGCCAGAATATCGGTGTTATAATTAATTTGTATGCAATAAGTGGTATATAGTTAACAAAATGCACTGTTTTAAACATAGTAAGACAAGAAAGAATATAACCGCTCTGCATAAGATCATGGCGGAAGTAATGAAGGAGCATAAGCTTCTTCCAACAAACCCAACTGCAAGAAACCTTATAATGAAGCGATTTATTAAGGAGCATAAAGTGTCTCCTTCTGTTGCTTACCCTCTTTACGAAAGCATCTACCAGGACGTTAGTTCTGGGCTTGACCTTGCAATGTTATCAGAAAATCTTTTAGAAGCTTCATTGGAAGACCATGAGAAAGTCTTAGAAATAATAGAAGACGGGAGGGGTGAAAAATTTGGAACTGAAAATTACCTTTCTGGAATGAAGGTAAGAAATGATATTAGAAAAAACACAAGTGACTTTATTCTAAAAACGAAAAAGATTGATGTTGATAAAGATCGCAATGTAATAATGAACAAAAAGGTTGAGAATGAATCCGCTACAAATCTATTCAATGTTGCAATGCAACTCGAAGGAAGTCTTGAGGAAAAAACTGAGAAGATGAGAAGTATCCTCAGAAGAAATATGGATGTAATTGATGCAACATTTGAAACTATAAAGGAGCCAAATGACACAGATCTTATCGAAGCAAGAACTGGAGATGTTGGAAAGTCTAGCTAAAGACCCTCAGAAGCTAACAACATTCCTGAATAATTTACCAGAAGAAGATCGAGAGTTTTTTGAAAACTATTTAGTTGATTTAGAAGCGCATGTTGAGCTTGACCCTTTAAAGAAGTTTAAAAGAAATAACAAGAAGCAATTAGACTTCTTAGATTTTAAAAAGCCATTCCAATTTTTCATTGGAGGGAACAAGGGTGGAAAGACTGCGACAATCACTTATAAAGGGGTTCTAATTGGCTTAAATAAATTCCCTGGATTCCCTAGAAAAGCAATGCCTGGTAGACCACTAATTAACTGGATTTGTGGAGAGAATAGGGATGTATTAGAACAAACACCATTAGAAGAATTAACTAAGTGGTTGCGTCCTGACCAGTATAAGCTTATGAAGAAAGGGACTTACATTGATCGCGTTAGAATCTTTGTAAATAAAGATGATAAAGATACTTATTCTGACTTCATTTTAAAACCTTATTCTGGTGGAGTTGATATTTTTGAGTCTGCAAACATTAGTGGGATTGTAATTTGTGATGAGGAGATTCCAGAAGATATCTTTAGAGCGATGATCCCTCGGATGGTTGCTCATGGAGCGTGGTTACTAAATGCACTAACTCCAACTCACGGAATAACTTATACAAAAGATATTGTTGAAGGTGCTGGTAATTATACTGGGATGCAAGCAGGTGGATTAGTTGATTGGGTTGAAGTTGCAACTGAGGAGAATTTAGAAAATATTGATCCTGGAATGTACCAAGCAATGATGGCAACATTTGCAAAACATGATGAAGATGGGAATATAATGTTAGGGCCTGATGGGAAACCATTGTTAACTCCAGAAGGAGAGATCCGATTACGAGGAAAGTTTGCAAGTGTTACAGGAAAAGTTTACCCAACATTCAGAAGAGAGTATAGCGGTGAAGGATGGCATGTCTATGATTTACACGAGTTACCAGATTTAGAGAAGTGCAAGTTCTTTGGGATGACTGATTACGGGAGAAGAGATGATTTCGTTTTTACTCTAACTGCTATTGATGAAACAGATACTCATTGGGGATTAGAAGAAAGATATCAAAGTGGATTAGAGGTTGTAGATCAAGCAATTGCAATCCGAGAGATTTGCGATAATTGGGGGGTTGTTCCTTTAATGATTGTTGCAGATGCACAGATCAAAGATCGACAAGCAAGTGGCGGAACGATTCTAGATGAATATATAAATTGCCGTTACCCAGAGGGGCACATCAAAGAAGGTCAATTGGTATTAGGCCCTAACTTCTCAAGTTGGAGAGCGAACAAGAAGGATAAATTAAGTCCTCAAACAAGTAGAGCCGAGATTGGGAGGTTGTTAGAGTCCAATCCGAAGACTAAGAAACCACGTCTAAGATTTAATAGAACGATGTGTGGAAGAATGATTAAGTGTATTGAAAACCTTGAATGGAAGAAGGGCGGACACCAAGAGGGAACTGCTGGACTTGACGATCACGGAGAGGCGGCTTTAAGATATTACGTTAGAGCGGGTATTGAATATGCGAACTGGGAGAGTGAAACTGAGGCTGACCAGAAATACAATTCTCGTGGTAAGTATCTAATGGGTGGCAATTATAGACCTGACGTTGGACGATTCCAGAATTATTCAAATTACGCTTGATGTGATACATTATAAGTAGATATTATGGGCAGTATATCAGCTAAAGTAGAAGAGAAATTAGAAAAAGAAGAAATCGCTTTAGTTGAGCGTGTGCTTCCTTTAATCGGAAGAGCTTTTAATGATTCGGCTAAATACTTCTATGACAGAGCAAAACATAGACGTAGATACTTAAATGATGTTGATGTTGAGAAGGCAGACTGGCAAGCACAAATTGCTCACCCTTTACCACATTTAGCAGTCGAAAGAAAGGCAAGTTTTTTAACTGATGCTGTAATGGGATCTGCTAGTAGACCATTATTCAAGGCTAGACCTTGGGATAACATCAATGCTGCAAGAAAGGCTCAAGCCTATACCAAATTTATGCAAAAGCAGCAAGGAGAGATGCTGTTAACTGAAACTTTTTATTTAGCTTTTAAAGAGATGCACATTACGGGAACTAGTATCCTACATACTTACTGGGATAATAAGATTGAAGAGATCCAAGGTGAAGATATCCAAAAGACTGTTGTTAAGAGAGATGAATTTGGGAATCCAATCATTGACCCTTTAACTGGTCAGCCTGAGTTCCAAAGCAAAACAATGAAAGGCCCAGTTGAGACGATTGTCAGAACTGATAGACCAGGGATTGAAGTTGTAGATATTAATGATTTTTGGGTTGACCCAGCGTGTTCTTCCTTTGAAGATGCGAGATATGTAGTTAGAAAGAAATTCATGGCACTTAGTGAGTTAAAGCACTTTGAAAAGCTTGGCAGATTAAAGAATGTTGATTTACTGAAAGATACGAATATCCCCAATAGAGAGTTTAACGATTCAGGAAGTGGTCGTAGAGGTAGATTCCAAGATTTTAAAGAAGGTCATAATAAGAAGGTTGCAGAATATAGCAAGATTGATGATGGAAACCCATTAATCGAGATCCTTGAGTATTACGAACCTGGGAAAGTAACAATTATCGGGAATGGCGAAGTCCCTCTTGATATAGAGAGACCTGTTTACAGAGCAAGATTCCCTTTTGTAAGACTTGCAAACTTACCACAACTAGGAAACTTTTACGGTCTTAGCGAGTATGTAATTTGTGAACGACTATTCACCCATGTAGATCAGATGCAAAATATGATCTATGATAACTGGGAAAAGCATTTGAAAGGTATTACCCTTGTTGGAAGTGGTGTTAGTAACATGGCTGTTGAACAATTGAAGAAAGGTGATCCTGGAGATGTTATCAAGGTATCTGACCCTAACGATATTAGAACTGAGAGACCTGATCTATTTGATGGCTCTGTAGTTAGCGGGATGCAAGTATTATTACAAGAGTGTAAAGACGCAATGAGTGTAGACGGTGCAATTAGTGGTGCTGGGCCTGGTAGTGAGGTTAGAGATAGTCAAAGTTTCGAGATCTTCACAAGAATTTCACAGGTTACATTATCTGTAACTGTTAGAAGGATCCAGGAAGGATTGAGAGATCTAGGTAGACAGTGGAACGGGTTAAACAAGCAGTTTTTAAAAGAGACTATCCGAGTTAAGATCGCAGGGCCAGATGGTAGAGAAACGATGCAATCTGAGGAAGTAACTTTAGATCCAAGTAACCCAATGGATATCCCAGGGAACTTAGATGTTGACGTTCAATTAACTACAATTGCAGATGTAAGAAGAGATCGAGAGATTAGGCAAATGGTTGAAGCTATCAATCTTGCAGTTCAAGATCCTGCTTTCAGATCAAATGAAGCAATGGTTCAATTATTCAGTAAGTTAGATGTATTTGAAGATGCTTTAGACTTATTTGAGAAGGATCCAAATGAGATATTAAAAAGAGCTACTGGAATGGCTGTTGCTACTGGGAAGAAGAATCCAGTATTAGCAGGTAGATTAGGTGGTGGTGGACAAGGGCAAGCCCTCGGGCCGACTGGTGGAAGACCAGCAGAACAACAACCAGCTTAAAGGAGTAACATTATGGAAGAGATAAACCCACAAACACAAATCGGAGCAGAAGCAGAGGCTCAAGGATTACAGCTAACAGATATTATGGGCTTAGTTGACCAAGTAGAAGATTTACCACCAGAGGTATTAGATCTAGTATTATTCAGAAGAACTCAGGCTGAGAAAGAGAATAAGAAGGGTGCTAATGCCCAGAAAGAGGAGACTAATAACCTTGTTAATGCTGCAAAGCAGTTAGGTATTCAATCTCCAGTAGCAGCGCCTCAAGCAGAGAGTGATTCTGGAAGCTTAGGTCAGATATTAAGTGGTTTACTTGGTGGAGTTGACCCCGAACGTGGCATTTAACACCCTCGAAGAGGAGTATGGATTCTATTGTGATTGGCTAACTTTTTTAGATAGCCCAACTGGTGCTAGTTTAGTTGGTATTTTAGATGATAAGAAGACCGATAAATCCCTTGATATTATCAACACTATGAACAAGGTGAGCGATACTGCCGAGTATGATAGTAGTAAGGCTAAGTTTTTAAAAGATAAGAACTACTTAGAAGTTTATGAGGATCTATTACGCTGTGAGTTATTCAATCTAGAAGATTGCAAGCAGTATGTAGCAAATTTAAAAGCCCGACTCTTAGCTAAGAAACCTGAAACTGCTTCTTGATTTTTTGCATCGTTTCCTTTGCTTCTCTGGCTTCTGCTTCTGTTAGTGGCTTTAATATTTGTTCAATCAGTTGTTTGCTTTGCGCTGGTGTTTTATATCCAGGCTTTTGCTCATACTTAGCAATCGGTACTTTATGAGATTTGGGTTTTTCTTTAGCGACAGCCTCGGATATTTGTTTATCTATGTTTTCTTGCGGTTCATTGAGAAAGAAGTCTAGTGATTCGACTTTATTACGCACCCCTTTATTTTCTTTAAAAGCAACATTAATACCAGCTTTTTTAAGATCTTCTTGAATCGGCTTTAGAAACTTTTGTTTAAATGTTCCATAAGTAGGGTAATTTACCCCCAAATGCCCTTGTATATCATCTGGTTTAACTCTTTTCGGTGTGTCCTTGTGGATACCTCTGAGATAAGCATAAAATCTTTGAGAACGCAAATTAGCTTTAATTGCGCTTCTGCTGATAACAAGGAACTTCTTTAAGTTGGTGAGATATGGAAGAAACCTTGCATTGATGTCGATATGTACTGTGCTAGTGTCATTGTCGATATAAGCTCTATTAAAGAAACTAACAGGCTCCCAAATACGACCATCATCAAATTCTACAGAAGTATCTCTAATTTTCCTAACACTGGCTTTCAGCTTACTCGTAGCATTATTACCAGTAAGCCCCATAAACTTCTTAAGCTGTACTAAATCAAGTTTAATGCCTTTCAATTGCTCTGTTGTCCCTTCTGGGTTGAGATGGCTAATAACATCAATTAGAATAGCTAGGCAGTAATCGTGTGTAAACAACCTCTCAACTAACTCTTTCCCAAAATCCTTATCTAAGTATGCTTTTTTAACCATACCACATACTATACCATACTACATACCTAGTGTCAATAACTGATATAGCATCGGTAGCCAGTTCTCACTTTTGATACACCACCCTCTCACTTTACTTATAGGTGCCTCTTACTTTTGATATGTAATGCTAAATTAAACCGTTGAGCCATAAGGCTTTCAAGGATCGCAAAACAAGATTAAAACAAGTATAAAACAAGAGAGTCTTTTTTTTTTGAGAGATGCACTTATAGAAGTGATACTATTAATCATATGAAAGATTTAAAAGAGATTCGGTCACAGATAGTAACTGCTATTGGTAGGGCTATTATCACTGGTGATTACAAGGCTGTTGAAACTTTAACAGATGCACTTGTGACACTTTGTCGTTATACGGACACTGTAAATATTGCTACACCCGATGCAACGAAATATACCTGCGGGGTTACATCTTTAGACCAGCAAGTCCGTGATAGCATTCGTTCTAATCCAGAAGAGTAAGTTCTGCTCTAGGGTTCTCATAGTCAAACCCTCCCCACTCCATTCTAATTGATTGGATATAGTGAACATTATCTTCTGGTATCAGATTGTGCTTAACGAGTGCATCTAACGTGAACTTAATAACTATCGAGAAGTTATCGAGATCCATAACCTTAGTAGCGTTATCAGCCTTTTTATATCCTTTCCCATAGAAGGTGAATACGAAGATCTTAGGAAGTTGGATTGGATCTAACTTAGAACATTGATCTTTAAGGTCATCTGTAAATTGTTGTTTAACAGCATTAAGAACTGCGTAATGGGTATTTCGCTCGATATTTTTATTTATGGATATCTTCTTATCCGATTTTGTTTTTCTTTCTAGTGTTACGTGTAGTGGAAGAACAAGCTTCATGGTATGATCTTACAGTATTTATTTCATTGAATACACTTCCACTCCTTGCTGCTGATGCGGTGAGGAGTTTTTTTATTCCCGTGCGGTAAGTTATCAGGCTTGTTCAAGATAAGTACAGGGAGATATTACCGAGCGGGAATTTTATCCTTCAAAGCGTATTCTGTTAACTTGTCTACATATAAACTTGCGCTCTAATACATTTTGAGCCTTTGTTAGTCTTGCTTTAAGTTCTTTAAGTTCTTCTACTGATAGATCTATATCTAAATCTTCTGCCCAATAGAGAACGATGTCGGCCATTAGTTCTGATAGTCCACAGGTTTTATTTGTTGTTTTCATACCCATTAGCACCCTCAAGCTCTCTCTTGTTATAAAGCTTTGCTTTAATAGCGGTATAGTACATTGCCTTAGATAGAGGGAAAGAGAGTGTCAAGTCTTTATATATATTATTTAAAGCTCTTAATGTATTACTACCGATACCCTGGTTTCTCTTGAAGGGATGTATCCATATCCATTTAAGCTCTGCTTCATCTTCTCCCAGGGTTTCGACTTGTAACGCCCCATATACATATGCTGAATAACCATCGTCCCTTATTAGAAGGAAAGTTTGGTATAAATCATCATAGCAACTCCAATCAAAAAAACCTTCTTTTTGGTGGTATTCAGCAAACTGTCTTATAAGCTTCCTGTCTTTCTGATATTTAGAGCCTTTTTGAAACTTTAAAGGGACTGAATATAAATCATATAGAATGGAGTGGTCGAAATGATTGGCACTAGAGTCCATATAGTGTTCTTTAATTTGGTTTGTATCTTTAGAGTTTTTCATACTTGTAACTATTATCCATTGAGATAATCCCTATTTTACTATGATATTTATCATTTAGAGCCTTCGCCTTCTCAAACTTTGTAGTAGATTGGATCGAGGTAATCCTAAATTTCACCTGTCTTATTGGGGTTACATAGAGATCATATCTCTTGATAATATCGGGGAGAAGTTCAGGATCGCCTAAGAAGTGTATAAACTCACCAGATTCCTTACAGAGGAAGATTGAATCAAGTTGTTTTGATTTCATTCTCGTTAACTATAACCCTACCTTCATATCAGCATCTACTCTTTTTAAAGTTCTTTCATCCACTGTTGGTTCGTGAGCTTCTCTAACCTGCTTCTCTCTCATCTCTGTGATCGGGTTAGTTATATGAACATGTCCTGGTTCTGGAACATATTTAGCATTATTACTAGGGAGAAAGAAGTGTTTAACTGGTTTCATCTTCTCTTTAAGTTGAATTGCTTCAAACTCAATAAATGCTTTATCAGAGAGAGCCTTAGTCCTCTCAAATACCTTCTTTAAGGGGGTTTCTAAACCATCTGCTATCTCTTGATTAGTATAGCCATGATCCTTATTATTCGCCTTCTTACCCATTAAGAAGAGTAATACATCTTGCTCTGGCTTCGTTAACAACCCAAAGTCTCTTAGCCAAGTCTCACCCACTAGTCTACCTCTCCGGTTATTGATAAGTAATTTTCTTGCATCAATCACTATTTTACCATACTCCTATGGTTTGGGGGGTTAAAGGTATTACGCTTCTTAGCTTTTTTATTCTGCTTCTTTATCTTATTTATAATAACCCAATCCTCTATATTAGTGAGCTTATTAGTGAAATCAATTTCTTCTGATAGGTAACGATTTGTGCTGTAGCAGGCAATAGGGTCTAATCCTAGTAACTCATTGGGATAGCTTGGTTCAGCGTTAAAGACCATAAAGATGATTATAACACAAGTCTCGGTAAAAGGGGGTACTTAGGGTAGTTAACTTCTAAAATAGAGTAGGTAGAGGATAAAGATCCCTTGGGAATACAGTATTAGCAGAAATAAAGCCATCTCGCTCATACCTTTACCCCTTTTAGTTTTTTTATCTTCTTATTATAGGCTCCGATTGATAGTTGGTAGATACCAATGGCATTATCTATAAAGCGCAAGTCCAGTTGTTCAGGTTCACCTTCATAGGGTATATTAAGAAGCTGTTTAGTGGCTTCTATCTTCTGTAATACCTTAACTAGTATTGTTCTATTCTTTATTAGTTGTTTCATTATCTTCCTTTTGTATCTAGCAAATTTTTAAGAATCCCCGGTAAAAGCTCCACAGTACGGATTGATGCTATATCTTTTCCATTATCAAGGTTATGCACAATCTTCTCTATATGATCTATTTTTAATTGTTTTGTTGCGGGGTCAAAAGATACTTTAGGCGAAATAAACCCCTCACCAAGGAACTTTAGTAAATCCTCGTACTTACTATATAACTGACTATTCTCTTTTTCAAGTATCTCTATCTTATTTATTGCGTATGCTTCTAATTTATCTATCATTGTCTTCCATTCCTTTATTTATCCCACTGCAAATACAGTCTTCTAACCAGTAAATCTATTAATACACGAAGTTTCTCCTTCTCTGTATCCTTAAGAACCTGTGCAAGAGTTTCAATTAAAGAGAAAGCAAAGGTTGCTACCTTACCAGGGTTTCTACCCATTACCGCCAATATCTTATTTGCTAATTCAACACTTGTCTCTAACTCATCCTCACTCATCCCTATTCCGCTCATATAATCATTTGTTTTATTCATCAATTTACCTTCCTTTATAGATCAGTATATCATACCCAACTACCCTCAACCCCCCTTAAACTTATGGTTTGTGTGAGAAAAGAAATCCGATTATTCCTTGCTATCACTTGACAATTTCTTCAAAAGTGCAATAATTAAACTACCAAAATAATACATACAACAGAGAATGATTCCTATTACTACTAATGGATGCTCAGAACTGAACGAGATTCGGTTCCCTCACCCCGTTTCAACCAGTTCCTCACTTCCTCTGATTAGAAACTTCACTACGTTTCGTTTCCTCTTTCCTTCGATTACTAGTCAGTTTCCATTACCTTTCTTTTCTTCTTTTCCCTTTTCCGGGCATACATTTGACTCTACCAACCCCCTAATCATTCCACTGAATCTTAAATAAAAATAAGTAAAAACAACACTCACTAAAAAATTCCCAACATACACACATTAACTCCCAAAAAAA
>Ga0222632_1000317_pt1 | contig 28654 bp, 28 predicted proteins | sample AntAcemetageno46_FD_179828 | JGI IMG/M metagenome (GOLD analysis project Ga0222632, IMG submission 179828) | Saline water microbial communities from Ace Lake, Antarctica - #46 | ecosystem: Environmental > Aquatic > Non-marine Saline and Alkaline > Saline | place: Antarctica: Ace Lake | collected...
AAAACTACAAAACGAGCCGCAGGGCTCGTTTTGCTTTACGTTTATGCACCAATCTTAAACTTCCCTCTCATCCGATGCTTCTTATACATACCAGCTTTGTTTTTAAAGCTATTGCGAACCAGTTTTTTCTGCAGTATATTGGGAAGCTTATCAACTGTCAGACATTTGTATGAACAAAACCCTTTCTTTTTTTCTATGCACCGCGTACACCCCAGAAAAAGAATATGGCACCCAGTATTCTCACAATGATAGTGGGTATCAGACTTCGTTTTTGAGCACAGGTGACAGGTAGAGATAATTTGCTCCCCTATAGATTCCCCCATGCGTTCATCAAACACAAAATTCTTTCCGAGGAATTTATTATCTAAACCAGCTTGTTCTACCTGATGCTTGTAGTCAATGATACCTCCCCTCAGGTGCTTTACATCCGAAAAGCCGTTATGTTTCAACCATGCGCTCGCCTTCTCGCAACGAATCCCACCTGTACAATACAGCGCCACTTTTTTATTTTTATGTATCTTTAACGTCTGCGGCGTCACCTTCAATTCTTCTTTGAATGTATCTACATCAGGACAAATTGCACCCTCAAAGTGCCCTACCTCTGCTTCGTAAATGTTCCGCATGTCAATTACCACTGCTTCTGGATCTTCAATGTATTCATTCATTTCTTTTGCAGTAAGGTACTCACCAGTATTTGTCACATCAAACGTATCATCATCTAGTCCATCAGCCACAATCTTCTTTTTCACTCGAACAATCAACTTAAAAAATGACGGTGCTTCTCCTTCCTCTACTGCAAACTTATACGGCACATCTGCACATTCTTTAGTGGACTTCATGTACGTGTAAAATGCATCCCAGTTCTTCTTAGGAACGCTCATCTGGGCGTTAATTCCCTCGCTTGCAACATAAATACGCCCCAGGCATCCAAGTGCAGTCAGACGCTCTAAAAGCTCCTCTTGAAGCTTTTTTGGGTCCTCTATACGTACGTATATATAGAATGAGAACGTACAACGTGCTACGCCATCACTAGCAACAGCAGCTTTCTTTTCCCATCGGGGTCGCAGGTCTCTTTCCATGGCAGTACAATACAATTTTATAGAAAATCACACAAGGTGTTAGGTCTTTAAAAATCACAAATTACCTAACATTCGGGTAATATTGGCACAATCAGACCACATGGAGTGGTTAACACCTGCCCAGACTCAAGAGTCAGATCCACTTGGACATCTCTAGCTGATGAGCCTGTACTAACAGTGTCACCACCAAACCTAAAGCTAAGAGCTCCTTCGTCTACGTAAACTGCCGTGATTCTGCCCCGGTCACCATGATTAGGTCCTTCTTCTAAACCAATATCTTGCATTGCGGGGTCATTGATCGTATATACTACCGATGGATCAAGGGTGACTCCATTAAAGATTAAGGGCTTAATACCAGAAACTGAGGAAACGGAACTCTCGTCAGTATTGCTATTACCATTCAACGCACTACTAAGCCTGTCTGCTGATGAAACAGCCCCTCCTGTCGGTCCTCTGTTTGTATTTTCCCCGGCTGTGCCAAATGTTCCATTGGTACTGGTATTTCCTGCTTCATCTAGCTGTGTACCAAGCCCAAACGTGTTTGCTGCGATACTGAGAATGGAAAAGGCTGAAAGCATAACCAGCATACCAATCACTCCGTAGATGAGGCTGTTTCGTCCCGTCTCTCGCGCTGCCTCGTTATTGGCATTTTTTACAAAAATAAATGCTCCATAGAGAAATACGATGAAAGCTACTGCCATTAGTAGTGCGATGACTGGAAATAGGATTGCTGTGTTTATGGCGTCGACAAAACCTTGGGCTGTGGCCTTTGCGGTTGAGGCGTGCGCAACAGAGATAAATGAAAACATAGTACTAGTATGACACACGTTGTGGGGTTACCATGAGGATGTCCGCTACATCACCTTTGCTGGCAGCAACAGTTTTCTTTTCCCATCGGGACGCAGGTCTCTTTCCATAGTTGTACAATACAATTTTATAGAAAATCACACAAGGTAGAACAGACAAGAGCCTTACTCCTGTAGTGCTCTTAGTAGCGCATCACGTGTATCTGTAGAAATATAGTTCCGGTAGTGAGCAAGATTAATTTCACGCTCCCGGTCAACTCCGTCGATATCAGTAGTCATAGCACGCACATCACGCATATAGAATGCTTCGTCAATGTTAGTCAGATTCTCATAGTCACTAGCAACCATTGACTGTAGTGTTGCAGTATCTAGCAGAGGAGCATCTACCATCGGTGTAGGAATTGGTGAGGCAGGCGCTGTAGCCCCTGGCGCAGTTGCTCCTCCAGCTGGTCCTCTGTTTGTATTTTCCCCGGCTGTGCCAAATGTTCCATTGGTACTGGTATTTCCTGCTTCATCTAGCTGTGTACCAAGCCCAAACGTGTTTGCTGCGATACTGAGAATGGAAAAGGCTGAAAGCATAACCAGCATACCAATCACTCCGTAGATGAGGCTGTTTCGTCCCGTCTCTCGCGCTGCCTCGTTATTGGCATTTTTTACAAAAATAAATGCTCCATAGAGAAATACGATGAAAGCTACTGCCATTAGTAGTGCGATGACTGGAAATAGGATTGCTGTGTTTATGGCGTCGACAAAACCTTGGGCTGTGGCCTTTGCGGTTGAGGCGTGCGCAACAGAGATAAATGAAAACATAGTACTAGTATGACACATAGTCTGTGGCTAAAACGCGTATTTGCTCAGAAATACACAGATGTGGTCTAATACAAGTGTCAATTTTTCAAAATTATATAGCATACGGCTACAAACAAGGCTCTATCTGTGGAAACAGCCTTGTTTTTCCCTTGACTTCAGTACTATTTTGTGCTATTATAGTAATTGAGGTGGCCGCTATGCTTTCCTCTTTCCTCACAATTCCGTGAGGAATAGTGGTAAACACAACGGCGCAGGCCTTTGACAATTCAAAATAGAAAAGGAGTCAAGCTATGCTTGCTCAAATTACAGACCTTACTATGCAACAATGGGCACTGTTTGGTGCCATTCTCTCAGCAGTCGTGACACTCATCCTGATTGCAGGAGACCTAAGCTTCTCTATGCCGAAACTTCCAAAGTGGGGATTCTGGCGTAGAGATGTCACCAGTAAGACGACCCCAGAGTCCACTAAAAAAGCGGAAGAAAAGGCTGAAGCTAAGAAGGTAAAAGCTGATTCTAAAGCTCAAAAAGCGGAAGAAAAGTCTAAGATTAGGACTAAGAAACTGGAAGGAAAAGCTGCAGTTAAGGCTGTTAAAGAGGGAGAACAGGCTAAGGCTGAAAAAAATGAGTTAAAAGGCTGGTATTTTGGACCTGGTACCGTAGCACTACTCATAAGACCAGCACTAAGCAGTTTCACTGGAGTGATTATTGCTACTGTTTTGTACGGTATCGATGCATGGAGTGGAAGCAACGTACTAAGTCTTGGAACTTCATCTGCCCTTGCGCTGGCTTTTGCCTTTTGGTTTGGGGAGAAAGACAAAGTTCCTGAAGGAGAAGAGCCCCTGTCCGTACCTGAGAGTTACGCACTAATGGTTACTTTCTTTGGTGCTCGTTATAAAATATATCTCACTGAGGGTGATTACCCCTGGATTGGAAGAAGACTCCTGCTGGGTCGTTCAAAGCGTGTTGTAGAACCCGCTACTGACCTAAACGGATTCATCTTCCTTGGGGAACTTCAAATTGTTATATGGGACCAAGGTTCTGACAAGAAGAAAAATCCCACTCTTAGCGTCGTTGCTCGAGACTCGAGCACAATCTTCGCCAATCTCTTGATTTCAATTAAGTTGTTTGACCCAATGGAATGGCTCAACTCAACTGACCCTTTGTTGGGTATTGCTGAACGGGCACGTTCAACATTCAGGACTGCAGCAGAATTTTTTGTTGGAAAAGACAATCCCAGCCTGAAAAATGTATTGCGAGACCTTATGGTTGGCAAAACATTCGTCGGAAGTTTTCTTCAAAAACAAATTGGACTAGCTCCTCAAGGCTCAGTTGTTCAAGATGTTGCAGGTGTTGCACTCTTTGAAATAGTAAAGCCTAGTTCAGACAGTTCGGTAGCATCTGCAAATATTGCAGCTGCAGAAAAGTCACTGACAGAAAGATATAAGAATATCTCTCCTGCTTCAGAGACTGCAATCAAAGGGAGAGACGGTAAAACTCACTTTGAAGATCGATCAATTGACGAAAGTCTTTTGGAAGTCATCGAAAGCGCTGGTGCAACACTACTGCGTGTATCAATAGGTGACGTCACACTTTCTGAAAAATTTGCTGAAGAAGCAAACAAAGCTGCAAGTGAAGTTCTCCAGCGTGCGGGCCAACTTGCCAGTGCTGCAACAGTTAAAGAATCTAGAAAAATTCTTGCGCCTACAGCAGAAGAAGTTGCGGCACCTGGTTACGAAATGGCAACAATCATTGCTGCAGCTCAGGACAATAAAGGTGTAAAAATCGTTTATTCACCTGGTGCTGATTCATTAACCCGCGCCGCAATTGCTGGTGCGTCACAGATTGGAAACAACTCATGAGACTACCAAACATCTCACTACCTGGGCTGGTGGTATCTGGAGTCCTGCTCTGGATATTCGTCAAGCCACTCATGGACTACCTAGACCTAGGAGGGTCCGGATACCTAGGAACAATACTCTGGATCCCTATAGGCGTAAGTATTGCTGTCCTAGGGATAATTGTGTATGGGATATATTCCAGCAAAAGCACAAAAGGTCCTGAACTCGTGGCACAAATTGCTGGAGTTCTGCTCATCCTACTCTTCGGATTTGGATGGGTTGTCGGCTGGGATAAGATTCCTGGCTACGCTTCAGACTTGCGCAATGAAACAAATGCATTCCTCTCAAGGGATGCAAGTCCTCCTACACCGCCACCAGCACCACTGACATCCGCTCAGAGAGTAGCGGCGATGAACCCACAAAGAACGGTTAAACTCGTTCTTTGCACCCGCGACCCACATACAGGATGGAGTAGAGAGGTCCCCGTGGACCCAAGACTCCGTTTCCAGTTTGTGCAAAACGTTAGAGGTCAGTACCTCAGCGGCAGATGGCACGAAATTGTTGACGCAAACATACCAGACCTCGTCAGCAAACTGCGATTTTGTACTTCGCGTGCAGAGTTCGTAGGAACAGATCTTTACATTACCTGGACAGAAAAAACCAGATAAGCACCAACCCCTCCCGACACACGAATACGTGTCGGTGGGGGTTTTCTTTTTTATATACACATAAAAACAGCACCTCACTTTTGTGAGGTGCTGTTTTCTTTCTTGGCTACTACCGATTGTTCGTAGGCACATTTGGAATGTTCTGGATATTTTCATCATCTGAGAATCCAAGCCCTCCTGCCACCAGGTTCACAATTCCAAATACTGAAACCATAACCACAAACCCTACAATCGCCCACAACATGAGCTTCTTTCCGTCTTCACGCTTTTCCTCATCTGCCCCGCCAAGAATGAAGTACTGGAAGATACCCCAGATGAACAGAAGTAGTGCTAGTGCAAATACTAACGGGATTAGAGTGCTGTTGATAAATGATGATACATCATCAAGGAAGTCGTTTACTTCACCAAACTGGCCAAACGCCACCCCAGGAAGAATAATCGCTATAAGTGCGAACGTATAGATACCAATTTTTTTCATATTCTGCATTACCATAATTTATAAGTTGTTAATATTAGTATACTAGAATTTTTTATAAAACGTGAGCGTATTGAGCATTCTGTGTATATCTCCTAGATTACTTCAATGTGTCCTTGTTCAGGAACTACAGCTAGAAGATGGCCGCCTGAAGCATTGCCAGTATCCCCCAGATACCAAACATAACCACCAGTGCAATCACACCTAGTAATGCAACCTTCTTCCCTTCTTCAACACTAGCTTCATCACCACCATTAATCACCCAGGCCTTAATAATAGACCAGGAGAGAAACACAATGACCAGGGCAAACAGTATCGGGACCACCATTGAAATGAGCTCAATGAATTGACTTACGAGACTGGCAAAGTTTGAGTTTTCATTGAAAGTCATATGGATTATTTAATCTGAGTTATGGTATTGGTAATAACATATAACAGCACATTTGCTCCCAGTATCAACATGCCTCCAATGAGGGCGTACAAAAGGGCTGCATGTGCCTTCTGTATTTTTTCTGGATTTCCCTGTGCGGTTACGTAGAGGAACCCTGCATAGATAATAAAAAATACAATAAACGGAATAGCAAAGACTAAGATGATGTCGACGAGCACATTGAAGAAGGCTGGAATTGAGCTGATGCTTGAGTCTAGCGGGTTTGCTAATTCTGCAGTTATGCCACCATCTCCTTCATGGGAGTGTGACTCATCTCTCTCGTCAGCTAAAGTAAACCCCACTGACGAAGTAAAAATACATGCTAATAAAAATAGAAACAGAAAATACCGCATACTAATATTCCAAGATTAATCTATTAATAGCGTCTCCGACGGCACCACCAATTCGGATACGGTTGGAGACGATGTCCTCCACCATGCGCATGAAGATTGCATCTGACTCAGTAGGTGCTGGATCAAGCCAGCCTCGCGCGATGAGTGCACTCTGCATCATGGCTGAACGATACTGGTTACTATCACCTTGGGCAATCAGGTCTCGCCGTACTGGTGACAGATTAAGCTCTCGTGTGAGCTCGTCTGCGTTTTTAGCTGATGCGATAGTCTGGGCTGCCGCAAACGCTCCTTGTGCATTGGCTGAAGCACGAGGAATTGCAAAGCCGTAAAACTCACCGTAGGTACGTAGTGCTGTAGCTGCCCCACCCTGCGGGACCATAGCTATATCAAAGTTTAAGTTTGGATTTTTCCTGTCTATATCTTCTGCTTCAGAACCGAAGCCAAAGTAGAGAGCTAAGTCTCCCGAAAGGAAGGAGTTTTTATCCTCTGGCATGGCTCGATTCCAAGAATATGCTGGACTATTTGTGTTGCTGAAGTCGGTAAAGAACTGGAGTGCAGCCTCCAGCGGTGCCCGCGCACCTTGTGCACTAGACTGGTTGAGCCCTACTGAATAGCCTCGATCACTTTCAGTTACCATCGTACTTCCTGACTGTAGGGCTAAGAGCATAAGCACTTCTTTTGCATGGGAGACATTTCGATATTCCCCAAATGCCAGTGCACTCTGGACAATGTTTCTGTTGGTGTCGGTTATGGTGATTCTTGGTACTACATTGGCAACAATTGCTTCCCAGCTTGTCGGCGCTTGGGCTAAGCCGCTTGAAGCAAACAAGTCTCTGTTCCAGTACAACATAAGGGGATCGACTGCAAAGGGAATAGCGTAGATGCCATCACGCAGGGTAAATATCTCTGCTCCATCAATATACATATTGCGATAGTCACGCATAGAGATAGACTCGTACGGAATGGCCAATAGCTTTGCCCGATGTTTCACCAATTTATCTGCCGAGAGTATCACCATGTCAGGTGAACGACCTTCTGCGATGGCATTAATGAGTTCGTCGTCAAAGTCTTGCTCTGGCACAGAAAAATACTTCACCACACCAAAGGCTTTATCTTCTTGGGCTATGTTTCGAAACACGGCATCAAACACACTGTCTTCAAGTGTCCCCCAAACAATAACTTCAGTACCATACACAACCTCTTCCTGAGATGGTGTCGCTTGGTATCCACCCAAAAATATCAGCGCAATAAATGCCACGAGGGCGAAACTTGCCAGCAGGACAATCTGAAATGGACGTAGGTTCATCATATAATCAAACTATAATTTAGTACTCATAGTATAACCCATCACCACCAAGTACCAACCAGTTATTCCTCAATCTATCAAACATATACATCTGACAAACAAAACACAATACTTCATCAAAGCTAAAAAATGCTGTGAGATACGAGGTAGGTTATAAAAACGTAGCTTCTTTCAAAATTGAGGCAAGTACAAGGCGAGCAAGAAAAAAGACGCGCGACGTACTTGGGGTACGGCAAGCGTCTTTTTTAGTAGCACAACGCAGTAGTTGCCTCGATTTTGGAAGAAGCTCTATATTTTTCGAACGGCAATGCCATAATGATGATCCCCCGCATCAAACGAATGTTCAAATACAAAGCCTTCTGCTTCAGCGAGCATTTTCGCTTCTTCCTCGGTAATTATCTGTCCTGGTTGTGGACCAAGCCCATTAAATGATTCGGACCAGTCGATAATAAACAACTTACCTCCAGAGCGAAGGGTGCGAGAGATTTCTTGCAGGGCAGTATTCTTCTCTTCAAACTGGAAAAAGGTATTGACCACAATTGCGGCGTCGAGCACGCCATCAGCAATCTTGCTTCCTCCCAACTCTTCAGCATCACTCCAGAGTGGATGCACCTGTGTCAGTCCCTTTGTTCGGGCGAGTTCGCCGAGCTTTATAGACAACTCTTTTTGAATCTCGCACGCGTACACCTTCCCTTCTTTCCCTACTAGGTTTGCCAACACTTCCATAAAGTAGCCACTGCCAGCACCAAAGTCGGCCACCGTATCACCCTCGCGCAGATGAAAGTGCGAAGCAACAATACTCGGGTCGACAAAGCGTCCAGTTACCAACTTCGCTTCCGTATTTGTGTCTGTCATATGAGATAAGTATAACCCACACACCCCCACACGCACACAAACCTGTGTACACAGACCTGTTCCTAAGCTAGCAGAACTCACTGTAAAACCCCCTAAACACCCAAATTGGGGGCCATTTTGGGTGTTTAGTGTGTGGGGGGGGTTAGACAGCTTCAGCACTAAGTTCAAAAGACTCCATACACCATTTTGTACAGTTCAACATCAATTGTCTTGTAATTCACTAAAGTGAGAAAACGTAGTGAGATACGAAGCTGGACAAGAAAAAAGAGCCGAGTCGTGAATTATTTTGCAATACCCTACTTTTAGAAAAACTGAGGCAAATACGAGGCGTACAAGAAAAAAGACGCGAGGCGTACTTGGGGTACGACAAGCGTCTTTTTTCGTAGTGCAACGAAGTAGTTGCCCAGTCTTTCTAAAAGTAGACGATTGAGGCGATAGAATCGCCGCTGCGCAACTTCATAACCTTCACACCTTGTGTATCTCTTCCTAGTGTCGGTACATCCTTGATTGGAAGTTTAATCACCTGTCCTTGTTTACTCATCACGATTAGCTCTCCTTCTTCTCGGTCTTCAGGAGTAAGTACTGCTGCTCCAACCACCTTTCCAGTCTTAGTGGTTACCTTTGCTGTTTTAATACCACTGCCTCCTCGATTCTGTGTCTTGTACTCTTTGGCTGGTGTGGACTTACCATAACCATTTTCCATCACAATCAAAATCTCACGCTCAGCCTGTCCTTTCTTCAATACGTCTGCTGACACAATTCGGTCATCTTTCTTAAGTTTCATTGCTCCCACTCCTGCAGCAACACGCCCCATCTGTCGCACATCACTTTCTTTAAAGCGAATGGCTTGTCCGTTATAGGTAACCAGTGAAATCTCATCATCTACCCCCACAAACGAAGCTGCGATAAGCGAATCTTCTTCCTTGAGCGTAAGCGCGATAAGGCCACTGCGTCGTACATCTTTAAATGAGGCTGCGTCAGACTTCTTAATCACTCCGTTACGCGTGACCATCATTAAGCTCCACTCTCCTTCCCATTCATCTTTACGCACGGCAATAACCGAGGTCACCCGTTCGTCTCCTCCCATAGAGAGGAAGTTCATAATTGACTTCCCCTTGGTTGCACGGCGACCTTCAGGAATTTCAAACATCTTGCACTGGTAGACCTTACCTTTATCGGTAAAGAACAGAAGATCACTGTGTGAGGATGTCGTCAGAAGTGTCCGTACCACATCCTCTTCTTTGGTATTGAGATCAACCACACCAACTCCTCCTCGTTTCTGAGTCTTGTATTCTGAAGGGTTGGTACGCTTCACATACCCTCCTTGAGTAAGCACCAGCACACTCTCTTCATCAGCGATAAGGTCTTCAACACTCATGTTTTTAACCCCACCTTTTACAATCTTCGTTCGTCGTTCATCACCAAACCGCTCGGCAGCGTCAGCCAGTTCACTTTTCACAATACCCATCATCTTCTTCTTACTCTTGAGGATTGTCTCCAGCTCTCCAATAAGCTTCTGAAGCTCAGCGAGCTCATCTTCAATCTTCTTCCGTTCGAGACCAGCCAGCTTTTGGAGTCGCATGTCCAGAATCGCTTGGGCTTGTATTTCAGAAAATTTGAACTCCTTCATCAGCTGGGCGTGCGCGGTTGGTACATCTTTTGCAGCTCGAATAAGCTTGATGATTTTATCAATATGATCAAGTGCCTTCTTCAGACCAAGTAAGACATGTTCTCGATCTTTTGCTTTATTTAAATCGTACTGAGTACGTCGCTGCACTACGTTTGCACGGTGCTTTATGTACTCTTCAAGAATCACCTTCAGCGAAAGTGTTTGTGGCACTCCATCAACTAGTGCAACCATGTTGTAGTGGAATGTATCCTCTAGCTGGGTATGCTTGAAAAGTTTATTCAATACTGTCTGTGGATTTGTACTACTCTTAAGCTCAATGACCACCCGAATGTCTGAAGTAGACTCGTCACGCATTTCCCGAATACCTTCAATCTTCTTGTCTCGTACCAGGTTGGCAATCTTTTCTTGCATGTCTGCTTTGTTCACTCGAAACGGAATAGACGTGATGATAATTGAGAAGTTTCCTTTCTTATCTTCTACTATCTCAGTTTCACCGCGCACCACCACTCCTCCACGTCCGTTGGCGTACGCGTGGGCAATCGCTTTTTTATCAAAGGCAATTGCTCCCATTGGGAAGTCTGGTCCTTTTACAAACTTCAGCAAATCATCAGTTGATGCTTCAGGGTTATCAATCAGGTGCTCCACTGCAGCGGCAATCTCACGAAGATTATGTGGAGGAATGTTGGTTGCCATCCCAACGGCAATACCAAGTGTCCCCATTAAGAGAAGGTTTGGTAGACCAGCCGGTAACACCACTGGCTCTTTCTTCGTCCCATCAAAGTTTGGACGCCAATCAACCGTATCTTTCTCAAGATCACGAAGCATCTCTTCTGAGATTTTTGACATCTTTGCCTCAGTGTATCGATAGGCAGCAGCTGAGTCACCGTCGATAGAACCGAAGTTTCCTTGCCCAATAACTAGTGGGTACCGCGTAGCAAAAGTTTGTGCCAGCTTCACCATTGCTTCATACACCGCAACGTCACCATGTGGATGAAAACTACCAAGAACGTCTCCCACTACCGTTGCAGACTTTTTAAACTTAGCTGTCGAGGTAAGTCCATTCAAGCGCATAGAATACAGAATACGACGATGCACTGGCTTGAGACCATCACGCACATCAGGAAGAGCCCGTGAAGTAATCACCGACATAGCATAGTCAAGATATGCAGTACGCATTTCGTCAGAAATGTTTTGTGGGATTATTCCCCGCTGAGGTTCCAGCGGCGCACTTTCTCCCTCAATAGTCTTTTTCGGCATAGGTGTGTAATGCTATTTTGAATAAATATGGTTGCTATTGTAGCACAACTAATCGTCTGTAGAGGTTGACTGCGCTGGAGAAGTTGTGCCAATTAATACCGCTCTTCCCTGTCTTTTCTCTATCACAGCTGGTGGACTTGAGGTACTAAAAAATGTACCAAAATCAATATCGGCTTCTTGCTCAACTGGCACCTCCGCTTCTTCTGTAGCTCCTTCTCGCAGGGTATTAAAAAGAGAAACACCGTCTGAGACAGACGCCCGTAAGTCTGAAAATGATCGCGATACACCTCCTTGCACCTCCTGCTTGGGCTCAGCTTCTGCACTAGTAAGTATACCTAGACGAGACGGCACACTTACTAGCCAGACTATTGCAATGATCATAGTAAAACTAAAAGCCCACCAGAATGCATACAGATTCCGTACCTCTTTCGGCTTAGCCCGCAATGATTCAAATTTTTTAAGCATGTTGTTTCTAGAGATTGGCTATTTTGTCGCTCTGCTCCAAGATAGCTCAAATGGTCTTGCGATCGCGGCACAAGTCGACGCGTTCGCTTACGACTTTAACACCACGATCTCACTTACAGTGACCGGTATACCATTTGGCTATTTTGTCGCTCTGCTCCAAGATAGCTCAAATGGTCTTGCGATCGCGGCACAAGTCGACGCGTTCGCTTACGACTTTAACACCACGATCTCACCTGACATTTCAATCACATCTTTTTTCTTTAGTGTCAGCTTGTCTTGTGGGGTACTGCCTTGTGCGCTTTCTTCTTTCTGGAAGGCATCAAGCGCGTTCTTGTCGTAGTGCATGGGAATGATGCACTTTGCTTCGAGCTTCACTGCCAGCTTCGATGCCTGTGGTACTTCAAGTACGTCACCTCCTCCAATTGGGATAAAGAGGATATCGATATCTCCTAGTTCCCCCAAAATCTTTGAGTCGATATCTGGGTCACCTAAAGCCCCTAGGAATACAATGTTCATACCCTCTAGTCGTACTTGATAGATAGTGTTGTACCGCGAACCTCCATCGTAGGTAGTTAGGACTGCAAATCCTCGTGCCGTTACGTCACCAATCTCATACTCACCTGGACCGTCTACGACAAATGGTTGCTTACTGCCGTGTGCAACCTGTTCTGCACCATTGAAGTCTGGGTGATGCATTGAAATAAACGCCACGTCTGAACCGAACTTCACTGGTGACAATGTTGATTTCTTTGAAATGGGGTCAAATGCAAGCGTCGTATCACCAAACGAAACCTTAAAGCACTGCCCTCCGTGATGTGTAATTACCATAATGCCAATAGTATACAGGATGCAGCAGCAGAACGCACCACGTCACGCGCTGCTGGTCTGCATACTACGTCACGTTATCAATAGTATGTACAAATATGGTACGTGTGCTATATTTTAATTATTCGTACTGGCAGCAAAGCATCTCCCCATGATGCGGCAATCAAGTCAGTGCGATAACTACCTGGTGCGTCACGTAGACTATCGATTTAATGCTTCGGGAAACCCACAGTCCCTAAGTATGCGGGGCGCACCAGCCTGACGAACCAAGACACTACTAGGTGGCGAGATATACATACTCCTGTTTTCGGAAGCATCTGTATCTCGCCACCGCAATATATCGCTCATGTACCAATTTTAAATTGTCAGTGGGCGATTTTTTATGTCTGCTGGTTCCAAACCATTGCACTTTTACATATATATAGTATATTTGTCAGCACTTCAAAAGAAGTTTAATAATCTCTAGCGACACACGTTAAATCCCGCGCTCACGGACACGGCCCAGGGAACAAACAAACGTTTTGACACAGTGGGGTAATATATTTCCTGTTTCGCATCGTCGTGCTGAAAAATACGGCTACGCAGTGCGTAAAACCTGTCATTGAATACATATTCAATTCCCTGTTTTACACACCGCTCGCACATATTTTTCAACACTTTAGATTGCGACAAAACGTCTGTCTGTCCCCTTACGAGCATAGGTTGCGCGGACGCGTGTCGTCGGATACAAACAAATAGAGAAGTTAGAGCTTGAGCATAGTTCGAGGCGCACGTGAAAAATTGAAGGAGGCGTACTTCAGTATGGTGACTGATATTTTTCACGCAGAAACAAAGAAATATGCCAAGATATAATTTCTCGCACATTTAAATATGTCAGAAACAACAGTTGTAGCGGGTGCTATGCAGTCATACGTTGAAGCCAGTCCATCTTCACCAAGAATTGGTGAAATTGTAGAAGGAAAAGTTTCAGCTATCGGGCGAGCTCGAGTTACTATCGACCTACATCCTTTTGGATCTGGTCTTATCTTTGGTCGTGAATACATGAACGCACGAGACATCCTACGAAAGGTGTCAGTGGGTGATTCTATCGCTGCGAAGGTAGTAGATGAAGGGAACGAAGACGGGTACATCGAACTTTCACTCAAGGAAGCTCGACAAGCACTCATCTGGGGAGAAGCAGAATCTGCAGCGAAGAGTCAGAACGTTCTCTCACTGGAAGTGAAGGAAGCAAACAAGGGTGGACTTATCATCGAATGGCAAGGAGTTATGGGATTCCTTCCAGCATCACAGCTTTCAGCTGAAAACTACCCACGGGTAGCTGATGGAGATAAGGATAAAATCCTAACTGCACTAAACGATCTAGTTGGTAAGCACTTAAGTGTAGTGATCATCACTGCAGACCAGAAAGAAGGAAAACTTATCTTCTCTGAAAAAGGCCCTCAAGAAACTAAGGCAAAGGAAGAAAAGGTAAACAAGTACGAAGTTGGAAACATACTCGACGGTGAAGTAACTGGCGCAGTAGACTTCGGAGTATTTGTGAAAATTGAAGATGGTCTAGAAGGACTAGTACATATCTCTGAACTCGACTGGGGACTGGTAGAAGACACACGTGCCCTATACAAAGTTGGAGACAAGGTACAGGTGAAGGTTATTGAAGTGAAAGATGACAAAATCTCACTATCAATCAAACAACTTCGAGAAAACCCATGGAGCACTGCTGCTAAGAAGTACAACAAAGACGACGCTGTAAACGGTGTAGTCATCAAGTACAACAAGCACGGAGCCTTGGCATCTATCGAAGAAGGGGTGGCGGGACTCGTACACATCTCTGAGTTTGAAAACGAAGCAGACTTGAAGACACAACTTCCACTTGGAAGCGTACATGAATTCAAGATCTCACTATTCGAACCAAAAGAACAGCGAATGACGCTTGCGTTCAAAGCTGGAACAGAGAAGAAAGCTGAGTTGAATAAGTAAAGAAGTGCAACGACTGTTACGAATTTAGATCCCGATTTTTTCTCTCCTTGAGAAAATCGCTGGACAATCACGCAGCTACACAATAAAAGACCGTAGGCATTGCCTACGGTCTTTTATTGTGTACAGTACGATATACATTGACTTTTATACTATTTTGTGCTATTATTTTTTTAGTGTAAAACGTCTGGAGGACAACATGAAAACTATCCGAGCATATCTTCGTACTATGGCAATGGTGGCACTCACCCTTGTGACAGGACTTACCGCATGGGGCATGCACGTCATGCTCCCAGCAGACCCATTCCCCGCATGGGGAATGACAGTAGCCACAGTGTTTACAGCACTGGCGACTGTGGCCCTGTTCTCACAGCAGAAGAAAGCTGCCATAGCCATCAAATAATGGTCTTCATAAGTTAAGACCATACAGCGCTCACCTCAGAACATGGGGTGGCGTTTTCTTTTGTACTGAAATTACTGCACCAGGTATCAGCACTAATTATATACATTCATCGCTTTCTCTACCCCGTGCTGAATAATCGTTTTAATTGCTTGTTCCGCCATAATAAGTGACTCCTGCAGCTCTATATACTCTTTCTTCTTAAAATCTCCCAGCACATGCTTGGGCAGTCTATCCCCTGTAGGGCGCTTAGTTCTTCCAAAGAAGCTCTTCGGAGCAATACCAATACGTACCCTGGCAAACTCTTTTGTACCAAGCGAAGCCACAATCGACTTGATGCCGTTATGCCCACCATCACCGCGCCCGAAGGAAACCTTTATTTCACCAACTGGGATATCTACATCGTCATACACCACAACCATATTTCCCTCCTGACCTTTTGGAACCAACTTCTTCACTGCACTGCCTGACTTATTCATAAAGGTGTCTGGGTACAGCAGGGTTACTTCAGTACCGGCTAGCACACCTGCTGAAATCCGTCCGGCATACTTACTTGAAGGCACTGGCGACGGCAAAGAAAGTGACACGAGATAATCAAGCACCATCCACCCGACGTTGTGTCGAGTATTCTCATATTCTGCTCCAGGATTTCCTAGTCCCACGATGTAATTCATGCCAAAAGTGTAGCACATCCTAAAAAGTAAGGGTGTAGAAATACTCAAAAAAGCGCTGTCTGTGCCTGTATAATCGCAAGTTTGTGGCAAAGGTAAAATTCGATTATACTAGTACGTACAACATCCCTAAAAACGTTATGAGTACATTACACAACAATCAAGCAGAATCAGACAACCTTGAGGCTGCAGTAGAGGAAGTTTCAAGCAAAGAAAAGAAGCAGATGCACCCTCTGACAGAGATTATTCAGTTTGCACTCATTGCACTGATTATCGTGATTCCTGTGCGTATGTTTATTGCGCAACCATTTATTGTATCGGGTGCATCCATGGAAAATACCTTTCATACTGGAGAGTATCTTATCGTAGATCAGGTGTCTTACCGTCTGAATGAGCCAGAACCAGGAGACGTAATCGTCTTTCGGTACCCACGAAATCCATCAACATTCTTTATAAAGAGAATTATTGGAGCCCCTGGTGACACTATCAATATTGACGGCAACATAGTCACCATCACCAACGAAGAACACCCCAATGGTTACATTCTGGACGAACCATACATCGCTGATATGGCACCAAGCACCTTCCTCACAGAAGAGCTTGGAGACCGTGAATACTTTGTTATGGGTGACAACCGAAACAAAAGTTCTGACTCTCGAACGTGGGGAGTCCTGCAGAGAGAACACATTATCGGTGAAGCATTCGTGCGTCTATTCCCGTTTAATGAAGTAGCTCTCACACCAGGAGGAAGTGATTTGCCAGGCACTGAAATTGAAAATATCAGCACAACTAACTAACACCTATATTATGGAAACTACTGCGACAGATTTCTTAAAGCAAGCAACAAATACTGCAGAGTATTTTGGATTCAAAAGTGTACCGGCAGTCAAGAAGCACCCAGCGTGCAAGGGTTGTGGTAAAAAACTAGTGCACACTTCTTCAGCGGCAGACCGGAAGACAGATGCCTTGCATGGACTACTTACTTCTGGCATGACGGCATTTTGTGATTCAAAGTTCCATGAGATTGAAGAACCAATACTTTTCTACACCATTGAACAAGTTCCCCGTTCAGGCGACGCAGCGCTGTCACTCCAGGTATACAACGTGGAAAAAAGTATTGCTGAAGCTATCCTTATCCACACCACCAAAGCAGTCGCAGCTGACCTAGGCTACAAAAACCAGTCAGTACGAATCAATTCGCTCGGCGACCGAGATTCTTCAGTACGGTACATTCGTGAACTGACCAACTATCTTAAGAAGCGGATGGAAGACATGCCTGAAGCTGCCCGTGAACTCATGAAGGAGCATACACTGACGGCACTGGCATACCTTATCGAAAAAGAACATGAACTAGCCTATAAGTCTCCAAACCCACTTGAGTACCTCACTGATAAAAGCCGTAAGCATTTTCGGGAGATTATTGAATACTTAGACCTGGCTGAAACACAATACGAAATTGATCCAAAGCTTATTGGTCATCATGAGTGCTATTCAGATGCATTATTTAGCGTCGACCTGCTTGATGAAGAAGGAGAGCGTGATCGTGATGCTGCACTGACTATCCAAGGTGGCCGGTACAGTGAGTTTGTTACCCGCAACACAAAAAGACAAGTAGCTGCTGCCGGTGCAGTAGTCATCCTCAAAGGCAAAAAATCACCAGCCCGGTTCCCAAAGATAAAACTCCAGACTCCCACAGTCTCTGTTGTCCAGCTTGGTTTTGGACCAAAGATTAAAAGTCTTATCTTGGTTGATGAGTTACGAAAAATAGGAATAAACGTCTACCAGGATCTGGCTAGTGATTCACTTTCATCACAACTACGTGAAGCAGAAAGCAAAGGGGTGACGTACACAGTAATCATGGGGCAGAAAGAATTCTCTGTGGGTGAAGTAATACTTCGTAACATGCAGACACGTACTCAAGAGCAAATTTCAATCGATGCACTGCTTACAAAATTCAAAAGATCACCACACGTAGCAACTACCTAAACACTCACAATCACTGTCCAACTGGACAGTGATTGTGTTATGACACACATGCGATGAATTAGGGGTTGCAGCATATACCTACACATGCTATTCTAGCCCGCATATATGGCAATAAACGTACAAATAGAAAAGAATAACAACGAGAGTAGCGCAAACGTTATTCGTCGATTTACTAAACGAGTACAAGGCTCAGGTATTATCCCACGAATGCGAAAAAATCGTTATTTCGCACGACCAAAGAGTGGTAACGTTCAAAAGACAGCTCGTTTAAAGAAACTAGTTAAGAAAGAGGTGTATGAAATGCAACTCAAGCTTGGCAAGATTCAGGAACGACCAGGACGACGACGATAAGTACTCTGTATCCTCAAAAAACCGCCCCTCAGGCGGTTTTTTTGAAGCTATGCATGATACACTACTACCCAAATAATGTATGGAAAATTTCTGGATTACAAGCACTGCGCGAGCATACCCAACGCTCCCGTATGAAGACATAAAAAACGACATCTTAGGCAAGGACTATACTCTTTCTTTGGCTTTTGTAGGTGGTACGCGTGCGCAAGCGCTGAATGTGCAATACCGAGGAAAAGACTATACCCCCAACGTACTCTCCTTTCCGCTTGATGAAGCTGTAGGTGAAATTTTTATTACTCCTACTGTTGCAAAAAAAGAAGCGCCCAAATTCAGCATGACGCATGAGGGGTACGTAGGTTTTCTATTTATTCATGCCTGCCTGCATCTGAAAGGAATGGATCATGGAGATGCGATGGATGCAGCTGAAAAAAAGTACTGTCAGAAGTATAAGTTAGCGTAGAAAGAATGTAGCCCTTGATGAGTACGCATCTCCCTCCCTGCTTACAGCAGCTGTTCAGGTTATCAATATTCTTCATCCTTCAGAATATTAGGTCTTCCTTACAGGAACTGTACACCTTTTGGAAATTAAAATTTCTCAAAAGGTCTTGCGATATGCTCCCAGCATATCGCACACTTGCGAAGTGACAATTAGCTCCCTCCCTGCTTACAGCAGCTGTTCAGGTTATCAATATTCTTCATCCTTCAGAATATTAGGTAACCACTTGCGAAGTGACATTTAGCTCCCTCCCTGCTTACAGCAGCTGTTCAGGTTATCAATATTCTTCATCCTTCAGAATATTAGGTAACCACTTGCGAAGTGACATTTAGTCACTTCTCACCTCGGCCTGCTTCAGCTACGCTTCAGATTGGCCGTTCTCATTAGCATGAGAAACGGATAGAAAGTGACATGGGTCAAATGGTTTTTTGTGTTGGTATTTCAAGACTGAGCTCCTTCCCTCCTCGGCCTGCTTCAGCTACGCTTCAGATTGGCCGTTCTCATTAGCATGAGAAACGGATAGAAAGTGACATGGGTCACTTTCTATCCACACGTTTATATCTCGGGCAAGTGATATACTCTAAGTAATGTCAGATCGGATAATCACGGGAATTGACGTCGGAACCTACCAAGTCAAGGTAGTTATTGTTCGTGTCACAAAAAATAAAGGTGAACGGGCACTTCCTCAAATTATCGGTACTGGATATGCAGAAAGTCGAGGACTGCGTAATGGCTACATCATCAACGATACCGATGTCATCCGAAGTGTACGTAGTGCCGTTGCACAGGCAGAAAAAGCTGCTGGTGTAGATGTAAAACGAGCATACGTCGCAATGGGTGGAATTGGTATTGATGAAATCACCTCCCGAGGAGAAGTTATTACTTCACGCGCTGACTCAGAAATCACCCATGTAGACCTTGAGAAAGCCATGCAAGATAGTGAGGAGCGAATCCTTGAAAATATACCAAACCGTAAAATCCTACATGCCATCCCCCTCTCCTACCGAATCGATGGAGAACCCGTTCTAGGTAAGCCACAAGGCATGCGAGGTACGAAGCTAGAAGTAGAGTCACTTTTTATAACCACGTTCGAACAGCACCTTAACGACCTAGTCACTGCCATTGAAAATACGGGCATAGCCGTTGAGGACATCATGGCATCGTCGCTTGCAGCCAGTTTCGTCATGCTCACCAAGGCCCAAAAACGTGCCGGCTGTGTACTGGCAAACATCGGCGCAGAAACAGTTTCAATAGTAGTCTTTGAAAACAGCACCCCTATTTCCATAAAAGTATTTCCACTTGGCTCAAACGACATCACCAACGACATTGCTCTTGGTTTGAAAATCCCGCTTGAAGAAGCTGAGAAAATTAAGCGCGGAGGCATGAGTAGTGCAAATTATTCTAAACGAAAACTTGATGAGATTATCGCAGCCCGCTTAACAGACATTTTTGAACTGATTCAAGCACACCTTAAAAAGATTCAGCGTGATGGCCTCCTACCTGCAGGAATCATTATTACCGGCGGTGGCTCTGGAGTAGCAACTATCCAAGACCTTGCACGAGCTGCACTGAAACTCCCTTCCCGAATTGCAACACTCGACCCCGGACAAAATGGCAAGATTCGTGACGCTTCATGGGCCGTATCTTATGGCCTGTGCATGTGGGGAGCTAGTGACGAAGAAGAAGGAAGTAGTGTCGGTATCGCAAGGAAGACGAAGAATAATGTCATGCAGTGGTTCAGCCAATTCCTCCCCTAATAATTCTAAAACTGGGCAACCTACGTTGTCACTGCCACATAAAACCACACTCACTGTACCCCTAGTACAGTTTGTTTTATTTTATGTACGCACTTTGTATCTCACACAGTTTTGAAATTATTTACTGCCATAATTTCTCCATATAATGCGTTTTCTCAATCGCACGAAACACAGTTATGTCAATATGGTGACAGAACTAATTTGAGCGTGTATTATGTCGGTACTTACAAATTATCTGTTACGGGTTGTAGAGCTTCTGTACAGTGTGGTAATCAATTATTTAATACATTATTATGGAACAGATTAAAACAGACGTAGAATCATTCGCACGTATTCGTGTTGTTGGTATAGGAGGTTCAGGAAACAATGCGGTAAACCACATGATCACTAACAAGATCAAGGGGGTTGAATTTATTGCTATCAACAGTGACGCGCAAGACCTCCACAACTCACAAGCAAAAAAGAAAATCCACATCGGTAAAAATCTTACTCGAGGTCTTGGTGCTGGTGGTAACCCTGAGATGGGACGTAAAGCTGCTGAGGAAACTCGTGAAGAAATTTCTAACTCGCTTAAGGGTACAGACATGATCTTCATTACTGGAGGAATGGGTGGAGGAACTGGAACAGGAGCAGCTCCCGTAGTGGCAAAAATTGCTCGAGAGAGTGGTGCACTTACAGTTGGAGTGGTGACAAAGCCATTTCTTTTTGAAGGACAAGAACGAATGCGTCTTGCGATGCAAGGTATCGAAGAACTCAAGAAAGAAGTAGACGCTCTGATCACAATCCCTAACGACCGACTGTTAGCTATCGTAGATAAAGAAACAACCGTCCGAAACGCCTTCGGAATGTGTGATGATATCCTCAAGCAAGCAGTTGAAGGTATCTCCGACCTGATTACTATGCCTGGTATCATTAACGTTGACTTTGCTGACATTCGTTCTGTTATGGAAAATGCCGGATCAGCACTGATGGGTATCGGAGTAGCAACTGGTGACAAGCGCTCAGAAGAAGCAGCTCAAGCAGCTATCAATTCCCCACTACTTGAAGTATCAATTACTGGAGCTAAAGGTGTACTCTTCGCCATTGCCGGTGGAGATGACCTTGGAATGCTTGAAATCCAAGATGCTGCCCGGGTGATTACTGAATCAATCGATCCACATGCAAAAGTAATCTTTGGAGCCATTAGAGATGAAAAAATCAAAAAGAATGAACTAAAGGTAACCGTGATTGCCACAGGCTTCCCCGAACCAGAAAGTTCACAAGGAGGACCTTCTACAGTATTCCGTACGTCAGCACCACGAGATACGTCTGAAGAACCTGAAGAGGAAGGGCGTGGACGAATTTTCAACTCACTGACTACACCACGGAAAAAAGAAGAACCTGAAGCGCCAGTAGAACCTGTTATCACCCCCGAATCAAAAAAAGAACCTGAGAAATCAAGCTTCAAAACAGAATCACGACCAGTCGACCCAATCGACGAAGATGATGATGAAGACTGGGGTGCTGTGCCAGCATTTTTACGACGTTCAAAGCTTAAGTAAGCTTTGACGAGTAAAAATGTGACACAGCAAAGCGGAGCGATGTGAGAAGCCCTTTCCTGGGCGACGAAGCAGCGAGCTGGGGTTGAAAGTACTTACTATAATCAGAGCGTAGCGAATGATTATAGTTAGTAACTTGTGACCTGTACCGGCATTCCTACGACGAAGTAAACTGAAATAGCTAGCACCAGATTATAGTAGACATTTGTTTACACCTCCTACGGCGTTCCAATCTGAAAGGCTGGGGTTGAAAGCGTTAAGAAAAACAGTGCTTACGCACTGTTTTTTAGCTTTCAAAGGCGGAGCGTTGTGAGAAGCCTCTTCCTAAGGCGACGAACCGCGAGCCCGGGGAGGAAGTTCTTATGAGCGTAAGCGAATTAGAAACTTGACCCCTGTTTCGAATAATGCAAATTCCTACTGACTATACGTATCTCACTTCACACCATAGCCCCCAGGGCTAAAATCAGCTATACTAGGGGAATTATTTAACCCATAGACAATTTCTGACATGTACGACGTACTTATTATCGGTGGAGGGCCTGGAGGAACTGCGGCTGGTGTATACGCATCACGAAAGCAACTAAAAACTCTTTTTGTAACCAAAGAATGGGGCGGACAAAGTATCGTCTCCCCTGACATTCAGAACTGGATTGGTGTCTCCTCTATCTCTGGACCAGACCTGGCAAAAAGTATGGAAGACCACCTTCGAGCGTATGCTGGTGATTTTGTTGAGATTCGTGAAAAAAGTCTAGTCATGAACATCGCAAAAAACGGTGACGCCTTTACCGTCACACTTGAAAACGGTGACACGGTAGAAACACGCTCTGTCCTAGTGACTACTGGGTCTACCCGACGACAGCTCACTGTTCCTGGAGCTGACGTGTATGAACACAAAGGAGTAACCTACTGTGCCAGCTGTGATGGTCCCATGTTCGGTGGACAAGACGTAGTGGTGATTGGAGGTGGAAATGCAGCGTTTGAGACCGCAGCGCAGCTCCTAGCGTACGCCAAGAGCGTTACCCTGCTGCAAAGGAGTGATGCATACCGGGCTGACCCTGTAACAGTAGAAAAGGTACTGGCCCATGAAAATATGACAGGGATTCTCAACGCAAACTTGAAAGAAATCACCGGAGAAAACTTTGTAACAGGACTGACCTACACCGATGCAGACGGAGCTATACAAGAAATTGCTACTACTGGCATATTTGTAGAGGTTGGAATGATTCCTAACACTGACTTCCTTAAAGACGCTGTCGAACTCGATGAATACAATCGTATATGTATTGATCCATGGACACAGCAAACAAACACCCCTGGCATCTGGGCAGCTGGTGATTGCACCAACATCAAGTATCATCAAAACAATATTTCTGCGGGGGATGCGGTCAGAGCCTTAGAAGACATATACGTCACCCTAAAAACTAAATAATTCTAAATCCATTCCATCTGCTTTGTTGGGCTACGGAAAAGAATTCTCAACGTACCAACAAGTACGCCTCCAATTATTTTCCTTGCCCGCCTCACATCTGAAACAGATTTAAAATTATTTAAGATGTGAGGGAGGGTAAGAAAAACGACCTTTTGGGGTCGTTTTTCTTATGGTTTGCTTTTCAGAATGTAGACAAGTAAAAAGGCCTGTTGGTATATAATTTACATTACTTCCCCAACGGCCTTTCCCCACAACGTAGAGCTTTGGTTTATGCGCCTGCGCTCCTGCTAGTCTGCAGAAACACAGCATGAATATCATTACCGCATTAACCTATGTATATATTCGAACATCAAAATAATAGGTCAATACGCTACCTCCAGCCTTTCTAAACTATGTAACTAGCCATTCTGGGGATAAACTCTGTATAACTCTGTGTGTAAGTCCGTGTATAAGTAGGTGGAAAAGTGTGTGAGTAACTCTATTTTTACAATTTGTGTATTTTACTGAAAATCAGAAGGATTAAACAACTCTCTGAGTTTCGCAGACTGAGTCATATAAGCACACCAATACAAAGCACTATACCCTTTATTTAACACCAAATTTGCCTGGTACATTTGTAGTAAAACCACTAGCATAACTATCGGTGAATGTAATTGTTACAGTTCCATAGAATAGGGTAGTCCCGGCAAATTCATCGTCAGTTCGTCTGTCTGGTTTACCATATAAGTCAACAATGTCATCTATTGTTGCCTCATAGAACCCGAGCCCATTCGCAAATTTAATAGGGGGATCAATTCGAACACGCCCACCTGACGGACTTATTCGTTCGCTGATGATAAAAATACGTACCACTGTGTCATCGATTTCTGAATACCGAATCGATACATCTGGTCTCGAAGCGTAGTAATTCCCCATCTGTACTTTTTCTACCCCCAGGATAGATTCTACTACAGATCGTTTGCTACCCAATTTTATATCCCCCCATCCGTCTAAACTCAAGGTCGGATTGTATATGACATCTGCTTTCTGTACCTGCTTCCTGAAGTATTCTCGAGTCGGTGCGTCTGGATCAATAATAGTGATTTCAGTAATCTCACCACTGTAAAAACTAAATTCTATATCTTTATATTTAAGTATTTTAATATAATTACTTTGATCATTCTCTGAGAGAGGCTCACCAAAAAGATGTTTAACCTCAGCTACTGTACTACTGAAATCAAATCCCTCGGAAAATGTGCCCATAAATTTCTTTGTTGCATCTCCACTGGTCATCTCATGATCAGAGTGAAAGATTATTTCAATCAAAATATTTTCTTTTGTATCATAAATCAACAACACTCCATCCTCAGGATAATTTACATAGTCACGCCCCAAGACATTTGAACCATCACGAACAGTCGGACCAATTTGTTTTTCAATTTCAGTCCTATCCTTACCAATTTTTATTGGCCCCCAACCATCCAGTGTGACTGGTTCATTAATGGGTGGTTCAACATGATTTACCACTGGCAATTCTTTATCAATCCATATTTTGTAAGTTGGATGGTTTTTAAACTCTTCACGCGTTGATACATTTTGGAAGTCTTTTGCAAGACCCAATGAAGCAATACTTACAACAGTTGGCCAGTCTGCAGCCTGCATTGTGTATGAGATTTCAGAACTGTGACATAAACTGCAACTTACTGTCATTACATAACCCACGTCACTAACAGAGTAGACATACCAGATAAATGTTTCCGTTAAAGTTTCCTGAGGATCAAATCTAACATCAAACTTCCTCTCAAGTCCTTCGTGAAGCTCTGCTATAAAATCTTCTGTTGTAACGTTTACCACCCCCTCATGTGCTTCAATGTTGTATTGTCCGTATTTCGAACTGCTAGGATCTAGATATTCTGCCTGTTGATCGTTAACAACGCGAACCGTAAGTATATTATCCTCAATTCTGTCTTGCAAAGGGTAGTGCCCTTTTTTTTCATAGTACTCTTCAATTAAACCTGTCCAGTACACTAGATCATTTACTCTCTGTAAATCATTTCTTCCTGCAAAGCCTGGATCAAGCCAATCCATAAAGGTGGGGTGATTCATCATTTCTTCACGAGTCAATGCCTTTGTCACCTTATCAACCATTAACGGTGACGCGATGTTAACAGTTGGAGTATAACTTTCAGAAAGTAACAGTGTGGAAATTTTGGTAACACCACAGGTTCGGCATGTTACCCACATTACATAGCCATCGTTAGTAGCAAAATAGTTATACCAAACAACGTCACCCTCAAGATAATCTTCAGGGTCATACGGTGTGTCAATGCCAGGCTCTAGGACAGCCTTCATTTCGTCAATGAATTCTTCTGACTTTTTGATAGTAAATGTACTAGACATATTTTCTTCATAGCTTTCCTGAAACTTATCTGAGATTGGATCGAAATGTTCCTCTTGCTTAGAATTCGCAATTCTCACTAAAATAATTTCGCCACTCTCAAGACCAGCCTGGAAGGGATACTCTCCAGTTTTGTCGTGGTAATCCTCAATGAGTCCAGTCCAATAAACTAAGTCTTCCAGCCGCTTAACATCGTCAGTTTTATATGGGGTATTTTGTGCAATAGCGGCTTCTTCTGGCGAAGAAGTACCTACTGAATCAGCCTGAGAATCAATGGCTGCAGACAGATAAAAATAAAAACCTGTTGCAGTTCCAGACAGTACTATCACAACAGCTAATGAAAATAGTAATGACTTTAATGTAAAACGGGAATTACTTGAGACAACAGAGGTGTGTACCTCATCAGCTTCTAACGCGCCCTCTTCCGAAGACGGTATTTGGTTTTGTGAGACAGTTAAAAATGCTTCATTGACATCCTCTGGAGACCATCCACCTTCGCCTACAAGAGATTTAATAATATCTTCTTGCAGTACCCCAAGATCAGTTTGTTCTTGAATAAATTTTAATAGTGACTCAGTAATCATTGGTTTATTATACCAGCACAGTTCATACTCCTTTCACAGACACTCGGTAAAAACTATCTGGAAAATCTTTTGAAGATTGAATGTTGCTCATATGTGATAGGTACAGTGCTTTAGATTTATATACTAAAGAACGTTCCTACATAATACGCAATCGCAGCAGCAGCTGATCCCACAATAACTACTTCAAACAATGAAGCCTTCAGACCAGCACCGACCACTTTCCACTTCAACACACCTAACAGCACCAACGCCAAGAACGTGCCAATGATGGAGTAGATAAACAGAGTTGTCGATGATGCACCGCCTAGAAAGATAAATGGTAACAGTGGGATAATTCCAAATACTAAGAATGAGGCAAAAGTAGCCAGTCCAGTATAGATAGGGTTATCTCCCATCGGGTCAGGCATCTCCAGTTCATGATTCATCATAAAGTCCAGCCAGTATGCTGGGTTCTTTTTATACAACGTAGCCATTGCGTTTGCATCAGCCTCCTCATAGCCTTTTTGCATCAGAATCGTGACAGTTTCGTTATACTCCATCTCTGGATTGCGAGCTATCTCCTTTTCTTCTCTGGCTCGCGAGGCTAGGTACAGGTCTTGCTCGGAGCGTACTGAGAGAAAGCTCCCCAGACCCATAGACACGCCATCTGCAAACAGGTTTGCTAGTCCAAACAGCAGTACCACCATGAATGATAACTGCGTAGTCGTCTCGTTTGAAAGGGCTGCTCCAGAGAACCCAGCCACAACTGCAAAGGTCGTAATAATTCCATCAATTCCTCCATAAATCACCTCGCGAAAATACGCCGCAAATGGCGAGTGTCGATGCTCCTCGTGAAGGTGGTCTGCGAATGCTTCATCTCTAGTTTTTGTATGCATAGGGGTATTGTAGCAGATTGAAATAAATAAAATCACCCGCCCGAGTTTGGACAGATGATTCACTTTCATGTTGACTGTTGTCTTAATGACGGTGGTTCGTCAAGGAGGTTGCTTCCCTAAGAAGCGTCTTTGCTGCGTCTTCTTCATAACGCTTAGGATTCTTTCTTGCATTTCTGACGACCAAAGCTGCCACTCGAGTTTTTTCATCGCCACGTAGCGCTCGGAACCGCTCAAGCATCACAGGATAGTCAGGACTGGGCTTCCCAAAAAGAGCAGCCATAATATTTTCACGTTTAGCCTGGTCTGTGTGTGCCATTATGGGCAATATACTCACTGTACTCATATGCAAATCCTCCAAATGAACAACCTTCACAGTATGCTTAAAGTTATGATTCGTCAAACATAATTGGCCAGGTCAATTAGTGTCTATGTAGAATCTACCTCAAAAGCTTTTCAATTCTCACGGAGTGAAACCTAGGACATCGGATGTCCTAGGTTTCAGAAGCTTTAGCTTCTTTACTCGTGGTATCACAACTATATTCAAAAGAAAATCGAGCGGAGAAGGAGTCTCAAGCATCAAACTCCATTGAATGATGCAGCTTGACCGACATCACCGAACGCATGACCATCATAGCAAAGGCGGTGTGACGGCACAGATGCCACCACATCACTTATTTGATATTCTGGACCTAATTAGTCAAGATCGGAGCTAGTTAATGTTCAAAATCCTATAGTAAAAATGTTAAGCAACCAGTATAGATTAATTATTAAAATTACTACCGTCAGCACAATACCTAGAAGCGTTTTTAAGTTCTTTACTACAAAAAGTAGTAAAGTATTCAAAGCTAGCAAAATGAGAGCCGATAACTGCAACACAACACCCTGACCTAGCGTACTTACACTACCTGATGAATTAATTGAAAACCAGGCGGTAGCTAAAATTACAACGGAAACGATTGGTAAGATGTATTTCATAGTATATATAAAGTTATAATATAAGTATATCATAAGCAGTACTTACTTTTGGAATAATGTGTTCAGACACCTTTGTTTAAGAGGAAGTGTGTCGTAATAATGAAATGGCAAGTTCCCCTTCTTTAGAATTTGTTGTTTGTGGCCGTCAGGTTTGTAATTCGCTTACGCTCAAAACAACCTCCAGCCCGGACTCGACTGTTTTTATATTATGAATAATAAAAACATGTCTCCGTCTATCACAAAGGCCGAAAGCAAAACTCTTTGCTTTCTAATACGAAAAACACCACTTCTTAAGAAGTGGTGTTTTTCGTATTACCTTTGTGATCCCACGGAGAATCGAACTCCGATTTCTAGGATGAAAACCTAGCGTCCTAACCATTAGACGATGGGACCATGTGTGTAGTGGTCAACTGTACTTGTCTGTTCTGGCGGAGACTGGGTTTT
>Ga0222632_1000328_pt1 | contig 27601 bp, 29 predicted proteins | sample AntAcemetageno46_FD_179828 | JGI IMG/M metagenome (GOLD analysis project Ga0222632, IMG submission 179828) | Saline water microbial communities from Ace Lake, Antarctica - #46 | ecosystem: Environmental > Aquatic > Non-marine Saline and Alkaline > Saline | place: Antarctica: Ace Lake | collected...
TAACAAATTCATTATTTTCTGAAAACGTTTTCATATATTCAATATCTTCTTCAATAGAAGTGGCTACAAATAATTTATATTCATCAATGTAATTTTTATATTTTAAAATATATTTGAATAGAATTTCCAAATGACATTTTTTACCAGCGAATGTAATCAATACTAATTTCATATGAATATATTATTGATTCATCTTTATACCGGTTTATGACTTTTCTAAATAACAATGTCCGTTTATTTTCACATATGTTATTTTATATAAATCCATTAAATCCCGGAGCATGTGCTCGGGGCCCATTGAACCATTACTTGTATCCCATAACGATACTGATTGACGGTCAGTTTTTTTGTATATTCCGGTAGTATCATTCAAATATTTTAAATTTAAAAACACACTTGAATATATATTCATTATCATAGAATTACCCATATTAAACCAATCAGAGATAATATTATCTTTGTGACCCAAATTCATATAATATAAATTATTCATATCTATATTACTGCAGTCTAATTGAAATCCTAATTTTGTATCATAACGAATTTTTATTACACAATCGTATAACACATTTTTTTCTATACTATATTCTTCTTTCAACATGTTGCATTTAAATACGCTATAAAACTGGCTTAAATGAGTATATTTTATTATTCGATTCTCTATCTCTTTTCTGGTTAATCCTTTATTTCCTGGCATATCACAATAATTATTTAAATATTTTTCTGGTAGTTTATAATACGTTCCATCATAATTTTCAAATTGTGAAAACCGTTGTTTTTCAATACAATATGCCTTTGGTTTATAAATATCTAATAATTGTTTATCAATGTCCTCTTCAAAATTACATTCTCTACTTTTATCGCTCTTTTCTCCAATCGGAGAATCTTTATCATACCACATATGCATAAATACATCTGCGTTGTTCGGAGTGATTATAGTATTTAATATATGGGTACTATTTTTGATACCTGCTATAGGTTGTCCTGTAATTAATACTGCGACTTTCATTATATAAAGACATATTTGTATATCTTTATACTTTTTATGGTGAAATAGCGTTTTGAATTATGTTTCAAATCTCTAAGAACGCATGATAGTAAGATAACATATTCCTCATAAATTTAATGGGAAATACTTTATCTAATAATTTATCATTATTCTCGCTATTAAACCATACACAAACTACAAACGGGAAAATTCGCAAATTCAACTTAAATTCATTCATCATAGTTTCATATGTATATTCAATGCCCGTTTCTATAATGGAATAATAATAATAATTTAATACTGTTTGAACCAATCGTTCATCATATTCTATACTTTCTACAAGTAAAAATACTATATCACTTATTCCTTTGTTTAATTGGATATACTGCCAATCTAAAATATATGGTGTTTTATTATTTTCATAAAATATATTTGCTGATTTAAAATCTCCATGACAAAAACTTATTGGATACGAAGATACCATATTCACATTTATTGTAAAATTTTCATAACAATCATTTAATATCTTAATGTCTACATCATTTAATATTGTTTGATTATTTGTTATAAATGTCTTGTATCGGTCAGATATTAATGTTTTATAATGTATTATTTCGTTTACTTTTGGTATATCAATCATATTTATAGGTATATCATTTGAATCATTAAACCAGTATTTACTATGCATGTTTGCTATTTCACATACAATTGATAACAATACAGTTACATTATTATTTAGATTTATATTAAACTGTCCCGACTTTGTATTCAAATTATTCAATATAATTCCGCGTTTATTATTATCAATATCAACCGTACCATAATATTTTGGCACATTTACATTTATATTATTACTAATATGTTGATAAAAATATTCTTCATTTTTATATAAGTTAAGCATTTCGGCAGTAACTGCTAATTCATTTTCAACGTTATTTATTTTCAATATTATACTTTCATTTGTGTTGTTTCTGAATTTTAAATTATACGATTGTATATCACATATATATCCGGTTTTTACATCTTCTGAATTCATGTCTATCGATTTTAACGGCATGTAATTTAAATATTTTTGTAATATCCTCGTAATAACTGGTTGAGTTTCAATATTTTTTGAAATAATGTCTTCTATATTAAAGTTCAAATAATTATTTATTTTATGCGAATTTGAATTCATTATTTCGTCACATGTTTCTGAATTACATACCATTACTATATTACTGATATTTGTGTTACGCGCACTTGTATACCCTGAATAACTATCTTCAAAAATGACTATTTTATCATCATTTACAGATAACAATTCGATTGCCTTCAAATAAGGTTCGGGTGATGGTTTGTGTTTTAATGTATCTTCTGATGTGATTAATACGGATATATAGTCTGATAATCCTGTTTTGTTTATTATTTCAGTTGCTGAACTTTTATTTGAACTGGTTACAATGCCTATTTTACAATTTTTATGGGTTTCCATACATTCAATTGCTCCTGGTATTAAGATATTAGTGCAAGATTCGTTAACTTTATCTATAAATAATTCATCTTTTAATATTGAGATTTCACTCATAATAGTATCACTTATAGATGGTATTAAATATCGTAAAAAAATCTCATCTGATTTACCTTTTATAAAAAAATTAAAAAAGTCGTTATCAATATTACATTGTATGTTGTATTTATTAAATATTTCTTGCCAGACTACCAAGTAAATATCATCAGTATTTACTAATGTACCATCCAAATCAAATAATAATGTATAATCATGTTTATTTACTTGTGAAGGTGTACCCAAACTATAATAATCTTTGTTTAATACCACATTGCATATAAATACATGTTTATCTGATATCATTTCATTTATCATTGTTGAAACATAAAATTCATTTTTATTACGGATATTATTATCAATAATGTAGTTTGAATATTTGATAACATCTAAAAATGATTTAAATCCATATGCCCCACAACACGCGTTGTCTGATATCTTTTCCTTTTCAACTATATTTGTTACTATGTTATTAGTTGTATCAATATACGAATATTTCGCGTCTTGTCCTCTATCATTAAATACAAACACTGTGTTATCACGGGTCCATTTCGATATTATATCACTTTTATAATAATTATCACCATCTATACATAATAACGGTACATCGGTATCTTTATTGATAACTTCAGTAGATATCAAGTGGTTCAACGATAGATTTATAGTTTCTACAGCACCTCTTGTGTTTTCCAACAATTTAAAAAAATGGAATTGTATATTTGGGTATTTCATTTGAACTAATGTTTCAAAATTATAATCCGCATATTCTTTGTTATATGGAATATATACAAAATCAATATCGTGGGCGGTTAACATCAAGTTATCTAATAGATGAAACAAAATAGGTTTATTATTTACATCTATTAGAGATTTTGGTTTACTATAACCGTTATTTTTAAACCGTTCACCTGTTCCACCTAACGGTATTAAAATAATCATTATTAATTATATAATCATTATTTTATGTCATTATTATTATTTTAGTTATTTTCAAATATTGTAATATTGATACAGATAAAACCACGGGTCGACCTTACATTCTCTTGGTATAATTGGATTAAACAAATTCACATGTTTGACGAATATGGATGAAATTATTTGTTGATCGCATCCAATAAACCTATTATTGACTATATAATATTGAAAATATTTGTAATATAAGTCACACATCATTAAAATCGTATTTTTATGACCTCCAAACATAGATCCTGAAAAATGTACTTCATTACAGAAGAAATCTTGAACTTTCGCGAATCCATTTAATAAGACAATATCTAACTTGTCCTGTGAAATTTTGTCTTTGTTAGGATAAGACTTCAAAAATGGGATTATATTCTTATCACGAACATTACCTATATCATTCCAAACAAAATATTCACTATTATATGGATTGTTCTCAATAGCCTCTTTTAATAAATGAAATTTAGAATTCCATAACTGATAACATCCACGCGCACGACCGCACCTTTTATTTGGGTCCATCAGTTCTTGACCTTCCCATATGTCTGGGTACAAATTGTTTATTTCCAAGTCGGATAATTCTTTTACTATAATAGTGGATTTAATATTCTTATTATCTTCTAATATCGTTTCCAAGTATGATTTGTCATTATTGCACGTAAAAATCACAATATTTGTGTTTATATTTACGAGTAAATTTCGTATCCATCTATCATATTCTTCGTGAGTATGCTTTGATTTTCCAAGTTTATAATAACAGCTAACTAAGGTTGTCATGACGTATATGAATACTTAATATATACTCTATAAATCATTTTGCAATCAGTATAAAAACATATCCATATACATATTGTATAAACCCATGGTAAAAATCTGTAATGAACCCTATCCATCCAATTCAAAGTATGATTCGCATTTTGAATTGTATCCGTATCCTCTCAGTGACTTTCAAAAGTACGCGATTGAAGCCATTGTCGAAAAACAACACGTGTTAGTCACCGCACATACTGGCAGTGGCAAGACACTGCCTGCCGAGTTTGCTATTCAACATTTCGCAAAACAAGGAAAAAAAGTTGTATATACGAGTCCTATTAAAGCACTCTCCAACCAAAAATACTATGAATTCACTAAAAAATTTCCCGAAATCTCATTTGGTCTCTTCACCGGCGACATTAAAACAAACCCTGATGCGGATGTTCTTATTATGACTACCGAAATCCTTATGAATTATCTCTTTACATCAACCACAAATGCGGATGATTCTGAATCTCAAAATGCTCTACAATTTCAGATTGACGTTCAAAATGACCTTGCTTGTGTTGTATTTGACGAAGTTCATTATATTAATGATGCCGACCGCGGACAAACTTGGGAGAAGACAATTCTCATGCTTCCAAGACATATTCAAATGGTTATGCTTTCTGCTACAATTGATAACCCACAAGGGTTTGCTAAGTGGTGTGAAAAAGACGATACAGAACCCGATGCGAAATGTGTTTATTTGGCATCAACCAATCATCGTGTAGTTCCACTATCCCATTATGGATTTTTAACTACGAGTGAAGCTGTATATAAGACCATTCGCGATAAAGAAACACAGAAAGAGATTCGCGACAATACCAATCAACTTATTCCATTACAAGACGCAAATGGCACGTTCAATGAGGTCAATGCAAAAAAAATCACAAAAATAAATGGACTGTTTGATAAAAATCGTATCAGGATCAATCGTAAACATGCTCTTAATAAACTGGCTTCCTTCTTAAAAGAAAAGGAAATGTTACCCGCGATTGCCTTTGTTTTTTCAAGAAAAAATGTAGAATCTTGCGCGCATGATATTACAGTGCCATTAAACGAATTTGATAGTAAGGTAGGCTACACTGTACGTAATGAATGCGAACAAATTATTCGCAAACTACCAAATTACAAGGAATATTTGGAACTTCCTGAATATAACAGATTAGTTTCACTATTAGAAAAGGGTATCGGTATCCATCATTCCGGTATGATTCCTATTTTACGAGAAATTGTAGAACTGATGATTTCAAAGCGTTATATCAAGTTATTGTTTGCGACCGAATCATTTGCTATTGGTCTCGATTGTCCTATTAAAACCGCAATTTTCACGAGTTTGACAAAATTTGACGGACATACACAACGATTTCTGTTAGCCCATGAATACACTCAAATGGCCGGACGAGCTGGACGTAGAGGAATTGATACGGTAGGGCATGTCGTACATTGTAATAACCTGTTTGATACACCCATGCTATCTGACTATAAACTCATTTTAGGTGGGAAACCCCAACAACTTGTATCTAAATATCACATTTCTTATTCACTTATTTTAAATCTCATCAAGAACGGACAAAATAAAGACTTTCATCTATTTTCACAAAAAAGTATGGTTCAACAAGAAATAGTGAAATCATTATCTGGCACACAAACCGAAATTGATGAAACCGAACAATTAATTGTTGAGAAAGAGACATTTCTTCAAACCGCAAAAACACCTCGTAATATTTGTGAAACATATATAAAAACGCAAGATGATTTGCGAAGTGCGACTAATAAAAAACGTAAACAATTTGAAAGGGATATTCGTAATATGGAAGATGAATATAAATACATCAAAGACGATGCTTCAAAAATATATTATTTATTGGAACTCAAAGAAAAGGTAGATAATTTAAAAAATATGTTGACTTACACAGAAGCATATGTGAAGAAACAAACTGACGGTATTTGTGATATTATGTGTGATAATGGATTTATTATTCGTAATCCAGATGATACATTTGTTCTTACATTACGTGGAAATATCGCATCTAATATTGCCGAAATACATCCCCTGATTCTATCAGAACTAATGGTGAAATGGAACAACTTCGAGAATTTTAGTCCAATTCAATTAGTAGGACTATTTTCATGTTTTACAGATATTAAAGTTCCGGATGATACAAGATTACATATATTTAATATACCCGACTTATTTTTAGAAGCAAAAATCAAATCTATCTCACTCCAATATGATAAATATCACGACTTAGAACAAGATTACCAATTAAATACTGGGTTAAATTATAATGACCCATTGATATACGATATGATTGAATTCTCCATGCAATGGTGCGAATGTACTACTGAATCAGAATGTAAATCATTCATTCAAAATGATGTACATGATAAATCTATCTCTATTGGTGATTTTACCAAAGCCATGTTGAAAATTGTTACCATTAGTAAAGAATTCATGAATGTTTGCGAACAAATGAATCTGGTTGAGCTACAACATAAACTATCACAAATTGAAGGTCTGGTATTAAAATATATCACAACTTCACAAAGTCTATATGTCTAATTAGAGGGTAGTACGTCCAATTTTGGTTAGTTCTTGTTTTAATATATCTCGTCTGTCAGAAATTACTTTATCCATTGAGATTGCTTTCATTGAATCGCGATAATATTCTGTGAAATTTCGTAATACTTTTTCCGCCATTGGAATGATGTTATCAAATTCTTCGCAAAATATATATTTTGTAATGTCTAATTTATCCATACCGAGAGAATTATCTGAAACAATTATTTTTTTCGCCCATATCATACGATCACATCTGATATGTTCGAATATGTTAAATGCTTCAAAATGATGTATGTTAATGATTACTTTACACCGTTTTATCAATTCATCGCGTTCCTTTCCCCAACCCATTATATTTATACATTTCCATTGTGTTTTTTGTAAGTCGTCCCACATTTTTGTGCGTCTATATGTATTTACTTTATTTACTGAATCATCTTGTTTTGGTAATGCGTTTATAATACCTATATCATAATCATATTTATCATCTATATTTTGTAATTGAACTTGGTCTCGTAAATTATATTGATAAGGCAAATAAATGACTTCCTTTGTAATAGGGATATTATGTTCTTTCGCATATTCCTTTAAAAATAGGATATTCGCTATGCTATAATCCGCTATTTGAATACCTTTCTTTATTAATTCTAATATATGTTCCATACGTATTGATTCTGATAACATTTCTACATTCAAATATACTACGCGGTCAGTTGAAAGCATTTCGTCTACTACCCGTTGGTCTTTTTCATCCAAATTTAACCACATTTGTGTAATAACGTAAATAAAATCTGTAGATTTAAACTTTGGGATAGAGAATTCTTGTATATGAATCACATCATCAAACAAGTTCAATGAATATATATAATCTTCTAATACTTTTGGTACGCGCGTATCAGGGTCTTCTTTTGTTACCAATACATATTTTTTCGTAGTATCCATATGAATATACAATTATCCATATTGATATGTTTATACTTTTTACAGGGTAATTATTTTTGTATAGTACACCCATAATCCTAATCCTAATCCGCTTTTTGCAATGGCATCTAATATATTTGTAAAAATGTTCTTGTACTCTTCATTAAACATAAATACCACTCCATATAACGACCAAATACCTAAGTAAATATAGAATAAGTTATAATTTGCTTTTGAGAAAACTGGTTTCACGTAATTTACATATATTAAATAGAACATTCCGAAAAACGCACCAAATCCGGGAATTAATGAGACAAGATGACTTAATACGCCAGTCTCACCCAAATATCCAGATAACAACATTAAATAATTGAGACCTACAATAGGCAAGATTGTCATTAGTTTGACTGATTTTCCGATATTTTTACCTAACACCGCACATAATACAAGAAGCATTAGTGGTGTTGTAATCGTCCAATCTACATAACGTGTCTGTGTTAATTGCGCCCAATCTACTTTCTTTCCTTCAGCTTGGTATTGGTCTATTTGACTTAAGAATAAAGAATAAAAGTATCCGGCTATAATTGATATACACGTTTCCAAATTTAATACATGACGTGCAGTATCATTCGTAGTAGTTAGTGCCTCGATAAATGTCACAGTCGCAGTTGTTAAGAGTAAAATATACGTTATCATGAAAGTGTATTTAACGTAATATTGAACCGGCTCTACTATTTGTTCTGCTTTATCTTGGTCGGTTTGTTTTCCTAATGAAGCGGTAGGTTCTGTAGGTGGTGGAGTAGGTGCCATAGGAACCGATTGAGCTACAGGAGTATTTGGTTTTATAATGTCTCTATCTATATACGATGACATGGATTATATTGTATATTGAGATAAAAATTGATTGAAAATACTATTCATAAAGTTTATTAACTTAACGTCTTATAGACAATCAATAAATTAGACATGTCCGATTATGAAACTGACTATTCTTTGCAGGATACATATGATAACATAGAGTTTACTGAATCATCCAGTTCTGACTATTTATCAGAGAGTAGCGAAGAAGACAATGAGAGTATTGAAAGTATGGAATCCGATACAGAATACGACAGTGAAACAGAAGAAATGATAGAACGTATCTATTTCCACGAACAAGACTTTTTAGATAGTGAAAAAGAAGACAAACTTTATTATATTGGTAACAATAAGATATCAAACGATAAACAATATATATTATACGCCAATGCGGTTACACCTATTACATTCTTCCGTTTTGATATTAACCACGTAAAATCGTATTTACACGATTATAGTATTTTTGTTACAAACCCTAATATAGACATTATGAAATTGTGTATATTAGACGACCATACCTACACAGTTGTTATCAAAACCCATTGGTTAAGGATTATTCAAAGACATTGGAAAAAAATATATTCACAAAGAAAATATTGTTTGAATAAAAGAAAACAAATTAAAACTATCATGTATTTTGAACGTAATGGGAGATACCCGTATGATTGTGACATTATGCCAAGTTTATATGGTATGCTTTCATCGTATACGCCAAAATTATTTATCAAATGTCATTAAATATAAGAACTGATTTATGTCGGCTAAAATCTCATCCCTAATATTCAGTAAATCAGTATCTTTTTTATCGTCGAAATACATATTTATATCCAATAAAAATTCACGATAATCGTAAATACGAGTTTTGAAATCGCGAGTGTTAGAAGGGTCAATTAAATCAATACGTTTTTCCAACATTTTGATGCGACGCTCATCTTTACCTAATAAGACTTCTACGAAAGTATCTATATGTTTATTTAATTTCAAATAGAGTTCATCTGTAGCTTGATGTTGTGCGTAAGAGCGTGTCTTCCAATGATACAATTTTACCATATTTAATACTTCCAAAAATACCTTCACTATATGAGAATTTGTTTTATTTGACTTTTTATAATTTTTTTTGGTTCTGCGAGCACCCCCTACTTTCTTCTTACCTGTTTTATTTTTACCGGTTTTATTCTTTTTTTCATGATACATGACTATTATATATATATTAATGAAATATAATAATTCGCATATTTCTAAAGGTTTTTCGCAAATATTACTATTTTACATTTGTATTTTTTGTAGTTACAATTGCACCCTACATTACGCAATAAAATCTTTATATGAATGAATTAGAGACAAAATGTATAATTATAATATCAATAGTAATCGGCTGAAATGATGAAATATTATACAACTGGAATGACTACACGAAAACAAGCTAAAATAATTGTAACAAATGAGGACGACGACGACGACGATACCGCAGGTGATAATTCAAAAACAATAACTCGTGAAAATAATCATATCTATTTTTACGCAGAGGTAAATAGACAAAATATATTTGATTTAATTGACTTAATCCGTAAATGTGAAATTGATAATATTATAACCGCGCATAAAAATTGTTTGGATGATATCCCTATATTTATACATATTAGTTCATTTGGAGGTTTACTATTTGACGCATTTACCGCCATCGATGTTATACAAGCATGTAAAGTTCCCGTTCATACTATTATCGATGGTCCAACTGCTTCGGCTGGGACAATAATTAGTGTTGTTGGAAAAAAACGGTATATGAGACCTAACGCATATATGCTAATTCATCAATTATCTTCAAGTTCTTGGGGGAAAATGGCAGAGCTTGAAGACGAACATGAAAATAATACAATGCTGATGAAACGTATAAAAGATATTTATATGGAGAATGCGTCTATTCCTAAAAAACAATTATCTGAAATTTTAAAACACGACTTATGGTGGGACTTAAACAAATGTATAAGCTATGGACTTGTTGACGAAGAATGGAAGAGAGCATAAATACAAAATTGAAATATTATACTTTATACTTGTGATAATTATTTTTTATTACAAGTATCATAATCATGACTATTACTGAAGACCAAAAATACAATTTGACAACCCTAACCAGGTATTTGTATTCACATATTGAGGTGAAACAGTCACTATTTATTTCCTTACTACAAAAAGATATTTCACAATCCTTGTTTTGGGGATATGAGCTATACTACTCTGGTTTTCAAGAAGAAACCTTTGATTTTGTAAATGACATCTATAAAGAAATATATGAAAAATTAAACCCAGACCTTAAATCATTTATTGATAAAATGATAAGTGAATGGTCTGAATCTGATAATGATGATAACGATTGTAATCTGGGTTCCATTATATATACATTAGCAGTACGAGACTATGATATAGTGGCGTTTACTAAAGCAAAACTGAGTTACAATATAACAAAAGATAACACCGAAATTAAAGATACCCCTTTATGCGTGTGTACTATGTTACCCACTCACCTTGAAAAATATAAGACACATATAGTATCTACGGAAACTGGAGAAAAAGCATATAAGGTATTATCTACATTAAAATTGTACCCTATCATTAACGACCATAATACTCTATTCGAAACTCAAATGCCTGTGGATTTCAAAAACATATATCATGCTCCATTAGAAGAATGGTTGTTTTATGCGGCCCGGAGCCCGATTTGGTTACAACGTATTGAAGAACATAACGGAACTATTGATTGTGACGATATGAAAGTAGTATTTGAAGATGACGAAGAACAAAATAGGTTCTGTGAATTATGGGATTATGAACAAGATGAATTACCAAGTAATATTCAAGAATTATCACTTGGTACTGGTAAAGAAAAACAGCTGACTATGAAACAGTTTTGCAAGAAACATAAATATACAGTTGTTAGTAAAATTACGAAACGAAAGGTAGTTAAAAAATCAGAAAAAGCCTGATAATTTATACGTTAGATAGGCAGTTGTCATCATTAAAATACCACCCCATATTGTATCTATTATAGCTAACTTAGCAGACCACTTAGAAAATAATGCGTATGAAGTTGCGTCATAAACACCATATATTACTATACCAAACAAAAAAGCGTCTAACAGTGACGCATTTTTTTGTATTATAAAATAATTTACACCGAAAATCATGAAAATATAACAGATTACAACAGCAACCATATCTACATTTGGTTTTGTAGTCTGAATATTTTGGATTTGTTTCATATACGAGTCCTTTATTATTGAAATATAGGTGGCATCTAAACCTAACATTACTAACGCGGATATAATAAGTTCTTTACTCATTTATTATAGGGAGACAAATTATATTCTACTTCTTCGTAATATTTTGTTATTAGAGAACCTATGTTTTGTGCGTTTTCTTCAATCATATTACGATATTTTGTAGGAGTAGGAGTAAGTCCATATAAATCATGTGCGGACATACCATTACACATTGTCTCTCTTTTTCTTTTTGGAAATTTTATAGGAATAGGTATTTCACGAGTTATAGTACAATTATCTATATCATCACTCGTTACACTATTACTTCTACTTTCTGGTTCTGGTTCATGTATGTTATTTGATTCTTCAGTTGTGTCTAATTTGTTTATACTTTCTGAACTACTATGCTGACAACTATTCATATACTCAAAAATATTTGAAAAATTGTCAGAACTTTCATGTCTATTATTCATCTATACAGTATTATCCGTAAATATATTCTATCAATATTATGAAATTAAAGAATGTTACGCTGAAAAGTATAAAAAGTTCAAAAAAGAATTGGTAGAGGAATTTGAAATTGGACATAAAATAAATGTCCAAAATGAAAATCCGCGATGAAGAATTTGAAAACAGGTGTTCAATAAATACGTTTAGACGTATAAGCAGCAATTTACAAACTTTAATGTTATTTTTTGTTACCATAAAAAATAAGTATATTATTCATGCCAATCATTTAGAGAGAAAATGTGTCAATAAATAAAGGAGACAAATGATTACAAAAAACTCTCAAATGTCTGACATAGAATATAAATGTGAACTATGTGACTATTTTACCAGTAATAAAGGTGATTATAATAAACACTTAAATACTGCAAAACATAAAAGAGTTACATCAGGAGACGCAAAACTCTCAAAATCTCATACATGTAATTGTGGAAAAGAATTTAAACATCGTCAGGGTTTATGGAAACATAAACAGAAATGTAATGAAAATATTGCTGTTTATGTGAATGGAAATGATGATACCAAGTACGAATTGTTAACAACTACCATTTTAGAATTAGTCAAGAAAAATGACGAATTAACATCCAGTATCGTTGAAATGTCAAAGAATATGGGAAATAATAACAACAATACTACTCACACTACAGTTACTAACAATAACAAGTTCAACTTGAATGTATTTCTGAATGAGAAATGTAAGAACGCTATGACACTAAAAGACTTTGTCAAATCCATCAATATATCCGTACAGGATTTCATAGAAACTGGAGAACGTGGATTCATAGATGGAATTTCAAATATCATCGTAGAACGGATAAATGAAATGGAAATCCATGACCGACCACTTCATTGCACTGATTTGAAGCGAGAAACTGTATATATTAAAGATGAAGATACATGGGAAAAGGACGAAGACAAAGTGAAGTTACGTAAGGCAGTTAAATGGGTTGCTAACAAAAACGAAAGAATGCGTCCAGTTTGGTATGATTCCACTCCAGATGTGGGTATAATGGGAACTGAAAACTATGAAAGGTTCTTCAAATATTCAGAATCCGCACTCGGAGGATGTGGAAAAGATGAAACTAAATTATTTGAAGATAAAGTGATGAAGAATATTCTCAGAGAAGTTACTATCAATAAAGATACTTCGATTACTAATTAATTTTTTCTATATGTATATTATAAGAATGTCAGATATATTTGGTTGTATAAGTAGGTTTTCAGATATAATAAAAGGTTTGAAATATCAGATAAATGAAACAGTGGAGATAAAACAGTTAATGCATAAAAGTTTACCGACATTTCTCAAAGCATTAAACAGAATGAATAGAACATTAGAGATGTTATCATATGTATTTCAGCGTAATTCACCACATAACGAATTGTTTAAACATAAATTATTAAAATTTTCACAAATCGAAACAATAGTAATAAAATTGGAACCGATGGATACATTATTGCGAATATTAAGAGAGTTAAAAGATTCGGAAAATTTAACATTAAAAGAAAAACTCAAAAAATATTACGAATTGTTTTTCGAGTATAGGACACCATCGACGTTGCATATGAGAATGAAAAAGTATTTTAAAATAATAGAGGAAGCGTTGCCAGTAGTAATAGAATTAAATCGAACAATATTTGGTAGTGCGTTACGAATCAAACAACCATTATTAAGAAAAGCGTGGATGTTAGCAGGAGAGAACCAACTAAATGATAGTTCATTACCGATAAATATTGTTCAAGATAATTTATATATGTTATTAAAATTGGAAATAGATGAAAATACAATAAATAAGAAGCACAAAAAGGAGATGTATAAAAATATAATAAGTCAAATAACGGATGATATAGATAATCGCGGTGCAACAAAAGGAGATGGAAATATATCATTAGCAGAATTGAATGATTTACCAGATGAGGTGATGGAAAATATAAATGAAAAGGAAGAATATGAAGAAGAAGAGGAAGAAGAAGATATAGTAAATGAAATAGACGGATGTGGTTGTTTTGGAGGAATAATAAAGTCGCATAAAATATTTGTAGATGATACAGTAGTATCAACAAACACGAATTCATGTAAATCAGAAGATGGTGAGAGTGTAATGGGAGATGAATGTATAATATTGGCAACAGATTTTTTTGATAGATACAAATTATATTTGAAAAAGAAGAAACAGAAACAGAAGCAAAAACAGAATAAACCAAAGAATAAAGAAGAGCCAAATTATGAGTTAATCGGAATATCGGAATTATTGAATGAAACGGAATCAGACATAGAAGAAAATATAAAAGTAGATGTGGAAATTGAATTATTAGAAGATGCAATAGTGAAATATAATATAACGCAACTTGCATATCCGAAGTGCGTGAATGATTATGGACATGATTTTATAGCAAAAAAGATATCAAAAATAGTATTAAAAGAACCAAGTTATTATAATGAAAAATTAAATAATGAAACAAGTATATTAACAAAAATAGCATTTCAGATGATAGTAAAAGACCAAGGTTGGGGAGGAACAGGTCAGGCACATGTAAGATATCAAATAAATAATAATAAATGTATAAAGGCATTTACCGTCAGTCGAAATGAAAAAGATAATCCGAAAAATAAATATAGATTTATAATAAATGGATACGAATTAAATAAGAGTTTGGATAATAAAAAGGAGAGGGAAACCGAAGTATCGATATGGTTATATTGTCCTCCATGGACGGGATGGGAGGTAGAAGCGAAATCAATAACATGTGAATTTAACTATAATTAAATAATTTTACGCTAAATAAACACAAAAAAGAAATGGCTATGGTTTGAAAAAATGGACATTTATAAAATGTCCATTTTCTATTTGAACAAGATAGTTTTAAAATAACACTTTTATAAAAATGGGTTTATTACGATTATGCTTTATTAACGATTAATATATAAATTATTTGTCTGCATAAAAAATTAAGTAATTTACGCTGAAAATGGTTTAGAAGAAATAATCTATGTTGATAATATAGCAACCAAATCAACCATTCTAATGCCGAAAAATGCCTCTGAATTTTACTGTGAAAAGTGTGAGTTCATATGCTACAAAAAAAGTAATTATACTAAACATTTATTAACACGTAAGCATGTCAATGACAACAAAATCAACGAATCTGATGCCGAAAAATGCCATGTATGCGATGTCTGCAATAAGCAGTTCAAAGATAGGTCTGGTTTATGGAGACATAAAAAGAAAACGTGTACCGCCCAGACCCAACCCGTTACAGAAGTCTCAATGCCAGTTCCCCCACAAATAGACGCCAGTTTGATAATAGAACTATTGAAAGAGAACAAAGAACTTCGTGAAATGATGATAGAGCAGAACAAACATGTAATCGACCTGGCAAAGAATACTGGTAATACTACGAACAATACCATAAATAATACGACGAATAACAAGTTTAACTTGAATGTATACCTGAATGAAACATGTAAAGATGCTATCAATTTGAATGATTTTATTCAATCAATAAAACTAACTGTAAATGACTTTATCAAAACCGGAGAAGTTGGTTATGTGAGAGGTATATCAGATATTATGTTAGAGCGAATGCGTGATATGGAACCACATGTACGTCCGATTCATTGCACTGATCTCAAGCGTGAAATAGTGTATGTAAAAGATTCTAATATCTGGGCGAAAGAGGATGAAAATAAAACTCATTTAAGAAAAGCTGTGCGTATTGTAGCAAATAAGAACAAAGCTCAAGTCCATCCATGGATAGCTGAAAATCCAAAATATGATATATTAGATACACCTGAATGCGACAAGTTCTTTGAATATTCTAAAGCATCATTGGGAGGATATGGAAAAGAAGAGGATGAAAAGTTTGAAAAGAAAATCATCAATAATATCCTGAAAGAAACTGTTATTGATAAAAATTTAATAGCATAAATAGTATCATAATCAAATGTGTATATGATACTAAATTGTAAGTTCGACATCTTGTTCGTTAGATTCAAATGATACACTTCGATTCATGAACTGGCGTCCATTCAATAGAAGTCTAATCTCTTGTAAAGATGTCTTCATAATCTCTATTTCGACGTCATGGTTATTGATAATTTTACCTTGTTTATCAATAATGTCCTGTTGTTTTTTGATAACAGCTTTTAATATGGGTAATGTAAGGTCGGATTGCGTATCCACGTAACGCTGTAATATGGGTGGTGTAAATAATCTCGGTAACACGTGTTCGCTCATTACATAAATCATATTAGACTGTTTATATTGTTTTATACCATACTATCATCATCGTCCGCCCAATTATCAAGCTCTTCATGTTGTAATCTAATTGACGGGCGTTTACTGGACGAATACTTAGATGATGCGTCCATAATTCGTTTTTCAAGTTCTTTTTCCTTTTGTTGGATCATAAATAACAATTCTCTATCCTTATAATTGAGGAAAGAATTAATGTTATTATATTTGTTACGTGAAATAGTATCCATGATAACCTCAAACTCTGTTGTAAGTTCTTGTTTGGTTTTAATAATTTCATTATAATCGGTCTTCATCTTTCCTGCGACTTCATTCCATTCCGCTAATTTTATTTTAGGGTCTTGATGTTCCCATAGATGTTTATTATTCCAAGGTCCAAGAACATCCATTCTATAATCAATACGATTGTGTAATAATGAGTACTTTTCTCTGAGATTTTGTATACGGTCTTTCAATTCATCCAACTTATAGTATTTTGAAATAGACAATATAAGAGAAATGTATGTGGAAATGGTAATTGATATCACAGCGATAATATCCATATTCATAGCGAACTGAGTTTTTGTTGCTTGGAAAAATCCAGAAATGGTTGATACAAAGATAACAGATGTTTGAATATTATTTACCATAGAGGTTAAATCCTCATATTTCAGATCAAGTAATCGTTTGCATTCTTTACCTTCTTTCAAAATAAAGTTGTTATTTTTCCGTAATGAATGCAATTGATTTTTGAATATATTATATTCACTGGTAGAGAACCAATCAAAATTGGGGTGATTCGGGGAAAATGGCAATGTTTCATCATATGATGAAACGCTTTTTATACTGGCGGTTTCATCAGATTGTTTTGAAATATTATCAAGTATATGAGTAGCTTCAACGTCAAGAGGTAATTTGACTGATTTATGATGAGGTAACTCATCGTTGGAATTTTGTTTCTGTTCTTCAGTTTCTACTATTTCAGTAAACGTGGTAATTGGTGCTTCTGATAAAGATAGCATATTTTCATCATTTATATCATCCAGTATATCATTATTTTGCGAATTTGTATTATCACTCATTTACATAATACAAATATTTTTACTTTGGGGTTCTTACTAAATTTCTTGTGTCATTTCTACTTCAGATTTTTCTGAAGGTTCTTCTATTTTGTTACTGGTATTGTCTGGTTGTTCAGTATTAATCTCAATTGGAAGAGTTTTTGTTATTTTGGTTTTAGTGTTTGTTTGTTGTAAATAATACATCCCCCAATTAGGTAGATTACTTACACAATTCATAACAGAATTATAGGTCATACTTGTTACTATTGTATCTGAATCATCGTTAAATTGGATACTATACCACCAATAAGGAGGAATATGTAAAGTATTTCCGGGAGTTATATCAAACTCTAAAAATTTGAGTTTGTCAAAATCACCTTTGTGTTTTTTGTCAGGATTCCATACGTTTATACGAGAACGAAATTCATAATTTTCAAAATCACGATAGGGGAGCAAGTGTTTATGACTTTTCCAAGGTGTCATTTTAATTTTCACTTTACCAGAATGGACCGATATAAACTTTCTAAAGTCTGTATGGTATCTAAGTGGCGTTACCGATTTCGAAGAACCGGTCAAAATATCATATTTGGTAATCATAGATAGTTGTGGTTTTAAATACGTATCATTTGTATGAAGAATGTGATATAAATCCGCAGTTTCAATAAAATCCTCATTGTTCTCCGTAAAGTAGTTTGAACGAGTATCGGTTTTCATTAAATTTATAGCAGAACTCGCAGGTAATACAATGTAATCAATACTATCATCTTTGTAATAATCACGAATATCTTTTACTTTTACATCATGTTTCTCATTATTTGTAAAGGTATCCGAATTAATCTTCTCATAAAAATCAGGATTGATACTATCAAAGTTAAATAATACAGGTTGTTTTATACTACATACTTCTTGTAAATATTGATTGGTTGTATAGTCCATTTCATATACTTCTAAATCTTCGCTTGTTTTAAGTTGATTAATTATATGGATGTAAATCACCAATACGATGATAAACAATAAAAAATTAAGTAATCCGGACATTCTATACTATAGAGAGCCCTATTTTTATAAGTATTTTTACGATAAAATAATTTGAGTGATAATTATTACCTTTCTTTTTTGTGAATTTTTACAAGTTCAGTAACTTTCGGTGAAATAAAAGAACTAAGTATGGAAGTGGTAGTTGTAATAAACGAAGGAGTATTGGAAAGCTCCATATTTGTTAAATATTTTTCGTATCCATTAAGTTGTCCGTATTCAGCAAACCCAATAATTACATTTCTATGACGTTCTACCGCTGAGATTGTTAGTGTATCTAAGTTGATAAATATTTCAAACGATTTGTATTTTTTGATACAATCATTAATACAATTGACTAAGAACACGCTGACGTCATGATAATTATTTGGATTGGCAAAGGTTTTGAATATCGAATAATCAATATACACTTTATTATTGTCAATTACATAAATACACTTTTTTAACATTATATCAATTCCTATTTGTTTTGTTACTAAATCAGCACATTCATATTTTTGTTTTTTTTTGAAAAATGTATTTTTATTGTTTATTTCATAATATTGTTTTTGTAGTTCTTCTATGGCTGTCATTGTAGGTGAAGTGGTACGTGACATTATATGTATTGGTATAGTATTATACATATAAAGTTTTTTCGTTTATACCCTTTATTTGGTATCTTTATTCAATTCTTCTTCGACTAATTCACGCATATCTACACTGGTGTGTTCGGTATTAATCGTGTTTGCACCAATACTATATACACTTGTTAAATCTGTATCTTGTCCTACAGCATTTGACTTTGAATTAGGATTCACTTCAGATAGAATATCAATCCTTTCTTCTAACAGCATTTTGTTTACATCCATGGTGTATGTTTGTAATTTCATCATCGCATCTTTAATATCTGATATTTCTGTAGCAATCATTTCAAATCTGGATTGAAACTCGTCAAGTACATCAGTAACAGTAGGTTCACTGTTATCTTTGATTGTGTTTGTTATGGTCTCTTCTAATGATACTACACGTTTATCCAATGCTGAAATAAATTGTTGCATAGTCAGTCCAGTCGGTTTTTCACGGACTTGGGTTTGAACTGGGGCTGGAGGTGGAGTCGGTTTAATATTTACGGATTGTTGGGGTGCGGTAACACGTCTTCTTATAGCGGCGGCATTTGAGCTCATTTTGATATAAATAGTTATATCGTTTGTCTCTAACTAATTATAATAAAAACATATAAATGTTATCTTATTATAATGTATAATGGCAATGGATAATAAATTTTTGAAAGAACAAATTATTACATATATGGGTAACAAACGCAAACTATTGAATATCATCAGTGATGAGCTTGATGAAATTAAAAAAGCGATGAAAAAAGACAAAATTAAAATAGGTGATGGGTTTTCTGGTTCAGGAGTTGTTAGTCGTTTATTTAAGACAAAGGAAACAGAATTATACGCGAATGATTTGGCGGGATATAGTAAAACATTGAATGCGTGTTATTTATCCAGTCCAACTAAGTCTGAATTACAAAAAATAAAGGAATATATCGACCAAGCCAATAAGAAGGCAGATGATGAAATGTCTGGAAAGATACATGGTGGATGGATATCCAAACATTGGTCTCCAGAAAGTGAAGAAATAAAGGAGAACGAGCGAGCATTCTTTACAAGCAAAAACGGAAAACGTATAGATATTATGCGTGATTACATCGAAACAATACCCGAGAAGTACAGACCTTATTTGTTGGGTCCTTTGTTGGTGGAGTGTTCTATTCACAACAATACAAACGGACAATTTTCGGCGTATTACAAAGACAAAGACGGTAAAAAGGGGGAATATGGTGGTAAAACGAAGACCGATGTTAAGCGTATTACTCAAGATATTCGTATTCCATATCCAATATTAGACCCAAGCAAATGTAAAGTCAATGTAAGTCAGAAAGACGTAAATGAATGGGCGAAAGACGTAGGTGAGTTAGATGTGGTCTATTATGACCCGCCTTATAATAAGCATCCGTATAATATCTATTATTTCATGTTAGATGTAATCAACAATTGGGATAAAAATGCGGAAATTCCGGATACCAATCGCGGACAGTCATCATCACGTACAAAATCGTTATACAATAGTAGTATACACGCGAAGAAGGCGATGAACGATTTGTTAGAAAATACGAAAGCAAAATACGTAATGCTGTCGTATAATGATGGTGGAATTATATCTATTCCCGATATGGATGAATTATTAAAAGGACATAGTGATGATGTCAAAAAAATACCGATAGACCATAAAACGTATAACCGATTAAAGGGGATTAGTAATTATAAGAGAACCGCGGAATATAAGCCAGTTAAGGAATACTTGTATATAATACGAAAAAAATAAACACTACACAATTTAGATAAATAATGTATGTGTATATATATAATATGGTTAAACGTACTACAACAACATCTGGTGAATATAAACTACCCGAAGGCGCAATAGGGACAAACCCATCATCAGACCCATTAGCAGCTTTTAAGAAATGGCGTGCGACTAAAGGTCATGAAGATCCTAATAGTTATGTCGATTTTATCCGTGAAACCTCTATGAAGTCAACCGAAGGTGGGAAACGGAGAAGAAAAACCATTACGAAAAGCAAGTCTAAGAAGAACAAGTCTAAGAAGGTGAAATCTAAGAAGAACAAGTCTAAGAAGAATAAACAATAATTATAAGAGAACCGCGGAATACAAGCCAGTTAAAGAATATTTGTATATAATACGAAAAAATATATAAATGTTTGGATATATGTATACTAACGAAATGGATAAAGATGAAATAATCAAACAATTACAAAACGAATTAGATGCTACAAAACAAGAGTTAAGTGCTACGAAAGAACATTTGAAAAAATATACTGCTCCTGAAAGGAATAAAAAATATTATGAAGCTAATAAGGAAGTGATTAAAGAAAGAAATTATAAACCGCCTGTAATCAGTCCCGAAAAAAGAAAAGAATACGCAAGACGGGCTTATTTGAAACAAAAAGAAAAACGGGCAAATGAAAATATTTAGGAATTTATATAATAATGCGTAATTATTATATAAAGAAATATCTCTATATAGAATATAGAATGGGAAAACCAATCATTGGCGTTTATAAAATTACGAATACTTTGTGTCCTGAGGGGAAGTATTATATTGGATACTCACGGAATATAAATAGGAGATGGGAACAGCATAGATACGATTTAAAAACAAAAAGACATGGTAATGTTCGTATGCAAAGAGTATATGATAAATATGGTCCTGAATGTTTTACATATGAAATGTTACAAGAATGTGAAACAGAAGAAGAAGCGATACATGTTGAATCATCATATTTACAAGACTTATCTATACGGGAGAAATTATATAATTTGATTTTTGTTAATGATAAAGGATTAATATATCATTCAGATGAATCATTAATGAATATGAGTCAAAGTCAAACAGAGAGTTATAAGAAAGGTAGGGTAATAGCAAACAAAAGAAGTATTATCATAAATGGTATTACGTATCCCTCAATAAATGAAGCAAGTCGTCAATTAGGAATGTCAAATTGTAATATAATATATCGTTTAAAATCATCAAAATATACAAATTATGAATATGATGGATATGTTAATAAAATGACTGAAGAAACAAGAATAAAGTTGAGTGGTGCGTTAAAACTAAGAAAACCTAAACCGTGTAATTATAGAAATATTTCCATAGATAATATAGTATACGTGTCAGTAACAGAGGCAGCCCGTAAGTTAGGAGTTCATAGACCTACTATATATGAACGTATAAAGTCACCTAATCCCAAATTTTCTGGTTATAAGTATGCTGATACAAAGACAGACGAAGTTATGCCCTCATTGCCCCTTTTATTGCTGGGTGATACTGATAATCATGAAGTTTGAAATCTTCAATTACATAATCATTAATATTATCCCTCTTATTTAGAATTTCTAATGTAGGAAATGGATAAGGCTCACGTGTTATTTGCTCTCTTGCTTGTTCTACATGATCGTCATATAAATGAACGTCTCCACCGTAATGAATAAACTCATATGGTTCAAGATCACATATCTTAGCTATTATACAGGTTAATATGCTGTACGATATGTAATTTATCGGTTTCCCAAGCAGTGAATCCGAGCTGCGTTGATAAAGCAAACAACTAAGTTTATTACCATCAGTTACAACAAATTGATATAAAATATGACAAGGATTTAATACACCTTGGTCTAATTGTTCTGGATTCCAAACTGACACTACATGACGTCTGGAGTTTCTTGTTTCGGGATTTTTAAGGTCGTCAATCACCTTTTGTAGTTGGTCGATTCCTTGTCCTGTATAATCCGTTTCACATCCAGTATATGCTGCATTCCAGAAGCGGGCTTGGAATCCATACATGCTGCCAATTGAGCGACCAGGTTCATAGTCTAATCCACATTTTTCTAAAAATTCTGCTGTAGTATTTCCTTTCCATATTCCAACACCCTGGTCGGTAAGAATTTTATTATCAGTTTGTCCTTTAATAAACCATAAAAGCTCACGTGTTCCAGTCTTCCAAGCAGTTTTTTTGGTAGTTAATACTGGTATTTTACCATTCTCTAATGAGAAGTGCATAGCCGCACCTACGCCCCTAAGAGTTTTTCCATTACGTCCTTCTTCCAATTTTCCTTCATTTAGTAAGTCTTGAATCAAATTAAGATACTGGTATTCTTCGTGTTTAGGCTGTGACAAGTCACGATTCTTGTGCTTATTGATTTCAACAACATTTTTCAACATACTAATTAATGTATACTAAAATACCAGATTTATATTTATGTCTTTTTCCAAAAAACTATGTATGTCAAAAATTGAATAATCCCATAATAACAAGTTACTAACATAACATAACGAACTATGGGACGTTTTTACGATGGCGATATTCAAGGGAAATTCTGGTTTGGTATTCAAGATAGTGGTGATATTGAAAATTTAATAACTATATCTCCATATGTATATTATTCTTGGAGAGTTTGTAACTGCGTAGCAGAGATAGATACAAGTGATTATTGTAATGATTGTTATGAAAGTAAGGACGAACATATTGAAGCCGCCATAGAAGATGACTATTATGAAGATAAATGTTTATATTATGAAGAAAATTGTATAGGATATAGTTTAGATAAAGAAACCCATTATGAAGAATTAGTAAAGAACATGGAATTATTGAAAAAAGAAATACCTGAAGAAATTATCAATGAATTTGATAAGATAGAACAAAATGACAAAATATTAGACGCATTTACAAAAGTATTTGATAAAACACATCCAATTGTAAATAAGTTGAACGATGATTTTGTATATTCAGATACAGAAAAAAAACGAATCGCTACATTAGTGGCAAGGTACACAATCGGATACCAGATTGAATACTGCTTACGAACAACGAATAGCTGTCAGGTGAATTGTGAATGTTAATATTTGAAATTATAATAAAGGTAAGTTATTATAATTTTTCCTGGTTATCGGATTCGAACCAATGGCCTGACGATACCAGCTTTATATAAATAAAGATATACTTCTACAGTCGTCCGCTCTAAATTGCAGTAATTAAACTGTACCAACTGAGCTAAACCAGGATACACCAAATTGTGTAAATAACTCACACAAGTAATATCATAAAGTATTTTTTATATTGTTTTTAATAAAAGTATAAAAATTAAAGCAACATTACATCAATATCTTTTTCTATGTGAATTATATATCTATAATGGAAATAATAAACGACTCAGACTTATCAAAGAAGACATTTTTATCTCATGTGTTTTCTACAACAGAAGAGGGACAAGCCGAATTATTAAATGTAATCCAATATTCATCAATGGGTGTAGTCCCAATAGTAATGTTGAATAAAATGGTTCAGCGTTTTATCCCAGAGGCGGACCCAGAGAAGTCAACTTTAGAACTTTTAGCCGAAATCTTCATTCAATTGACAATCATGTTTTGCGGTGCTATCATTATTCACCGTGCTATCACATATTTCCCAACTTACAGTGGGTTTAAGTACGAGAACTTAACCTTAACAAACGTAATATTAGCATTCTTAATCATCGTGTTAAGTATTCAAACAAAGTTAGGTCTGAAAGCAAACATTTTATTTGACCGCGTACTTGAACTTTGGAATGGTCCATCAACAGATGAGACAAAGCAGAATGTAAAACAAAACGTTCGTGTATCTCAGCATTCTCCAAGTCAGGCAGATAATTTAGACAATAGTCAGATGCAAGGTGGAACTTTCCCCCCTGCCCCTGTAGCCACTGCCAGACCTGATATGGGTCAGCAACAAATGGCACCACAAGACATGGGTATGTCATTCGGTCCTATGGCAGCAAATGGAGCTTTAGGTGGTTCATTTGGTTCCGCATTTTAATTTCGTATCTTTATGAGTAATACAATAGTTCATAAAGATAATTTACACATTTACAGAAAACGGATTACCTTTCAACTTGACACAGTTGCCTTTTTCATTGCGTATTTTGCCGGGTTTGCATAGATTGTTACATCTATTCGTTTTAGGGTTGAGAATTTTACCAGTAGGGCATTTTTTAACGGTTTTACGAGTTTTATCACGAACACATTTGAAATTGACATTGCGAACATATCCATGTTTACATGTTTTCACACATCTTTTGGTAGTAGGCTTATATTCCTTTCCAGGAGGACAAATACGTATAGGTTCATCGTTTACGGAAATAGTTTTCAAGTCTGATTTAGAAACATTAGCAGTGTCTTTGACAATCATATCGATAGTTTTCTCAAGAACAGTAGGTATTTCAGCACCATCAACTAACCGGTGATTATCAAAGTTCATATTGTGTTTTTTTAAAAGTCCTTGTTCGCTAAGTAGCTCTTCGTATTCATTCATTAACATATCAGTATCATAACGAGAATATACATTGGGATGAACCATATTTTTAAATAAAAGAAAAGCACGTTTTGAAAAATCACGGTCTAATAAATGCATCGATTTTCTTAACATATACATTAATGAAATGCCTAATCCATAACTATCAACAGTATCAATTGATTTACTTATGAACTTATTATAGTCATATTTATCAAGATTCATTGATAAATTAAAAAACTGTTTAATCATTTTACTGGTAATATTTTTATATTCAGTGGTCCCAGATTTGAAATCAGTAATACAGTCAAAAAAATACCCCATTTGTTTGGATATTTCTTTCGATACAGATGAAAAATCCTTAGCTAATTTTGATACAGTCCCATTCGCGTAACGATTGTATGTTTTCTTATTCCATAGCACAATTTCAATAGGAAAAGACCAATGATGTTTTTGTGCCAGCCAGTAATCCGAATCCCTACATTTATTAATAATGCTATCCTTGTCGGTCATAAATCCAAAGTCAATAAAATTAATTCGGTTAGTTCCTTGGTTATAAACGACATTTGGATGTTTTAAATCATGATGAACGATGCCATTCTTTTTAAACGCATTCAGACCACGAAATAAGCGGCTAACTTCTATCCAGAATAATTCTATTTTTTTGATATTTTCAGGGGTTTTACTCCATTGTTTTACTTCTTTTCCGAATTCATCAAGATCTTTCCCTCCGTATTTCATTAATAATAATTTATAATTATTAACTTGCTTAGGTTCAAAATCTCTACATTTTGCGATAGCCATGAGATTTGCTACGTTTTTATCATCAACATTACAATCATCGGGAATACCTAAATAGTATTCTTTCTTTTCATCAGCAAAGTCAATAAGACTATATTCACCAAGCTCTTGATTAGCATTTTCGCGTGTCATAAGTTTAGATACTGTATTCGAATCCTTGCGAGGTCTATCTTTGCATTTAATTTGCGGTTTATGTACGCAACCATATGTACCTTCACCAATAACTGCCGGTTTTCCAAATGTATCTTTGTTCATTTATATACTATGGATATTATTTAGTTTATGCGATATTCATAGAATTTACTAAATCCATTTTTTGCATAGACGCATTGATGGAAGTTTCCTTTTCTATATTTGCGAATAAATAATCAGTAACCGGTTTGTGTTCTTTTTTCTTAATTTGCTTGTAAATGAGATTAATATTATCACATACTGACATAATCGTAGGTTTGTCTGGCATAAGTTCAATATCATTAGGTATTTCTTCGGTTAATAAAGAAACCGCAAAATACAGTAAATATCGCCTACGTTTATTGGTCCCTGTTGTATATTTAATACAAAATAGAGTATGTAGTGAGTTTAATAATGCTTCAATGTATTTATTACCAAGTTCATAGCAATGATGAAATAATACATCCCACAATATCCAGATGACATTCGTTTTATATTTAGATTCAACTGGATTATCATCTCTCGGTTGACATAAACAAGGGTGTTTATTGCTATTGCATACAATAGAAAATTCGATAAGCCATTCAATCCAATAACAAGCATTAATTGTATCTTTTTTATCTTTGGATAAATGGTATGAAAATTCATTAATCGGGATGAAAAGTTCATTTGGGTCTTTTTTCTTCAAGATGTTACTTGCGTATTCCATTGATGGTGCGTGCAATCTATCTGAAATTTGTGTCATATCAAATTCCTCTTTACGTTTGATTCGTATAGGTTCGAAACTGTGTTTTCTATTAGATAAAGTAAGTGTAGCAACGATTTCAGCAAACATTTTTCTTATCGTGGGGTGATTTCTTAAATGGTGTGGACTGGATACACTTTCTTCGTTAATAATACATTGAAATAATAAAAAACGTTTTTCAAGATAAATAATGATTTTAGGATTCCCTATATGTAAGTGTTTTCCAGCATAGTGAAGTATATTCTCCCAAACATCCATAA
>Ga0222632_1000332_pt1 | contig 27440 bp, 21 predicted proteins | sample AntAcemetageno46_FD_179828 | JGI IMG/M metagenome (GOLD analysis project Ga0222632, IMG submission 179828) | Saline water microbial communities from Ace Lake, Antarctica - #46 | ecosystem: Environmental > Aquatic > Non-marine Saline and Alkaline > Saline | place: Antarctica: Ace Lake | collected...
GTCCGTCATTGGCGTGTTCTATATTTTGTCCGGATTGCGTGGCGCTTAGCGACGTATTTTGCGTCGCGACAAAAACATGACCGCCCCGATTCCTAGAAGAAGTGCGGAAGAAGAGGGCTCCGGGATGACGGCGGCGTCCCAATAGACGGTGGTTGGACCCGTCTGATTGAGAGTGAACATGTTCACAAAGTTTGTGCTGTGCGATGTGGCATCTGCTAAACCGTCGACGGTCAGTGCTGCTGCGCCATTGATCGAAAGATCATAGAATTCGGTTCCGTTAACATGCAGGACTGACAACGTGTTTCATTGGTCTGGCGCGAAGGCGATACCGGTTTCTTGAAAGCCGGCTCCGTCGTGGCTCAAGAGGTTGTAGTTCGTGCCGCGGGATCCCACACCATTAAGAACAAATGCCGCGAGCAATACGTCCTGAGAGGGGCCACCCCATAAATAGAAAAAAGCCTCTGTGCTACCTGTGGTTAAATTGAATGCGAAATTCGCTGCTATGGTGTCACCAGCACCGCTGTTGGCGACAACCCCGAGGCCGGTCATTTGTATGCCTTGTCCTGCGAGATTAGTCGAAATCTGGAAGAACTTGCTGCCTTCCTGCGACGCAACACCATCAATGCTATTCGCCTGATCGACGATGCCTTCGTCATATTGTAACCTATTGCCAAAGTTTGATCCTGCCAACCATGTGCCTGTCAGTGCTGCTCCAGTAGTTCCGGGTGTTGTATTACCTGGTAGTATGAGTAAGTCGGCAGGTAAGATATCTACGGGGCGGGGATCGGGTCGGGGTGTGACGGCGTAAGACTCGAAATCGTCATGGAAGACTGTTAGCCCGTCGGTGGTGTTCTGCAACAGAGATAGGGATTGGGCATTTGCAACCGAGCCCAAGGAGAAGGCACACACTGCGAGAGCGGCACATGTCGCGGGTATGAGTGCGGAGGAACGTTTTTTTGTAGAGAAGTTAAGTTCTGGTCTGTTCATAATGGGTCCTTTGCTGGTTGGTTTGGGTTGAAACTAATGGTTCATATTAATGATAAAATAGCTTTTACGGGTCTCGCAACTACCAAGGTATACCATATTCTACGAAAAGTATGTGAAAAACGATGAAATGTGGCATGGGATCGAATAGAGGACGAAGAATAAGGATTTAAACAGGAGATCAGTTATTTTTAGCGGCGATTCGGGCGGCAGAGGGAGAGTGCCCGTGGCGGCGGTGGTAGGCGGCGGAGAAGTAGAGCTGGCTGCCCCAGCCGGTCATCGCGGCAATCTCTTTGACCGTCAAGTTGGTGCCTGCCAGCAGATCGTTGGCTCGCCGCATGCGCAGATCGATGATCATCTGATGCGGGGTATACCCGGTGACTTTTTTAAAGAGCGTTTGCAGATGCGAGGCAGAGAGCCCCACGGCGGCGGCCACGGTTTCGACGGTCAGGTCCGAATCGTGGTAATGCCCCATGAGAAAGAGGCGTGCTTCGGCCACCCGCCGGATATCCAGCGTCATTCGATCCTGTTTCTGGTGGCTGGAGACCTCGGCGAAGGCGGCTATCAGAATCCGGAGTAGGCCCAGTGCCCGCTCACGACCCCAGTGTCCCGTGCTCAAGGCTTGGACCACTTGTTCCATCAAGCGCTCCGGCTCGACCCCAGCGATGGCCGCCCAGTTAGTCAACTCCGCCGGGGACAGTACCATGCTGCTCCGCTGCCCGCTATGATCGACAGTCAAGCCGCCGTAGGGAGAGTATTCGCAAGGCAGATTCATGACCAGCAAACTCAAATCTTTCGGTTGTGGGACCAGGGCCACACCAAGGTGCAGGCAATCGGGCGGCACTAGCAGCATATGACAGGCGGGCACGGTGAAGGTCGGCTGGCCGGCGGCCACGAATTGGAGGTCGCCTTGCAGTGGACAGAACAACTCCCAAGCTTCATGGCTGTGCAAGCCATACAGCATTTGGTCGTCCGGCTCGGATGGCTCGGCCAGATGAAGGGCTTCTGCCTCAGCCAACGGACCCGCTAGCAGATGAGAAATGGCGGATGAAATAATTTCATTTTCATCGTTTTTCATATATTTGCCAGATTACACAAGGCCGCTAGCTTGCTGCAAGCGCATAGGGGCGAACTTTAGGGCAAACGGCGTGAAACGTGAAACCAGAATGCTCGTATATCGAATGGAGTTCAAATCTAAGATTTGTCAAGTCCTTTGCCGGGGGATCGCATTCCAGGGGTTCAACTATATCTGCGGGGTAAGCTCTACGAAGATAATTCAGTCGTAGCCGAAGCGGTAACGCTTTGGATTGCTCGACACACGCGGCTCAGACCGTCCAAAATCTTACGATTGTTCCGGTCGCTGCGCGCCGGTCTCGTCGCTATGCGCGGAACGGCTACATTTACCCCGCACATTTAATTACACCCGCATTCCCAGCTGTCATTGCGAAAGTTGTTTTTCATATCTTTCGGCTACACACTGTAGCATAGGCATCCTGCCTGTGTCATCTTGGTCGGTTTTACCCACAGGCAGGATGCCTATGCTACTTTATAGACTTACTGACAACTCCCGCAATCACACCCGCATTCCCGGGGTGCCCCCTCTACTTTTGCCTCTTCCGCAGAATCTGCGGGTATGATTCAGTGAAATCGTCATCTATGCCAGTGCTAATCAGCCTTCCCGGTGGATCTACGTCTGTTTTTTCTGGAGTTCGAAATGAGATATCAATGAGTGTCATTCAAAGCCAGTGCGTTGTAGCGTGCAGCACGATGCCATTGCATATTAAATTTTTCACAACCGCTGCGCTAGAGAAGGGGAGATTGGGGAGTGTAGATTGGGACTATTATTCTGGAAGCGACAGTCGCCGGATACCATCTTTGAGGGGGACCACATTAAAATTAATCAGTAATCCAACTTTGCAGTCTGTTAACTTCATATACGTCATCAGTTGCGCCTCGTGGATGGAGGCTAGCTCTTTATTATGCCCTTGGGTGCTAGCGCAGCGGTTGTAAATCAATCACCTAGAGAAGCACACATCACGAGTCGAAGATACAATATGCAATGGCGTTTGAGCTTCAGCAAAATTAACTGTTACCTATTCACCGGTCGTATCTCCCATGACATCAGTCGTAGAGAGCCCGAAGGACTTTTCTCTTTTTGCCTTAGCCGCTTTCAGTGCAATAGGGGATCCCCGAGTCACCCACAGATTTTGCTGAAGAGCCTTACTTTTACGATCAGTCCAATGCCAATGCTGATACGCCTTGCCCGCCTTTTCTCAATTTCCAAACTCTGTCCGCTTGAATACTCATGTCCAGATTATGCAGACTGCTCTAGCCGCTGAGTTTAGTTGTTTTGGGGGATTCTGTAGGTCGTTTATATATCGGTCAGACTTCCGATCTGACACGTCGCCTACTACAGCATAATTCACCAGAGGGGCGCGAGCACCTGGGCAAATAGACACATCGAAATGGCCCTTGGGGCTGTTAGAGTTTTAAAATCGCATCCATGGCGCGGCTGGTGTTTTCGATCAATGCTTCGGGAGCATGCTTGTAGAAGGGCATGGGTGGGATCATCTCCGCCGCGACCCAGCTAGTGTAGCCAATCGACTTTAAGGCAGCAGTCACACCTGGCCAATTGATGTCGCCAGATAGAAGATCAACGAAGCCATCTGCGCTGCCGACGTTACGACGGTAGTCTTTGAAGTGGACGCGCTTAATCTTGTCGCCGAGGATTTTAATCCAATGTTCGGGGTAGCCAGTCGCGAGGACATTGGCTACATCGAAATAAACGGCAACGTGTGGATCATCGAACTGCTCAATAAAGGCTTTCATCTCAAGCGGGCTTTGTAGGAATTTGTTCCAAACGTTTTCGATGCAGATAGTGACGCCGAGTTCGCGGGCGACTGGCAATGCGGCAGCGATGAGATCGGTGGCGCGTTGGTAAGCTAGATCATAAGGCACCACTTCGCAGTCAGGAATGAAGTCCACGCCGACTGCGGCTGGCACGACAAGAATGCTATCGACGCCGATTGCTGCAGCGCAGCGAATTTGATTTTCCAGTATCTTGGCAGCTTTTGCACGCGTCGCGGCATCTGCGCTGGCACCGTTGGCACCCCAGTAAAGACCAGTCGCCAAGCCGCTCAGATCGATGCCGACCTCGTCTGCGATTGCGCGAACCTTCTTCCAAGAGTCCACGTCGCCGTCGAGTGCGAGGTCGCCGTCTTCAGTGAATTCTGGCTCGAAGCCTGTAAAGCCCGCATCGCGTGCGAGAATCATTTTTTCTTTAAGATCCCAGTCGCCGTAGAATGACCATGTGCTGATTGATTTTTTCATAATATTTTTTTGTGTAATGTGTGTGCGTTTAGAGTGTGGCGGATGTGCCTGTCTGAGCTGACTTAAGTTCGGCCAGTAAGACGCGGATACTGTCAGTTGCTTGAGTGACGGTCGCGATCTCCGGTGCCTTGTTTGCTTTGAGGCAGTTGGTGAAATATTCGAGTTCGTTGAAGTAACCGCCGAGTGAGGAGATGTTACCTTCACCGACGGTGGACTCTTTCGGCCCCGGCTGCTCGACTGTCATCTCAGTCGATTCTTGATCGTTGAGAGTCAGTTTGAGTGGTGCGCCGGAAGCGGAGTTATAGGCGACGCTGGCGTTCTCGAAGACAGCTTCGAACGCCATACAGAATCCGTAATGCTCGGGGTAATCCCAGCCACCTTCAGCATGCACTGCGAGTCCGTCGTATTGATAGTTGGTAAAGATGTGATCTAGGCCAGAGCGCCCTTGAGTGGCTTGAGAATGCACGGACTTCGGCATACCCAGTAGATGAATGACGAAATCAGTATCATGCACATGCAGGTCAGATGCTGCGCCACCGCTGCGTGCTTCGTTATTGAGCCAGTCGTCTTGGCTGTAGGTCGGGCGTGACGCGCGGCGCTGTAGCGAGAGGCTCTTGAGTGCGCCCCCCTTGCCGGAATCGATGAACGCCTTGAGAGCGACATACTCCGGCCAGAACCGGATGCATTGACCGACTTGGGCGAACACGCCTGCTTTGGTGATGGCGGCTTGGATTGCTTCGCAATTGATCAGTGTCAATGAGAGCGGCTTCTCGATGAAGAGATGCTTGCCAGCTTCTGCAGCAGTGATCGCTATCTCGGCATGCTTATCAGTCGGCACACAAATATCGATTACATCGACATCGATGCTGCTGAGCAGGGTCTTCAGATCAGGGAAGACTTGAGCGGATAGACCCATTTCGGCCACCTTCGTTTGTGTGCCTTCGACGTTTAGGTCGGCGACGGCGACAAGGTCAACGCCAGGGAGGGCGGTGTAAATTTGAGCGTGCATGCCGCCCATGAATCCGAGTCCAATGATAGCTACTTTCATATGTGGTTTGGTTTTAAGGTTACGTTTGAAATCGAGTTAAAGAATGATCGAAGTGCCGGATTCGGCTGATTCTAGTTCGGCACACAAGACACCTATGGTCTCGCTAGCTTGAGCGATGGTTGCGATCTCCGGTGCTTTGTTTGCTTTGAGGCAGTCAGTGAAATATTCCAACTCATTGAAATAGCCGCCGAGCGCCGAAATGTTACCACTGCTGCTACCGGATTCTTTCGGCCCGGGTTGCTCGACTGCGACGCCTTCGGTCTCTTTGCCTGTGCGAGTCAGAGTCAAGGGTGCTTCGGCATTTGAATTGTAGGCGAGGGCGCCGCTCTCAAAGACGGCTTCAAATGCCATGCAGAAACCGTAGTTCTGCGGGTAGTCCCAGCCGCCTTCGGCCTGCACAGCGATACCGTCATACATATAATGAGTGAAGATGTGGTCAGGGCCTGACATGCCTTGCGAAGTGCTGGAGTGGACTGACTTTGGCAACCCGAAGAGATGCAGCACAAAATCAGTGTCGTGGACGTGCATATCAAATGCAGCGCCACCGCTAAGCTTCTCATCGTTCACCCAATGTTGTGGATTGCCGCCGCCAGGGCGTGCCGAGCGACGTGTCAGGGAGAGTGATTTCAGTGCACCAAGTTCACCGGATTCGATGATGCGTTGCAGTGCCACGTATTCCGGCCAGAAGCGGATGCAATGCCCGACCTGTGCAAAGACGCCTGCTTTCTGAATTGCTGATTCGATTTGCGAGCAACCATCCACATCGAAGGCGAGCGGCTTTTCGATGAACAAATGTTTGCCAGCTTCGGCCGCTTCGACGGCGAGTTCTACATGTTGACCGGTAGGACTGCAAATGTCGACTGCCTGCACATCGCATTCGGTCAATAACTCGCCGAGCGTTCCATAAACGGGGATGTCGAGACCCAGTGATGCGAGCTTCGCTTGAGCGCCAGTGATATTGATATCAACCACCGCAGCCAGTTCAACGCCTGATAGAGCTTGATAAATTTGGGCGTGCATTTCGCCCATGAATCCGAAACCAATAATGGCAATTTTCATATCGATTGAGGCCTTCAATTTAAAAGAAAGTGCTTACTTGATTTTGAACATCTTGCTGGAATTCAGCGATGAAGCTCAGGATGTATGCTTCTGGTGAGAGCGTGTCGTCTTCGATCAATGGTGACAGGTCGATGCCGAAGGCCACACTCTGAGAGTCGTCTACCGAGTGGCTGTCGAAAAAGGTAGCGTTCGCACGGCGGCGACCTTCGACGGCGAGGTCGTAGCGCTTGCCACCGCTGATTTGCGAGACGAAGAGTCCGTTCAACTGGGTTGCCAGTTCTGGCCGGGCACTCAGATCCATGACGATCTTTTTGCTGTCCGGCATCCAATCCAAATCGCGCCATACTTCACAGCCGATTAACTTTTTCGGGCGTTGGTCTTTCGGTAAGCGACGGATCGCTTTGATAAGTGACGATGCCACGGCGATGTGCGTGCTGTGCTTGTCGGCCAAATTGTGCGTGTAAACGACTTCGGGCTGAGATGCTGTGAGGATCTTAACGAGATCGTTTTCTAGGTCGTCGTTGCTTGGGTCTTTGATGCTGGAGCTCGGCAGATGAAGTTGAGCCATGAAGCCGAACTGACCGACGCGTGAGGCCTCGCGCTGCTCTTCGGCGCGGATCGCTTGCATCTCTACGTCGGTCACATTGGCGAAGTCGCCGGTGCGGGCGCTGCCTGCGCCGTTGGTGCAAGTGACGCCGCCAAACCATTGATCGCCCTTTTCGTAGCATTCGAGAATGCCGTGCATCGCCATAAACTCGAGGTCGTCCTGGTGTGCGCCGACGCCGAGATGAGTGGTGCGGGGGAGTGCTTCACTTTGCGCGTCCGGGACGTATAGGTCGGAGCCGTTTTGAGAAAACTGTATCTTCATATCTGTCATTTGTATTTAGTGGAAAATGGAGTCATATCACTTTTAGAAAGGTTTGATCTGAAAAGCACCACCCCGGTCGGGCAAGCCGACCACCCCTCCTCGTCAAGGAGGGGAGCTAAAAAGTTACTCCCCTGTCAAGGGGAGGTCACCTGCTTGCCAGGTGGGAGGGGTTTCTTAAGGTTCATACCTTTTTGGAGACGGTATCAGTCGAGTTTAGGAAGCGTTGCGGCGGCGACTGCTTGGCCATGGCGTTTGGTTTTTTCATCGGGTGTTTGGAAGGCGACGGTCTTTGAGAGTTCCGGGAACTCGAGATCCAGCACACGACGGGCTTCTTCCATGATGATTTCGCCGCCTTGCCCTGAGCTCACGCGACCGAGTAAGAGGAGATGACGGAACTCATAGAACTCGGCAAAGTGTGCGATGGTATAGCCGAAGCAGGTGCCAATCGTGCGGTAGATGGCTGCAGCACGTTCGTCGCCTTCGGCCATCTTTGCTTGCACGACTTCTAGCTTTTCAGGAAGGCCGAGACCTTCACTGACTTGGATCCCTGAGAGGGGCAGCAAGCGTCCGACGCCTTGTTGTGAGAAGTATTGGACGCCACAACCATCGTCGCCGCTCCATTCATCCGTCGCGACGCCTTCGCGATAATCGACAGGCACGAATGCCAGTTCGTTGATCCAACCAGTCACAGAACCGCTGGTGTTGATGTAACCACCGGCAAGGCTGGTGCCCATGGACACTCCGAGCACGGCGCTGTCATTGATGGCCATCGCTCCAGCCATCGCGGTGACGTCGCCATCATTCGCGAGTTCAAAAGGAATGTCATTCCACTCTGATTTTAACTCGTGAAACATATTACGGATCGATTTTTGGAAATCTTCTGGGCTAATGCCGCGATAGAGTGAGCCGACGCGCGGTTCGTTGTTAATGTAGATGCCGGCGGCGCTGCCCCCAATGGCATCGACGCTCGGTAGGTGAGCCGCCGCACGCTTGAGACTATCTTCGATGCCTGCACGGTGATAGGCTGGATCGCTCTCGAAATACGGGCTCCATTTGATCTCTTCGGAGAAGACGACTTTGCCGTCAATCATGGCCGCGCACTTGCGGTCACTGCCGCCAAGGTCAAATCCGAGGCGGTTGCCTTTGAGCGAACCGACGCCGCCAGTGGCAGGTGGGAGCACTTCTTTCAGGTCTGCATCGTCCGCATGTTCCACCGTGAAAGCTTGGTCGAAACAGGTCTTACCCATGAACTCGTAGTCAAAGCGACGGGCGCCATCGGCAGCGTAGACCCCTTGTAGATAGGCGACGATATCAGGGGCATTGCTGATACGTACGCTGGAGCCGCCCCATGCCCAGAGCAGGAATTTAACGGTGCGCTCGCAATATTTAAAAGTATCGACCGATGCGTCTACAGACTGAGGAAGCAGGGTGGTGTCGTAGACCCAAGTAGTGCCTTCGGGGCGATCCACTCCGATACGAACTGTGCGACTGTTTGGCGCATCGGTTGCGGCCTTCAAGTATTCACGATTCCACAGTGCGGCGGGGACGAAGCCCGGGTCGAGCTCTGGCTTACATTTGGGGGCTATGTGTATCATGAGTTTTATTTATTGAAGCGTTTGAAGCATTCGATCGCTTCGTATTCAGCGAGGCCGAGGGCGTCGTAGATTTCAGCTGTGCCACGGTTGATCTCGCGAGCGAGGTCCCAGGTATTACTGCTGGTCTTGCTGGCACGACTCGGGCTCTGGCTACGTTGAGTCTGGTGCTGGTAGATCCCCTGGATCTTATTTTCGAACTCATCGGGAGAGAGTGGCACGGCCATGTCGATCTCGTTGGCTTCCCACTCATCTGCGGGGCCTTTGTAGAGCCAAATGTTGCATTCCTTGAACCATTCAGAGTCGGTACATTGCTCCAGCGCAGCACGTAAGACTTCGAAGCTCAATGCAGGTACGGAGAGTGGGTCGTGACCATAGCCAGTGGCGAAGATTTGATGCGGCTTTACGTTTTCGAGGAGTGCGCACATTTGCGCGACGTCGGCCTCGGTAGCTAGGAATCGGCGGTAACGACCTTCTTCGTAGAAGGGTAGATCGAGGAACTGAAGCTTCGCGGTATCGATGCCGAGCGTGCGAGCCGAGGAGCGCGCTTCACTGCGACGGATCAGACCTTTCAGGTGGCGAATTTCGGACGTGTCTGCTCCGAAGGTGCCTTTGTCCTTCAGTTGCTGTTCGACTGTCTTCGCATAGTTGAGGTCAGACTCGCCGGCGCGGTCTTGGCCGAGCTCGATCATTAGCTCGATCGAGGCTTGCACTTCTGAGTCGGGCACTGCGAGGTTGCCAGAGGTTTGGTAAGCGATGGTCACGTCATTGCCGTGTTGCTTGAGGCGATTGATGGTGCCGCCGAGGCAATACACATCGTCGAGTGGCTCGGGGCTCAGGATGAGTGAGCGCTTCGGAAAAGGTGTGGCACGTTCTGGACGGTTTGAGTCGTCTGCGTTCGGCTTGCCGCCTGGCCAGCCAGTGATGGTGTGTTGGGTGACGTTGAAGAGATGGATGTTGAGTTGGTAAGCGGAGCCTTGCTCGATCAGTAGGTCGGACATGCCATTCTCGGTGTAGTCTTCGTCTACAAGTTTGAGGAGCGCCTTGCCTGTTTTTTGTGCCAGCCAAAGCACTGCCTTACGAGTCGTTTCATCAGTCCATTGGATGCGACCGACGAGCCAAGGGTGACGCTCGCGGGTGAGGTGACTTGCGGCGGATTGATCGATGCAGAAGAAGCAATTGTCATGTTGCTGTAGGAAAGTCGCAGGGATCGTATCCGTCTGTTCGCCTTCCACGGCCTTCGCCATGATCGAAGCCTTACCTTCGCCCCATGCGAGTAGAAAGAGCTTATGAGCGGCGAGGATGGTGCCGACGCCCATGGTAATCGCGTGGCGTGGCACATTTGCTTCGCCGAGGAAGTCACGAGCGGCGTCTCGGCGAGTCAGGCTATCGAGTGTGACGAGGCGTGTCAGTGTCTCGGGGCCCGAGCCGGGCTCGTTGAACCCGACGTGACCCGTGCGGCCGATACCGAGAATCTGAATGTCGATGCCTCCAGCTGCCGCGATCGCATCTTCGTATGCCTTGCAGGATTGAAAGACCGTATCACTCGCAACTAGACCGTCGGGCACATGGGTATTTTCCGGCTTGAGATCGACGTGGTCGAAGAGCTGATCTTGCATGAATTTGCGGTAGCTCTCAGGATGGTCACCTGCGAGGCCGAAGTATTCATCCAGATTGAAAGTAATGACCTTGGCGAACGAGAGGCCCTCTTCCTTGTGGCGGCGAATCAGTTCGCGGTAGAGTCGAACCGGGGTCGAGCCGGTTGCGAGTCCGAGCACGGTCGGCTTGTTCGCGGCATTGCGCTCGTCAATTAGACTGGTGATCGCATCGGCAACGGTCTGACAGGCGTCATCAGCACTGCTGTAGATCTGGGTGGGGATACGCTCTAACTGGGTGAGTTCAGATTCAATAGATGTCATTTTTCTATAATACTTGTTTTTGACTGTAAAATACTTGCTTAAATCGGAGTATTTGTTGATCTTTTCGGAAGTGGCGGCCTCTCAAAACAGTTTAGATGGATTTCCTTCGTATATTAAAGATCCGAAGAGTTACTACGACGGAGTGGATCTGCCGAATCGTGTGATTTGTCGTAACGTCATCGTATTCGACCGCCTGACTCGTAAGGCGCTTCAGCAGCAGCACTTGGCGAATCGTATGCATCACCGCTACGTCTTGATTCGCGTGCTCAAAACTCCGGGAGTGGTCAGTGTGGATGGCCAGAGTTTTCAACTCAATGAGGGTGATTCCGTGTTGATCATGCCCTATCAGTTTCACCACTTTATTGATTTGGAGTCGGATCGTCTGCGTTGGCTATTCATTACATTTGATTTGGAGCAGGGTGAATCGCTCTTAGCCGATTTGAGCTATCATCGTTTGCAGTCGGATCCACGAGCGCATGCGCTTTGGGGCGAAGTCGTGAGCCTATGGCTGAGTGACTTTGCTGCGGTTCGGGCCGAGTTGATGCCAGTCTTGGATCGGCTGCTGACTCGGTTGCAATCGACGACCACCCTCAGAGTTTCGGCAATGGATGAATCACGCCCCGACTCGAAAAATGAGTGGATTGCACAAATCGAAGCCTTGATTATTCAATCTGTTCGCGAGGGCTGGACCTTCGAGGAAGTGGCGAAACGAGCTGGTTTTTCCGAACGTCATTTGCGCGATTGTTTTGAGCAGCAGATGGGGCTCTCTCTGCGCGCCTACCGTAGTAATTATCAATTTCATACCGCAATTTCTCTGATGCGTGATGTCACGCGTAGCCTCTCTGATGTGGCCGACTTGAGCGGCTTTAATTCGCAGTCTGTGTTCACGCGCTTCATCCGCCGCATGGCGGGTCGAACCCCGCGTGAGCTCTGTCGGCAAATTCGGGCGGGGAATTTCGAGCCGAGTTAAATGCAGACTGCTCGAATCGAAGGAATGCCGTTAAATTAAGCATTCGGGAGTTGGTCGGAACTAGCTGTTTAAGATGGCGGAAATTCGACCTTCGCTTGGCCAGCCAGCATGCAGGAGTATCTCATCTCTGAATCAACTGTCAAAGGACGCTATTGGCATAGCGTCGCTACAAAGATTGTAGCGATGGAACGGTGTCCTCCCTGCAATGGCATGGCTAGGGGCTGCGAACTCTTTGCTGTTCTAACGATCAGTTTCAGTGTGCTGAATGCGGTAACGGCCTGGAGACATGTTGAAAACTTTTTGAAATTCGCGGGAGAAATGACTGTGGTCATAGAAGCCCACTTCATGAGCGATGTGGGTGAGGGTTCCTTCGGTATGCACGAGTAGCTGGCTTGCGCGGGTGAGTCGGTAGCGAACGAGAAAGCGTGAGGGTGTCTGTTGGAAGGCGACTCGGAAGCGACGCTCAAATTGGCTGACGGATAGGCTAGCCACCTTTGCTAGGTCGGCCACTGGGATGGCTTCCGCATAATGCTCTTTAATGTAGTTAACGGCTGCGTTCATCCGCCGATAGGGCTGCCAGGCATCGTCACTGCGATCAAAGTCTCGCATGCAGCCGATGATACCCACGCAATCACCTTGCAGATCGTAGAGTGGGAACTTGCTGGTGACATGCCATGAGATGGCTCCATCTGCATTGGCCACCAACTCGACGCGCCGCATAATGGGCTCCCCTGTTTCCATGACTTTCTTATCATCGCTGGTGTAGTGGGCGATCATATAGCTGGGGAAGAAATCGAAGTCGGTCTTACCGATGAGCGCCTCCTCAGACTTGAGGCCTAGTTTTTCCAATTGCAGGTCGTTTGCCCCAATAAACCGGCCTTCGCGGTCTTTCATGAAGAAGTAGACATCGCCCAGAGCCGAGAAGAGTGCGATCACGCTGGATGCATCCAGTTGGCTGCGGTCGAAAGGTTTAATCGGTGTCATGTCTTATGGATATGCTGAATTTATACACAAAAATGCGGTAATTTTCCAAGCTTAATCTTGGGCGATATGCTAATATAGTAACTTCTGATTATGCGCTTTGGATTAAATACCTTTCTGACGAGTCCAGGATTTACGGATTCGGACCTACATTTAATTGATATTTTCAAGGGCTACGGTGCTGAAGTGATCGAATTGGCGATTGTCGACCCATCGGCGGTGACGGTTTCAAAATTGGTGAAGGCGCTGGATGCCGCAGGGCTCCAGCAACCAGTCATCTGTGGAGCGTTTGGCCCTGGTCGTGATTTGCGCGGCACCCTCGAGCAAGTTGTCAGTGCCGAGGTCTATATCGGCGAGTTAATCGAAATGGCAACTGCAGTGGGTGCCAAAGTCGTCTGTGGGCCGTTTTACTCTGAAACGGGTCGTAGCGGTAAGCACAGCCCGAAAGAGCGAGAGGCGCAACTGGTTCAGATCGCAGAAGCGCTGCGACCGCTCTGTGCGAAGGCTGAGGCGGCAGGACTTATTTTAGCAGTCGAGCCTCTCAATCGATTCGAAACGGATTGCATTAATACGCTGGATCAAGCGGTCGATTTGATCGAGCGAGTCGGGAGTCCGGCCTTGAAAATACATATCGACACTTTTCATATGAATATCGAGGAGGCCGACTCAGGGGGGGCGATTCGCCAATATGCAGAGCACATCGGGCATGTCCATGCCAGTGCCAGTCATCGAGGGTTGCTCGGACAGGATCAAGTCGATTGGGCGGGCGTGCTCGGCGCGCTCTGCGATATCGGCTACGACGGCGATATCGTGATCGAGAGTTTTTCGGAAAGTAATGAAGTGATTGCCCGAGCAGCGGCGATCTGGCGCCCGCTTTACGACAGCCCCGAGCAACTAGCAGTTGAAGGCCTGCAGTTCCTTGAAGATAGTTGGAAACTTATTGAGCGAAAAAAGGGACACACCATTTAGAACTTATAATGAAATACTCTAATACCTCGAAATTCAGGCTAGCTCTGATCTTATGCTTGTGCGGCCTGCATTTTGTAGCTGCGGCTGAAACCAAAGAGATCGTCTTCTTCGCTGGTCAGAAAAGCCATGGTTATGGTGCACACGAGCACAAGGCAGGATCGCTTTTGCTGGCTCGTTGCCTAAATGAAAGTGGACTCGATGTGCGTGCGCAGGTCGTGACCGATGGCGCTTGGCCTGAACGCTCCAAAGATGAGGGGGCTCCCGATGCGATTGTTATGTATTGCGACGGCTTCAAGCGGCATATGGCGAAGGAGCATCAGAATGAGATTCAAGCATGGGTCGACGAGGGCGTGGGGGTGGCCTGTCTACACTTCGGTGTCGAAGTTGAACCGAATGAATTGGGCGCGCAATTTCTAGAATGGATCGGCGGCTATTTTGAGATCGGCTGGTCGGTCAATCCGCACTGGACGCCAGAATTCAACGAATTTCCGGAGCACCCAATTGCCAATGGTGTCCAGCCCTTCTCGATCCTCGACGAATGGTATTACCATATGCGTTTCCAGCCGGATATGGCGGGGGTCACCCCTGTGCTCTCAGCATTGCCGCCTGTGCGCACCCTTACGGATCGTGCAAAAGACAGGAATCGCGGCAGCAATCCGACAGTGATGGCTGCGGTAGAAGCTGGCGAGAAGCAACCTGTTGCTTGGGCCTACGAACGACCTGACGGTGGTCGCGGTTTTGGGTTCACCGGTGGCCACTTTCATAAAAACTGGCAGCAGGATGATTTCCGTAAACTCGTGCTCAATGCCCTCGTATGGACCGCAAAAAGTGAGGTACCGGAGGGGGGAGTCGTTTCCCGCACGCCGACCGATGCAGAGTTGGAAGAGAATCAAGATTATCCCAAACCTCAATCCAAGTAACACTTACCATTTATGATACAAAAAATCACACAATTCATCTGCATACTGATCGCCGCGCTTGCGGTCTGCAGCACTGCATCCGCTAAACCGAAACAAGCCGCAAATCCGGTCATCAAAGCACTGCTGATTACCGGTGGTTGCTGCCATGATTATGACGCGCAGCGTGAAGTGATCCCCATGAGTATCGATTTGCACTCGAAGCTAAAGGTGGAGTGGACGATTCTGCATCAGCGCACCAAGGCTGGCAACGCGCTGCTCGATTTCTACAAGAATCCGGACTGGGCCAAGGGCTACGATGTCGTGGTGCACAACGAGTGCTTTGCCAATGTCGGTGATGTCGATTATATCGCGGGCATTCTACAGCCGCACCTCGATGGTGTGCCCGCGGTGATGATCCACTGTTCGATGCACTGTTACCGCACGGGGCCTACCGCTGAGGAGTGGTGGAAGTTCTGCGGTGTGCACTCACCCGGTCATGGGCCGAAGCATCCCTTCGAAGTGCAGATCACCGCGCCCGAGCACGAAATCATGAAGGGCATGAGCAACTGGACGACGCCGCAAGGGGAACTCTATTTTATCAATAAGGCCTATCCAACTATGACGCCATTGGCTGAGTCGAAATCGGAAAAAGACGGCAAGATGCAGACCAACATTTGGGTGAACGCCTACGGCCCCAACAAGACCCGTGTGTTTGCCACCACCATCGGTCACCACAACGAGACGATGCTGGAAGCCAACTATATGGAAATGCTCACCCGCGGATTTCTTTGGGCTGCGGGGCAATCCGTCGCCGAAAACATTCAACCTGCTGGAAAATAACTCCCAACCCCAGATCTACTATTATGGACAACTTTACACGTCGCGATTTCGTCAAAGCCGCAGCTCTCTCCGCTGCCGCTGTTTCCACTTTCAACATCCTTGGTGCTCAGACCGTTAATGGTCTCGGCACTCACAAGATAAAGCTGGGCCTGATCGGTTGCGGTGGTCGCGGGAAGGGCGCTGTGGGGCAATTCCTGCAGGCCTGTCAAATTCTTGGCATTGAAGTGGAAATTGTGGCCGTGGCCGATGTGTTTCAAGACCGTGTGCAGAGCGCGCTTCAGAAGTTCCAGATAGATGCATCAAAGGGGCACGCCGGCTATGGGGCGTATCGGAAGGTCACGGAGTCGGACGCCGAGTTCGTCATCATGGCGACGCCACCTAATTTTCGTCCGCGTCACCTCGAGGCCTGCGTGGAAGCGGGTAAGCATTGCTTTATCGAAAAGCCTGTTGCGGTGGATCCCGTCGGCGCGCGTAAAGTGATTGAGCTTGGAGAGCTTGCCAAAGCAAAGGGGCTAACGATTGTCGCTGGCACACAACGCCGATACGATGCTAAGTATCAAACCGCCAAGGCGAAAATTGATGCGGGGGCCATTGGAGATATTGTGGGCGGTGTCATTTCTTGGAACGGTCAAGTGCCTTGGATTTCGCGGCGTAAAGATGGTCAAAGTGATGCGCATTACATTACCCGCAACTGGCTCAATTTCACTGAACTTTCGGGGGATCATATTTGCGAGCAGCATGTGCATCAACTCGACGTGGCCAATTGGTATATCGGGCGCACTCCGGTGTCTTTTAACGGCATGGGCGGGCGGGCGCGCCGCGAGACCGGCAATCAGTTTGATTTCTTCAGTGTGGATATGGACTACGGCGATGGCGTGCACATCCACAGTCAATGTCGCCAAGTTGCGGGTTGCTATAATCGGGTGGGTGAGAGTTTTCGTGGCACTGAGGGCCAGACCATTGGCACCAAGGTGCAGGGCAAAGATGTTTCAGTGCCGACGATCGAATTGGCCGCAGCCAGCATGATTCAAGAGCATGTCGAATTGATCAAAAGTGTAAGAGGAGGCGGCACACCGCTCAATTGCGCGCAAGCAGTCGCCGAGGCAACACTCTGCGCGATCGGTGGTCGTATCTCCGCTTATACCGGACAACTGGTTCGTTGGGTCGATCTGGTTCAAAATGATAAATCTCCCTTCTACGCCATGCAACTGACTCCAACCCCAATCGATTTCGAGCGCGGCACAGTCGTCATGCCAGTGGAAACACCGTCCATCCCGGGCAAAGAAATTGAGTTTCGTAATCGATAATTGAATAGATGGATTCTCTCACAGTCTCACTACTCGCACTCGTCACACTCGCCATGTCGGCGATTGCCAGGGAGAAGCCCAACATTATCGTCTTTTTGGTGGATGACATGGGGGTGATGGATACGTCGGTGCCTTTTCTGACCGACTCTGCGGGGGACCCCGTGACGTATCCGCTCAACGAATGGTATCGCACGCCGAACATGGCGCGCCTCGCCGCGCAGGGCACTCGTTTTTCGACCTTCTATGCGCAAAGCGTGTGCTCGCCCACACGAGCGACTTTGATGACGGGGCAGAATGCGACCCGCCATGCTAGCACTCAATGGATTCATCCGAACAAAAACAATAGAGGCCAGTTTGGTCCCGAAGGATGGAATTGGGCGGGCTTGAAGAAGGCCGACGTTACCTTGCCGCGTGTTTTACAAGGTGAGGGCTATCGCACGATTTTCTTGGGTAAGGCACACTTCGGGCCACTCGACTCCGAGGGGGCGGAGCCTTTGAATCTAGGCTTCGATGTGAATATCGGAGGTGGGTGTTGGGGGCAGCCTAAAAGTTACTATGGGCGAGATCATTACGGCAACCACCCGAAGTATGCGAAAAATATGACGCATAATGTGCCACACTTGGAGGCGTATTATGGCAGCGATACATTCTTGACGGAGGCGTTGACGCTGGAGGCCAACAAGGAGATTGCTAAAGCGGTCGAAGCCGAGGAACCGTTCTTCCTCTACATGTCACACTATGCCTTGCACAGCCCGTTTCAATCGGATCCACGCTTTGCTGCAAACTACGCCGAATCTAAAAAGTCAAAACCGGCGCAAGCCTTTGCCACACTGGTCGAAGGCATGGACAAATCACTCGGCGACATTATGGATCAGCTCGATGCACTCGGCGTGGCCGAGGATACCCTTATCTTTTTCCTTGGGGACAACGGGAGTGACGCGCCGCTGGGTGGCTCTCACACTGTCGCCAGCTCCGCGCCTTTACTCGGCAAAAAAGCCACGCATTATGAGGGCGGTATGCGCGTGCCATTTATCGTGGCATGGGCCAAGCCTGATGCAAGCCAGTTGAACCAAGAGCTTCTACCCATTGCTCAAGGCATTATCCAAACACAACTCGGCACTATCATGGATATGTATCCCACGATTCTGAAAGTCGCTGGAGCGGCCAATCCCGACGATCATATCTACGATGGTTACAGCTTGGAAAAGTTACTTTCGGGGCAGGGCGATGAGGCGCATCCGGATGTCTTTCTCATGCATTTCCCGCATAATCACCGGAGCAAATACTTTACGAGTTATCGCAATGGAGATTGGAAACTCGTGTATCACTACTATCCAAAAATGAATAACCAAGCTTCGCACTATGAGCTCTTCAATCTAAAGGATGATTTTGCCGAATCTCAGAATCTCGCACATTCGAATCCCGAGAAGCTCAACGCAATGATGCGTGCCATGGTCGCGCAGTTAGAAGTAGAGGAGGCGCTGTATCCGGTCGATGCCAAGGGCAACGAATTGCTTCCAATTATTCGATAAACCCTCTTGAAGTATCTGTGACAAAATCATTGGAATACGCTATGAAAACTAAATCCCCAACCTCCGTCTCCACCCGTCGCGATTTTATTCAGAAGAGCGCGCTCGCCGGCGCTGGTTTTATGATCATGCCATCCGGCTCATTATTCGGCGCGGGTGCTGCGAGCAACCGCCTAAACATCGCACTGATCGGTTCCTATGGCCGTGCTAAGGCGCACTATGGCACCTTGCATAAGGAAAACGTCGTCGCGATTTGCGACGTGAGCCAAACGAATCTCGCCTTCGCGATGAAGGAGTTTCCCAAGGCCAAGGTCTATTCGGATTGGCGCAAGTGCCTCGATCATCCCGGCATCGACGCCGTGCTCTGTTGCACGCCCGATCATCACCATGCCTTTATTTCGAACTGGGCGCTCAATCGCGATCTCCACATTTATATGGAGAAGCCGCTCGGCATTACCGTGAATGAAGCGCGCACCGTGCGTGAGACTTACTTAACCAAGAAAGGAAAACTCGCCACTCAGGTTGGCATGCAACGTCACGCGTATGACAACTTTTCGCGTCTTCGTGAAATGATTCACGACGGCGCGATCGGCAATTTGAAAGACGTGCACGTGTGGGGCAATCGCAAGATCCCGAAGCCGGGGTATTTGCCAGCTGCGGGAACTCCACCTGATTCGCTCAACTACGATTTATGGCTTGGACCATCACCTGAGCACCCTTACAATCCAGGATATTTTATTTCATCGCTTGGGCCGGGTTCTGGTTGTTTGAGCTGGAACATGTATTGGGATTTCGGTATCGGCCAGATGGGCGATATGGGCAGTCATACCATGGATTTGGTTTGGAACGTGATCGACGCCAGGTTGCCTGATTCCGTCAAGTCCACATCTTCGGAGGCCTTCAATCCGGATGTCACGCCGGTTGAACTGACTTGCACGTATATGTTTCCGAAAAACGATTGGCGTGAAAAAATCCGCGTCATCTGGTATCAGGGTGGAGCGATGCCAAAATCACCATCGAAGTGGCTCGATTTAAACAAGATCGGGCATGGTGCGATGTTTAAGGGGGATAAAGGTTTCGTGATTGCTGACTTTAAAAACCGCATGCTCTATCCGTCCGGTAAGGACGTCGATCTCACGTATTATCACCCACGCGGTAAGGACCTGGTCGCGCCGTCGATGGGCAACTTCCAAGAGCAGTGGACGAAGGCCTGTAAGAGCGGCGATCCTTCCGCCACCGCCTGCAACTTCGAATACAGCGCCAACATGATCGAAACCATGTGCCTCGGCCTGGCAGCCTTCCGTGCTGGTGGTTCGCTCGATTATGATTCGGTTCACGGGCAGTTTACCAATAATGCCGCAGCTAACCAGTATTTGACGAAGTCATATCGTTCGGGTTGGACGATGAATGGCTAGGCTTTATGTGTATTAGTTATGGTTTTTCCACGTATTCTCTAGTCAGCGCGTGGCTTTTCATTGTTAAGATATTACATTATAATATATCAAAATGAATACATCAAAAATCTACAAATTGCGTGCAGCGGTTCTTCTGGCAATCAGCAGCGTCTTAACTGCCGCCAATCAACCCAATGTGATCTACATCCTCGCCGACGACCTCGGCATGGGAGATCTCGGTTGCTACGGACAGCAAAAGCTCAAGACACCCAATATCGACCGTTTAGCGTCTGATGGGATGCTCTTTAGTGATCACTATTCCGGTAATACGGTGTGTTCGCCTTCACGCGCGGTGTTGATGACCGGGCAACACCCCGGTCACGTGCACTGCCGTGGTAATGGTAAGGAAAACGGTTTCGCGCTGGATCCAGAGATGACGACGTTGCCGCGCATGTTTAAGAATGCTGGCTATGCGACTGGGGCTTTTGGTAAATGGGGGCTCGGCGAGACCAATCTCGAAGGGGCACCCAATCCGCTGGCACACGGCTTTGATCATTATACGGGGTGGAAGAGTCAGATGATTGCTCACACCTACTATCCGAGCACAATCGTTCGTGACGGAACAGAAGTTACGATGGAGGAAGGCACTTATGTGCATGACTTGATCATGGTAGATGCCTTCGACTTTATTAAAGACAGCGTGGAAGCGAAACAGCCCTTCTTTTGTTACATCCCGACTGCGGTGCCTCACGCCGCCATGCACGCACCGAGTGATTTGCACGAAAAGTGGCGCAAGGTGTATCCGGAATTCGACGACAAGATCGGTAAATACGGTGCTGGCCCAGAGGAACTTTGTCCGCCAGTGCAAAATCCGATCGCAGGCTTTGCTGGCATGATGGAAAATTTGGATAACCAAATTGGTGACTTACTCGACATGCTCGTTGAGTTAGATGTGGATGATAATACCATAATCTTTTTCTCAAGTGATAATGGAGCTCACCAAGAGGGCGGGCATGATCCAGAGTTCTGGGATTCCAATGGCCCGCTGCGCGGCATCAAACGCGATCTTTATGAGGGCGGCATTCGCACGCCGTTTATGGTGCGCTGGCCCGGGCAGGTTGCTTCGGGCAGCACGAGCGATCATTTGAGTGCCTTTTGGGATATTCTACCGACCATGGCCGAACTGATTGGGCAAGCCGTTCCAGAGCAGAATGATGGACTCTCTATTGTTCCCACATTACTCGGTGATGGAGAGCAAGCGCAGCATCCATATCTTTATCACGAATTTATTCGAGGGAATGCTAAACCATATTCCTCTCGTTCACTTCGTATGGGGGAATGGAAGGTGATACAGACTAGAGGTAAGCGTGCAAAAGCCCCAATTGGTCCGATTGAGCTCTATAACCTGAAAGACGACCTAGGCGAAACCACTGACCTCGCTAAGCTATACCCAGAGATGGTTGAAAAGTTGGAACGTTACATGGATGAAGCGCATACACCTCTCAAGTAAGAAGTGAAGTAGTGATGAGCATATAGGTAGTTTTTACTATGCGAATCAACGCCTGCTATAATGTATCGACAAGTGTAATAACCTTACACCACTATTAGGATTTTCATTAATCAAATTAAGACGGATAGGCCTAATATAGCACATTATTTAATTTATGAATGTAATTGAAGTAGTTTTATTTGTAGTCGCCGTGGTCGGCGTCATTGCCCTAGGCATTTGGAAGAGTCGTGACGAGGATACCTCGGGTGAAAACGGCGCGGCTGATTATTTCCTCGCAGGCCGAGGGCTGACTTGGTGGCTCGTCGGCTTCTCCTTAATCGCTGCAAATATCTCAACCGAGCAATTCGTCGGTATGTCTGGCTCATCAGCCAATTGGCTGGGCATGGCGATCGCCTCCTACGAGTGGATGGCTGCGGTCACACTCATCTTTGTGGCCTTCTGGTTCCTTCCCAAATTTCTCAAGGCAGGCCTCTATACCATTCCTGAGTTCTTGGAGTATCGCTTCGACGGTGTCGCCCGATTGGCGATGGCGATTCCCGCGATTGTGACGCTGGTCTTCGTAACAACTTCTTCGGTTATTTTCTCAGGCGGTAAATTCGTCTCCGAATATTACAACGAAGTGCCCATCCTGAATAACCTGACCTATGTCTGCTGGATGATCGCCATCTTTGCGGCGGTCTATGTGTTCGTCGGTGGCCTTAAAGCCTGTGCCTGGACCGACTTGATCTGGGGCTCGGCACTCATCGTCGGTGGTGCGATTGTTATGTTCCTCGCGTTTAATGTGCTGGCAGATACGCCAGCTGAAGAGCTTTTCCTGACTAAGGTCGCGAACTCGGATGCCACGGTCGAGCAAATCGATGCGGCCAGCTCATGGGAGCGCTTCATGTTATTGAATGACGGTGTCGACGGTGAAGCCGTCGCCGTGAATGGCCCGAATGGCAGCGGTGGTAAAGTTCACATGGTGCGTCCTAAAGAAGACACCGACATCCCTTGGACAGCGCTTATGATCGGTCTTTGGATTCCTAATTTCTTTTACTGGGGCTTAAACCAATACATCGTGCAGCGCACCTTGGGTTCCAAGTCGTTGGCCGAAGGTCAAAAGGGGATCGTTTTTGCGGCGACTTTGAAGCTGCTGATTCCTTTCTTGGTGGTGATTCCCGGTATTCTCGCGTTTAATCTCTTTAGTGGGGATCTGCATAGTTCGGCCGCAGAGAAGAACGTGGCGATTGTTCAAGCCGCTGAACTCGATAGTTCCACAGGCGTCATTGGCGTGGAGGCGGCCATGGTTGGTCTGCAGCCGGAACTCGCAGCTCGTGCCTTAGCGCAAAATATTGCGGTTGTCGGTGTCGGTGCTGAAGCGACATTCACAGCGGATGCTGGAAACGATGCGCTTGCAAATCGTATTAATGAGTTGGCGCAGACGGGCGTGGATAGCGGTCAGGCACTTTCGAGCCTGAAAGCTTACGACTATGACTCCGCATTCCCAGTGCTCGTGCGTAACTTGATTAAGCCGATGCCATGGATTTCATGGTTCGTGCTGGCTGCACTCTGCGGTGCGGTCATCAGTTCGCTGGCTTCGATGTTGAACTCGGCTTCGACCATCGCGACGATGGATTTGTATTCTAAATTTACCGGCGAAAAGAATCCAGTGAAGCTGGTTAAAGTTGGCCGTGGGTTTGTGGTGTTGTTTGTGCTGATGGCTGCATTTGTGGCTCCGAAGCTGGATAACTTTGAGAGTATCTTTGCCTACATTCAAGAGTTCCAAGGCTTCATCTCGCCCGGAATCTTGGCGGTCTTCATCTTTGGCTTCTTCTCGCCACGCACACCACGCTACTTCGGTGCAGTGGGCATCGGCTTGAACGTAGTTTCTTATGGTGCGTTCAAATGGTTCTTAGGCGATTTCATTACCAAGAACGGTTGGTGGTATGCCGATCAAATCGCGTTCCTCGACCGTATGGCTATCTGCTTCTTTATCGTGCTGCTAGCTGGTATTATCCTCACTTTTATTAAGCCAATGAAAACGCCAGTGGTGCTTCCTGAGAATAAGGAGATCAATCTTGAATCTTCTAAGGGAGCTAAGGTAGTCGGTGTCGGTGTCGTTATCGCAACAATCGCGCTCTACGCAGTCTTCTGGTGAAAAATCTAGGCCTATTGCATCTCCATTTCATGAATGAACCCCAAACGGATTTAAGATATAGGTGTCGGGATTTTTTTCGCTGCTTTGATGTGATCCGTAAAATTGGGCGTAGCGAAGCGAAGACGGGTCTTGTCGCTTCGCTCGGAACACGGCGTTGCTGGTTCAGTTACGCATCTCGATGCGCGCCTGAACCAGTGCCTTGCGCTGCTCCGGCATCGGCTCTCACCAGTGCGCCAGAGTAAATGCAGGATGCTCTAATATAGGAATCCCCCCGAAGGGAAGGTCGTTATGCTGCAAAGGAGTTGAAGGTGTCTGGCCAAAGCTGGAAGCTGAGGGTGTTTAAACCAACATCAGCACCAACAATGACCAGACACCATCAACAAGAGACCCTCACTGAGGACTCAATCGTAGCGCCGCCGTAGATTCGTCGGTAAAATTCCGAGTTCTTCGCGATATTTAGCCACGGTGCGGCGGGCGATCTTGATGTCTTTGACCTTGAGTTGATCGACGATGCTTTGATCACTGTAGGGTTTGGCAGGATTCTCTTCTTCGATGATGTGGCTGATCATGCCTTTGATCGTTTTATTTGAGACAGACTCGCCGTTGCCCGCTTTGTAGCCAGGGGTGAAGAAATATTTGAATGCAAACACGCCGTGTGGTGTGCGGATGTATTTATTGGCGATGGCGCGGCTCACCGTGGTCTCGTGCACGCCGACAGTTTCGGCGATCGTGTTCATCGTCAGTGGACGCAGCTTGGAGATACCGACCTCGAAGAATTCGTTTTGAAATTTAAGAATCTCGCGAGTGATGCGCTCGATCGTTTGCTGGCGTTGTTCGATCGAGTTAATGAGGAACTTCCCGGAGCGCATACGCTCTAGCATGAAGTCCTTCTCCTGTTTCGTGAGCGTTCCCTTGGCTAGCATATCCTTATAGGTGCTGCTGATACGCAGACGAGGGATGTAGTCGCTGTTGAGCACGACTTGCCACTCGTCGTATTCGTCTTGATAGATGGTGACGTCCGGTTCGATCACCGCATTACTGTCCGGGCTGAAGCGTTTGCCAGGGGCGGGCTCGAGTGTAGAAATTTCCTCGATCGCATCTTGGATGTCTTCGGGGTTGGCGCCGGTCTTGCGCTTGAGCTCGGGCACGCGGCGGCGCACAAGTAAATCGAAGTGTTCGCGCAGGATTTTCGCAGCTAACGAATCGCCACGACCGCGTAGTTCGAGTTGAGTAGCGAGGCAGTCTTCCATGTTTTCGGTGCCAATGCCCGCAGGGTCGAAGGTCTTCAAAGTGGCGGCCGCGCTCTGTACCGTGCCGTAGGGAATCCGTGTAGTCAGGGCGACATTTGAGATGGTCTCGGTCAGATAGCCACTATCGTCCAAACTACCAATAAGATAGAAGAGGGCCTCGCGCTCTTGATCGCTACAGTCCGTGAGCTCGGCCTGCCCGACCAGGTGTTGCTGGAGTGAAACACTCTCGGTCAGTGAATTGAGGAAATAGTCGCGGCGCTCGTCGTCGTCGGCGGTATGCGGCTGCCCCGTGTTCTCTTGCGCATACTGCTCACGCATGTCGTCGCTCATCTTGTCGAGTGCGCTGTAATCTTCGGCATTGAAATCGAGCTCTTCGTCCGTATCGCGTTCGTTTTCGTTGAGAGACTCCCGTTGTTCTTCCACGCTGATGCTATCAATCGGGAGCTCTTCGAGTAGGGGATTGGCCTGTAGCTCTTCTAGGATCGAGGTACGCAGCTCCACCGCAGGCGCCTGTAAAATTTTCAGCGAATTGCGTAATTGTGGCGCTAAGACGAGTGTCTGCGTCTGCTTCTGTACCTGTTGAAACCCCTGTGAACTCATAATTTGAGTATCTAACTAATTTAATCTGATTCGTTTTGTTCTAGGCCAGGGGTAATGCCTTGATTCCATCTGTCTGCTGCAGTTTCGCCGGACTCTCCGAAGAGATCCGACATGTAGGCGGCTAGTTTTTCGTTTGTGGGGCCGTAGCCGTCGCCGTATAAAAACATTTCCAATGCCGTGAGCATGGCTTGGGCGGTTTGGTAGCGCTTGCCGCGGGCGCGCTTGAATCCGCGCTGAAGTATATCGTCGAGCCGTGGATCGACTTCCGGGCGCAACTCTGTAAAGTCAGGAATGCTGAGTTCGAGGATGTTCTTGCGAGTCGCCTCCTCGCGCTTGGCCTCGAAAATGTTCTCTCCAAGCAACATTTCAGAGAGCAGAATGGTGCAGCTGAAAAGGTCGGCGCGTGCGTCGGTCACTTCGCGGCGGGCTTGCTCAGGGGAGAGGTATTCATCCTTACCGGCGATGACTTCACCTTCTTCATTGTACATGAGGTCGAAAGCCTTAGCTATTCCGAAGTCGGTTAGCTTTACGTCGCCTTCACGCGCAATCATGATATTGCGCGGATTGACGTCGCAGTGGACGATGCCGAGGTTGCGCCCGGATCTGTCGCAGCGCTGATGCGCGTGGGAGAGGCCGCGGCAGATACGTGAGACAACAAAGGCCGCCAAATCGGTAGGGACGAGCTGATTCGTGTCACGATGGCGCTGGATGAAGTCTTCCAGGGTGATCCCGTCTACGTACTCCATCGTCATGAAATATTGACCGCTGATTTCTCCCAAATGATAAGTCTGTACAATATTAGTATGGATCAAATCGGCGACCAAGCGGGCTTCACCGACGAAATTATTACGAAATTCTTCGATCTTGGAGTATTCCTCACGGATCAATTTGACTGCCACGCGCTTAACAAACTGGCCCGCACCTTTTTGTTCGGCTTCATAAACGATCCCCATCCCGCCCTCGGCGATGACGCGTACGAGTTCGAAATGCAACTCGTTGAAGATGTGTTTGATGTGGCTCACTACTAGAGGGAAGCCCGAAGGTCCACATTTCGCAAGCGGATTTGTCGATCTAGCACGAAAAATGCTTTAAGGAGGCACCTCTGGAAACCTCCACGAGCCTCCGATCAATTCATTTTTTGTAGGAGAGGGTTTATCCCTCGACCTCTGAGCCTGCGTATCTACACGGGTCGAGGGGTAAACTCTCTCCTACATTTCTTCACAATCTTGAACTCATTCAATCAATTATAGGTTTCCAGAGGTGCCCTAAAGGTTTAATATTGCAGTTATTGGCCTAGTAAGCGTTTTAAGCCTTCGTATGAATTTGGTGATGTCGGGTTTGAAGGAAAGTCGCTTATCAGGCTCGCTACTAACGAACCTAGTTCACCCTCGTATTCCTCAACGAACTCTCTGAAGTCGCTAGATGCAGAGCTGTTCCCATGGTCGCTCACGACTCTCAGGTGCAGTGAAGGTACTTGGTGTGAGGCGAGTGCCTTGCTCAATGCAAAAAGATTCATTTCTACTGCTGACGTCCCGTATTGGTTTTTTAGTTCATTTCGGAACTCTTCGGAACTGACGAAGAGTTCGCCCGACGCAATCGAAATACCGGTAATGCTACGCTCAAACTGCTGTTCAATTGCTGCAATAATATGCTGTGGTGGCAGGAGTGTGATATGGTCGGATTCATTCGGCGCGACGCCTGAGTTAGTGGCGACTCCTGATTGATAGTTCACTACTTTTTTTGCGTAGAAGATCTCACCTTGTTCTACGCTCTCGTCAAAAGCTGCCATAGGTCCGATGGAAATAGCAAAGTCTGCTCGAAATATAGCTAGTAGGGCTTGTGCCGATATCGCGGTTTCGACTTGCCCTGAGCGCATCTTGATTGTAGCGATAGTATGATCTTCAAACTCGTAAAAATGTATTGTGCGGTCACCAACTGATTGTTGCCTGACAGGTTTTAAGTCAGGCGATGCTAAAGCACTGAGATCCTTGTCCAGAGCATAGAATATTGCTATGTTGTCTGCTGCGACAGTTTGAACTAAAGCAATAAGTGAGATTTTTATGAGCTTAGGTAGCATATACTTTATTTTGTAACAATTACACTATTGACAAACATATTCGGCGCTGGATGCACGGCTTTTTTATTTAAGGGCTAGGAACGTGTAATGGTGCAGGATTGTTCTTTTTTGTTTGCAAACAGGCGTATTCTGAGTTGCGCTACCATGGATGATTCAAGCCACCGACTATGCTTTCAC
>Ga0222632_1000337_pt1 | contig 27033 bp, 21 predicted proteins | sample AntAcemetageno46_FD_179828 | JGI IMG/M metagenome (GOLD analysis project Ga0222632, IMG submission 179828) | Saline water microbial communities from Ace Lake, Antarctica - #46 | ecosystem: Environmental > Aquatic > Non-marine Saline and Alkaline > Saline | place: Antarctica: Ace Lake | collected...
TTGTCTCGGCGTGGCCGTGATCTTGCTCTCTGGCTGCATGAAGGCCAAGGATGCCTACGCGTCAGTCGAATGGAGTATCTTGATCATCATCTTTGGTATGCTCGCACTCGGCCAAGCCATGGACTCGACCGGAGCCAGCCTCATGATCGCCGAAAACATGACGGGGCTGGTCGGGAAATTCGCACCCGAACATTATCAGAATGTGGTCATGCTAGCGCTGATCTACCTGATCACCTCCACCTTTACCGAGTTCCTCTCCAATAATGCAGCGGTCGCGCTGATGGTGCCCATTGCACTAGGCATCGCAGCCACGCTTGGCGTCGATCCGCGTCCCTTTGTCGTGGCCAGCTGCATCGCGGCCTCGGCCAGTTTCGCCACACCGATTGGCTACCAGACGAATACCTACGTTTACGGCGTCGGCGGTTATCGCTTCTTCGACTTCACTAAAGTGGGACTGCCGCTCAACCTCATCTGCTTCGCCGTGACCGTCACAGTCGTACCGATTTTCTGGGACTTTTAGCCGCGTAAAAGGCTCCGCCTCACGCGGTTCCATCCCGCATCTCATTTCTCAGGTCTCAGGTCTCAGGTCTCAGGTCTCAAATATAATACATCTCTGCGTCGGGATCCCTCACAATAAAGTCGTCTAGAGTGTATTCGCGCATTTTTGCTTCGAAGGTCACGCCGATCTCGCACCAAAGCGCGGCGACCCGTTCACCGGAGTGCCCCGCATTCTCGAAATTCCGCTCCAACAGCTCTCCATCGACCGCTTCGACAATCTCGAGCAGCGCGATCTTCTTCGGAGTCCGCGCCAGTGCGTAGCCGCCCTGCTTCCCCCGCTTACTCACGATTAGGCCGGCGCCCCGCAGCTCGTTCAGGATTTGCACCAGATAGTTCGCTGGAATCGCCTCAGCCGTAGCCAAGGTCTCGATATGCGCGAGTTTATCTTGCCCATGCGTGCGGCCAAGTTGCGCCAGAACACGGCAGGCATATTCAAGTTTATGGGAGAGCTTCACAGGTCTTAAGTTAGGCTCATGACTCAAGAAGTAAACTTAAAAGGAAATTGACCTTTTTCAGTGTCTATTTTCCCGAATAATGCGGTCTGCCTAAAGAGATTATTAGTGGGCGCAAAAAAGCCGCTCTTTTAAAACATAAAGCGCTATCTAACAAACACTTAAGAATGCCTAAAAAAAAGCCAAAAACTTATACTTTTTAGTAGCCAGATAGCAGCTTCACGCGTATAAATTCCTAGCTTATGTCAGAAGATACAACGCCCGAAAATTTACCGAAAAAACCCGCCTCAAAAGCGGACGCAGATGACGTCTACGACTCGTCTAAAATCCAGAAGCTCGAAGGCCTAGAAGGTGTGCGCAAGCGCCCCGATATGTATATCGGCGACACTAATGAGCGCGGCCTCCACCACTGTGTGTTCGAGATCGTGGACAACTCGATCGACGAAGCCTTAGCAGGCCACTGCTCGGAGATCACCGTCAGTATACATAACGACGGCTCCTGCTCGGTCGAAGACGACGGTCGCGGTATCCCAGTCGATATCCACCCGAAGTATAACATGACCTCCCTAGAGCTAGTCATGACTAATCTCCACGCTGGCGGCAAGTTCGGCAAAGGCGCCTACCAGGTGTCCGGCGGTCTCCACGGTGTCGGCGCAAAGTGCGTCAACGCGGTCTCCGAATGGTTCGAAGTCGAAGTTCGCCGTGACGGTAAAGTCCACAAGATGGAGTTCTCCCGTGGTAAAACCACTTCGCAGATGAAGATCATCGGCGACACCAAGCGCACAGGCACACGCATCGCCTTCTCGCCCGATCCGGAAATCTTCCTAACGACTCGCGATTTTCAATTCGAGCTGCTCGGCAAGCGCCTGCGCGAGCTCGCCTTCCTCAATCCCGGCATCAAGATCACATTCGTCGATGAGCGCGTCAACAAGACCGAGACCTTCATCTTCAAAGACGGCATCTCAGAATACGTCACCTTCCTTAACCAGAATAAAAACGTCCTCCATCCCGAGCCGATCAGCATCCACGGCGAAGCGCCCACTCCAAATCCCGATCTCGATGCCAACATCGTGGTCGATATCGCGTTTCAATACAACGACAGCTACAACGATCAAATCTACGCCTACGCCAATTCGATTCACAATATCGAAGGAGGCACGCACCTATCCGGCTTTCGCACCGCGCTGACTCGTGTGATCAACGGTTACGCCAAAGCCAACAACATCATTAAAGATAAGGAGCCCAATCTTTCCGGCGAAGATGCCCGCGAAGGTCTCACCGCAATCGTCTCGGTCAAAGTCCCCGAGCCTCGCTTCGAGGGTCAGACCAAGACCAAGCTCTCCAACGGCGAAGTCGACGGCATCGTGCAAAAGATCACCGGTGAGGAGCTCAAATATTACTTCGAGACCAACCCACAAGTCGCCAAGAGACTGATCGAAAAGTGCCTCAACGCAGCCCGCGCCCGCGAAGCCGCTCGTAAAGCTCGTGAAACCGTCCGTAAAGGTGCCCTCTCCTCCGGCGGCCTCCCCGGTAAGCTCGCCGACTGCTCTTCTAAAGATCCCGCCATGTCCGAAATCTACATTGTCGAAGGTGACTCTGCGGGGGGATCAGCCAAACAAGGCCGCGACCGTGCGACTCAAGCCATCCTACCGATCCGTGGTAAACTCCTCAACGTGGAAAAAGCCCGCCTAGATAAGGTGCTCAACAATAACGAAATCCGCACGCTCATCACCGCTGTCGGCACTGGCATCGGTGACCACGAAGGCGACGGCGCGTTCGATGTGACCAAGGCACGTTACCATAAAATCATCTTGATGACTGATGCGGACGTCGACGGCGCTCACATTCGCACCCTTCTCCTCACCTTCATCTTCCGCCAAATGAAAGGCTTGATCGAAGCCGGCTACGTTTATATCGCGCAGCCTCCCCTCTATAAGATTAAGCGTAAGCGCCGTGAGCAATATGTAGATAACGATCCTCAGCTGAACCGCATCCTCTTGGAACTCGGCTCCGAAGACGTCACCCTCGTTCGCCTCCGCGATAACAAGGAGTTGACCGGCGAAACCATCGACCACCTCGTTGAGTGCATGTCACGGCTCGAGATGATCGGTCGTGGTGTCACTCGATACGGTTGCGACTTCGCCAAATACCTCGACCAGCATGATGGCGACGACTACACCCTGCCCCGCTACATCGTGCGCATCCGCACAGGTAACGAAGAGGAATTCCGTTTCCTCAAAAACGACGACGACCGCATCGCCTTCCACAGCGAGTTCGCCCTGACCGACGAAGACGGCCATGGCACCGTCGTCCGCGAAATCATGGGCGAAGAAGGCGTTAACGTGCAGCAACGTATTTCCCTCCACGAGATCTACGAGTCCACCGAAATGACTAAGCTCGTTCGCGAAGTCGCCGACGCGGGTATGGACATCAAGCAATTCTCCAAGAGCGAAGAGCCCCGCTATCAAGTCATCGAAAACAAAGGCGATGAGAAGAAGGAGAACGTCATCGAGCTCCACTCAATCATCGAGCTGATCGAAAACATCCGCATCATCGGTCGCCGCGGCCTCAGCATCCAGCGCTACAAGGGTCTCGGTGAAATGAATCCAAAGCAGCTCTTCGAAACCACCATGGATCCTAAAAAACGCCGTCTGCTCAAGGTCAACATCGCCGACGCTGCCGTAGCCGATGGCATTTTCTCCATGCTCATGGGCGAAGACGTCCCCAGCCGCCGCGCCTTCATCGAAGATAACGCGCTGAATGTCGCCCACCTCGATGTCTAACCCCGAGTCCTAATCCAAGGTCTTAATCTTAATCATATTCTTAATCCTAATCCTCTACGTCTCTCCTCTCTCTCACCCATTGTGAGTAAGATTAGGATTACGATTAAGGAAAGTAACGAAGAACCAATTTAGTTAATATGGAAAACACTCCTAACGAACCACCTCACAACCCCGAGCACACACGCCCGGAGGTCACGTCGATTATCGACATCATGCAGACGGCCTACATCGACTATTCGATGTCCGTCATCGTCAGTCGCGCTCTGCCCGACGCCCGCGACGGCCTCAAGCCCGTGCAACGACGTATCCTCTACGCCATGTTGCGCGAAGGCCTGCTCCACAACCGCCCATTCGATAAGTGCGCCGGTGTCGTCGGGGAAGTTCTCAAGAACTATCACCCCCACGGTGATAGTTCCGTTTACGACACCCTTGTCCGCCTCGCCCAGCACTGGGTCATGCGCTACCCTCTAATCGTCCCGCAAGGTAATTTCGGTTCGATCGATGGCGACTCCGCCGCTGCCTATCGTTACACTGAGTGTAAGCTCGAAGGCATCGCCGAAGATTTGCTCAAAGACATCGACGAAGACACCGTCGATTTCGTGCCCAATTATAAGGAAAGCTCGACCGAGCCATCCGTTCTGCCCGCATCTCTTCCGAATCTTCTCATGAATGGTTCGACCGGTATCGCCGTCGGGATGACGACGAATATACCGCCGCACAATCTCTACGAGGTCATCGACGCGACGATTGCCATTATCGAAAACCCGAAGATCGAGCTCGATGATTTGATTCAAATCATCCCCGGCCCCGACTTCCCTGGAGGCGGCTTCATCCACGGCAAGATGGGGATCGATAGCTATCTCAAAACTGGTCGCGGCATCGTCCGCACACGCGGTATCGCCGAAGTCGTCGAAAGCAAAGGCAAGGAAGAGATCATTATCTCCGCAATTCCTTATAATGTGAATCGCGCTTCCCTCGTCATTCGTATTGCCGATTTGATTAAGGAAAAGGCCATCGACGGCATTTCCGACCTCCGCGACGAGTCCACCGAGACCACTCGCATCGTGATCGAACTCAAGCGCGGCGCGATCCCTCGCGTCATCATCAACCAACTTTACAAGAGCACACCACTGGAAAGTTCCTTCGGCGTCATCCTCCTCGCGCTCGACAACCGTCGTCCGAAGCAGATGAATATCAAGGAGATGCTCACTTGCTACATCGACCACCGTCGCGAGGTCATCTACCGCCGCACCGCCTTTCGTCTGCGCAAGGCCGAAGCCCGCGCCCACATTCTCGAAGGCTATAAGATCGCCCTCGATAACATGGATGACTTTGTTAAAATCATCCGCGCATCCAAGAACCGCGATGAGGCGAAAAAGGCTCTGATGGCTAAGTATCCCCTCTCGGAGATACAGACCACCGCCATCCTCGAACTGCGCCTCTACCAGCTCACCGGTATGGAGCGCGGCAAGATCGAAGAAGAGTATCTCGCACTCATGGTGGTGATCGAAGAGCTCCGCTCGATCCTCGATAGTGAGCAAAAACTGCTCATGGTAATTAAGGAGGAACTCGGTGAAATGAGAGAGAAGTACGGCAACCCACGCCGCTCTAAGATCCTCGCCATCGACGGCGACCTTTCGATGGAAGACATCATTCCGAACGAAGGCTGCATGATCACGATCACGCATAAGGGCTTCATGAAGCGCACTTCGCTCGACGAATACCGTTCGCAGAAACGCGGCGGCAAGGGCGTGATCGGTTCCGGTCAATACGAAGACGACTTTGTCGAACACCTCTTCACCGCATCCACGCACGACTACATCATGTTCTTCATGAACAATGGCCGCGTCTATGTAGAGAAGGTTTATCACATCCCCGAAGGCAGCCGCACCGCCAAGGGGCGTGCTATCGCCAATATCATCGAGCTACAAACTGGCGAGAAGATCGCCGCGATGATCTGCGTGAAAGAATTCACCGAGTCCGAGCAACGTATCGTCCTCGCCACAGAACGCGGCGTGACTAAGAAGACACTGCTCTCCGACTACAAGAATCACCGTAAAGGCGGCCTCATCGGTATCAATATCGACGAGGGCGACAAGCTGATCGGCGCACGCCTCACCAATGGCAACGACGACGTGCTCCTCGTTACCAGCAACGCTCAATCGATTCGCTTCCCTGAGACTGACCTCCGCGATCAAGGCCGCGCCACACGCGGCGTCCGCGGCATCAAGCTCAAGACCGAAAAGGATAAGGTCGTAGCGATCGAGATCGTCAATCCTCCAGCAGAGGGCGAGCCCGTCGAAGGCGAGCCAGTCGAGCTCAAGAAGCTGCTCCTCATCGCAGGTGCCAACGGCCTAGGCAAACGCACTGAGTTCAGCGACTACCGCGTCCAATCACGCGGTGGTTCTGGTATCATCGCCATCAAGTCCGACAAGGTCGCCGGCGCACTCAGCGTGACCGAAGAAGACGAGATCATGATGTTCACGAAGAAAGGTCAGGCTGTCCGCAGCCCGATCAACACCGTCCGCATCACCGGTCGCGCCGCCAGCGGCGTCAAGCTAGTCAACCTAGCGGGTAAGGACGAGCTCATCGGTATCAGCAAAGTCATCGCCAGCGAAGAAGACGAATCCGGCGAAGACGAAGAAGGTGCCGAGGGCGAAGTCACAGATATCGAAGTCACCGACGTCGAAACAAGCGAAGAATAAATCGCAGGCAAGGCTGCACGCCTCACTCATTTCCAAAGGCCGCCCCTCAACGGGCGGCCTTTTTTTGCAAAAAGGAGCTCACGCTTCCAGCGTGTTCCTCCCACCCGATTTCAGCCGATAAAGATCCTCGTGCCTTGGACTCTACACGTGAAAAGTTTTGTCGAAGTTTACGAAGTGGCCACCCTGCGCATTGTTGTGTCAGGCGATTACCGACTTTGACTTATTCTAGATCAGACAGGCTGGAAGCGTGATCTACTTTGCCCACCTTGCTACTAGCTCACAATCCACTACTAATTCCAAGATGCACACAGACCCACATTGTCGCGTCACCTGCCCAAGCTGTTTTGAGACATTTACCTTGCCGGGGCCTGCGCCTACAGAAACTCCGACCCAGTGGGACTATGATTGCGAAATATGCTGTCGCCCGATGATCATTCGTTTTTTTCTAGATGGCGACGAAGTCTACGCCGAAGCCGACTCCGACCAGTAGTCACCGATAGCATATGAAAGGCGAATACAGGTTCAACTTTTTTGAACCGCTGAGATCTAGAGGCTGACTTCGCTCTTCGAGCTACGCAGGACGCGACGGACAGGGGCAACTCGGGAGAGTTGCGTTCCCGGGGGAAATGATGGAGTCCACGCATTCTAACAAAATGGGTTCTAAGGATCCACAGTTCGCAATACCAAGCTCAATCAATCATAGAGATGGGGTGTAATCGCCATTGTTGTCATCTCACGATCTTTCGTTTGTGTGTAACTGCGCGTGTATGCCCTTGGGATGTAAGCAGAACTGCGGGGAGGACGTCGCTAGCGCGACACCGCGACAATCTTTGTAGCGATGCTATGCCAATAGCTTCCTCTGCTGGTTAATTCGGTAACGAACTTGTCCTCCGTTGCTTTATTCAATAGCAGTGAGGTGAAATACCATGAAAGCACTCTACTTATTCATCCCCATCATGCTCTGCCTCAGCACTATCTACTCAAAAGACCATGAGGTGATTGAGCTATGGCCTCAAGACGTCCCCGGGCAAGCTGAGCCGAAAGTGGCACCTTCCATTTCAAAGAATAATAAGGGCGCCACGATTCGGATCGATAAAGTGACTAACCCGGCTCTGATTGTTTACGAAGCGAATCCGGAGCATCGTAACGGCGCGGCGGTGATTATTTGTCCAGGGGGTGGATATAGTATCCTCGCTGTCGACAAAGAAGGCTATGAAGTAGCCGAATGGCTGAGCGAACTAGGCTACACTGCCTTCGTCTTACAGTATCGTGTGCCCCGAAATAGAAAAGGTGCCTTACAGGATGCGCAAAGAGCGATTCGTACCGTGCGAGGGATGGCTAAAGATTGGGACATTGATACAGACCGAATCGGAATATTGGGGTTCTCTGCGGGCGGCAGCTTGAGCGCGCGCGCGAGCACTCTCTATCTGGATGCAGACTATGCCCCGATCGACTCGTATGACAGCTTGTCGGCTCGCCCCGATTTTGCCGTTTTGATTTACCCTGCCTACCTGGATGAAGGAACGAATCATGCGCTGACTCCTGAGTTGAAAGTCGATAAAAACACACCACCGATGTTTATTTTCGTGGCAGGCGATGACCAATATGCCAACAGCAGCTTGGTCATGAGCGCTGCACTCAAAAAAAAGAAGGTGCCATTTGAACTGCATATCCTACCCAAAGGTGGCCATGGATTTGGCATGCGCCCGGGCAATCGAGCTGCAGAGACATGGCCCTTGCTTTGTGAAGAATGGATGCAATTTACAGTCCTGCGGGACAAGGATCCTAATAAACTCTAAACGCGCACGCGGGGCTCTTCCGCTTTAGCCTTTTTTGACTGATAGTCGGCAAAGGCGGCAAAGGCTTCCTTCCCGAAATAGCGTTCGAGAAGTTTTGGTTCTGTTTTACAGAGATCAACGAGGATTAAGCCATCAATCACGTCGCTGAAGGCGGGATCCACGTTAAAGCTGAGCAAGACACCATTGAGCTTCAAGTAATGACGGAGTAAGATAGGCACGCCTTTTTGGTCATCTTCAAAGCCAGAGATAATCGCGGAGACGGAATCCACCGACTTAATCGACTCTCCGATATGCTTGAGCGAGATCCCCTTGAGCATCTTAAATGATTTCGGCGACTTGCGGGGTTTCACATACTGCGACATCTCATCGTCGAAATTATGCTCACGGAAAAAGTGCACCATTAGGTCTTTGGAGATGTTATTGTAGGCATCCGTGATGCTGACAGCGCCGAATAGTGTGCGGTACTCCGGATGCCTCGCAACATACTCCCCTACCCCGCGCCAGATCAGAGAAAGCGAAGCGCGCTTCCTTTGATATTTTATACAAATGAACGAGCGTCCCAATTCGATAGCGGGTCCCAGTTTTTCTAAAAACTGGGAGTGATAGCGGAACAACGTAGAAGTGTAGAGGCCTTGCTTACCATGCTCCTTCACAATCTGATCGGCTAGCCCGATGCGATAGGCACCGACTATCTCATTCTCGGCACGGTTCCACATAAATAGATGTAGATAGTAAGTATCAAATTCATCGAGGTCGGTGGCCTGCCCCGTGCCTTCTTGGACGGCTCTAAATGTCTCCTCGCGAAGACGGCCGATCTCCTTGAGCACCGAGGGGATTTTATCCGCACTGGCGCAGTAAACCTCGAAATCGCCGTGCTCGACGAGACGGTTGGCCGAAGGTAGCGCTTCAATCTCTTTCTCCAAGCGATATGCGGGCTGAGCAGGTGCCAGCGGCTGGATAGTTTGTGCCGAAGAAGCAGATCGAAAGGGTAAACGAAGGCGTTTACGACTACGCTTCGGTTTCAGATCTCTGAGGGAGTAGGTTTTAAGCCGCAAATACTCTGTCGCCGCTTCTTTATTTCCGAAAGTCTCTAGATGCTTCGGCTCGATCAACTCACCGACTTTAAGGCGCATCTCTTTGCCACGTGCATTGGAAAACTCCCGCCCAAGCAGTGCGGTACGTAGCCGCGGATGCACCAAGCCCGCAACTTGGAAGAAGGCACTGTTGCAGCCTTCAAAATAGATCGGGAGTATATTTGCACCGGTCCTTAAAGCGAGATTGACGATGTGACTCGTCCAAGGAGGGTCGACCACTGCTCGATTTTTCAGGCGCAGACTCGATACTTCTCCGGCAGGAAACGCGCCCAAGCAACCGCCCCCCCGGAGTAAACGAATCGCATCGCGCATGCCGCTCAGGTTCGCACGCGCGGATGCCTCACCACCAAAGGGGTCAACACGGATAATGCTTCCACGAATACCTTCCATTTCGGCGAGCAGATAGTTGCCCATCAATTTCGCATCCTTGCGCAGGCCCTTGAGCAGAGCGCCAAGCACCACGCCATCGACACCTCCGAACGGATGATTCGCGATGACAATCAAAGAGCCTTCTTTTGGAATCCGCTCAAAGTCACTATTATCGACCTCAAAATGAACGCCCATGACACGAAGCGTTTTCATGAAAAAAGCCTCGTCATTTTCGGTATCATCTAGCTGCGCATGGACATCTGCGTAGATACGATTCACCCCATTGATGCCGAATGCATTCTCTAGAAACCGCGCAAGGGGTTTAACCAGCACCCTCGGACACTTCGACGGATCTAAGCTCCGCTTAAGATCAATTAGCTTTGGTTCTATAGTCTGCGTCACTTTCTCTAAATTTTAAATATGAGACTCAATGTAAGCACGTTTTAACGCATCTTTGAGTTCAATGATTTCAACGGGTTTTCGTATATAGTCGTTCATGCCTGCTTGGAGGCATTTGTCACGATCTTCATTCATCGCATAAGCAGTCACTGCTATGATGTGTTGCGCCGCGTTTTCAACTTCTTCTTTCCCACTACGGATGGCCTGAGTCAGTTCCAGACCACTGAGCCCTGGCAGGCGCACATCCATTAGAACCGCATTATAGGCACGATGCTTGAGTTGCTCTAAAGCATCCTCTCCACACTCCACTACGTTAGGCCGATAGCCCAACATTTCGAGGAGTTCGCGTATGACCCAGCGGTTATCTTTGTCATCTTCACAGAGTAAAATACTCAAGGGGTATGATTCGGCAAAATGTGCCTCCAAACTATCATCAGTGGCAGCCTCTGCCGCAAAAGGTGAGCGCGTGCGCACCTCATGATCCGTCCTCAGCAAATGGATGGTACAATGGAACTGGCTACCGACTCCCTCTTCACTTTCGACCCATATCTCCCCTTCCATACGCTCGACCAGTCGCTTCGAGATAATCAATCCGAGCCCAGTGCCACCATACTTCCGCGTCGTGGAAGAGTCCACCTGACTGAATGCTTGAAAGAGGCGCTCAAATTTGTCTTTGGCGATACCACATCCGGTGTCTCGAACTTCTATATGGATTGTATCATAGGCCAAGTCGTCCTGTGAAGACTGCACCTCCGCACGCATAAAAATCTCTCCGTGTCGGGTGAACTTAACTGCATTATTTGCAAGGTTCATCATGACCTGTCGTATACGGTGTGCATCCCCGATATAGTTCTCCTGCACGTCAGGACTTATTTCATAATCAACTTTGATGCCCTTCTCTTTGGCAGAGACCAAAATACTCTCTAAGGACTCACAGATGACTTGCTCAAAATCAAATTCCTCAACCTCCAATTCAAGCGAGCGAGACTCTATTTTAGAGTAATCGAGAATGTTATTAATAAGATCCAGGAGCGCACGCCCACTTCGTTTAATGATCGCTGCATGCTCGCTTTGCACCTCTGATAAATCAGTCTGACTGAGTAAATCAGTATAACCGATAATCGCATTCATGGGCGTACGAATCTCGTGGCTCATCATCGCGAGAAACTCGCCTTTCGCGGAGCTAGCGGCATCAGCGCTTTCCTTTGCAGCAAGGAGCTTTTCCTCTTGCCCACGCATAAAGAGTAGACCCGAAAGACTGGTCGACAGCACTCTGACAGCGTTGGTCTCACCTTCGCTCCAGGCATGCGCACGGCTGAAGTGATCCACTCCGAAAAAGCCGTAAAGTTCGCCCTCCATCCACATCGGCATAATCAGCATTGAGCGGCTATTGAAGTGCTGCAACACCTCAAACGACGGTTCATTCTTAGACTTACCGTCGATTTGAATAAACCCTCCTCCGGAGAGTGTCTTGAACCAACCAGGGCAAAACTCTTCAAAAGGTGAGTCCTGATGCAATCGATTGTTCAAAAAGCTAGGGCAGCTTTCGTTGAGCCGCCATTCATGCTTAATCTTAAAGTTCTGGAGCGCTTCATTTGTACGGTCAGTAATCTCAAAAATAAAGCCACGTTCCACGCTCAAAGCCTTGCCAACTTCACGCATGGCAGCTTCGATCGCTCGGCCAACATCCTTAGTGGTTAGCAAGTTATTGTTGGCACGAGCGGTTGCCCTGAGAACGGCATCTCGACCCTGAATTGCAGTCTCTGCGCGTTTACGTTCACTAATGTCGTAAGCGACCCATACGACACGCGAAGTGACACCCGTAGAGTGGCTCATTGGTGTCACACGCGCCTCAAAAAGATGCTCCCCCACATCGGCGGAGGCCAATGAATACTCATGCTTGCGAGTCTCGATACTAGTGATCGTTTTCTCAATCGTATCCAAAAAACCACGACACACCTCTACCTCAAAGATATCTGAAATATTTCGGCCGACTGCTCGCTCGGCCGAGACAATACGGTGGTTCGCCTCGATCCGTGGGCTCGCGGCAAAAATATCACAAATCTCTCCCTCCCTGGTCAGCACAAAAGCAATGTCGGGGAGCGCCTCCGTGAAAGCACGCAAGCGGGATTCGTTCTCTAAGACCTGCGCTTCACGAATGCGGAGCTCCGTCATGACTGCCGCAAGACAGATTGAAGTTACGGATACGATTCCAACGAATATCCAGACATTGTCCGGGCTTTGGCTCATCCCCCCACTGTGGCCCGACAATACGCGAACAATCTCCCACCCAGCTAATAGCGCCAAGGCAAGTGCTCCAGCAGATGCTCCCCTCAGTCCGAATCGAATGGCCGCCCAAGCCATAATCGGGAAAATCGCCAATTCCATGGGATAGAACAATGTGTCCGTCGGTGCCCAATTCTGGAAAGTGATATGCCCGAAGAGCAAAAGTGCTAAAAACCATACACACACTTCAACACCCTGACGCGCCGCAAGTCGGATGCCTTCGGGATTCGCCCAAGTCAGGATGAATGGTGAAATAATAATCGCGCCGACCGTAGCCGATAGCCAATTAGTCAGAAGCAGAGGGGCAAATTGATTCCAAGCGACCAAGGCATCGCCACTACAAAGTAACAGAGTCTGAATCGCAGCCCCGAGTAAGGTGCTTGCAACAAAACCTACAAAAATAACTTGGAGCGCGTCTCGAATGCGCTCCATCTTACTTTCTACATTAAGAAACGTGAGTGCCCGATAAGCGAAAGCCGCCGCAAGAGTGACTGCAAACGGGATACTCAGGACGAGTAGGTATTTTTGCTCGACGAAGAGCGAGGGCAGCAAGGCTCCAATGAAAACCGCTGGCAGATAGCGGTAGCCACCCAGTAAAACTATTGCGATCGCGACGCCAAAGACTGGCGAAACCTGCCGAATATGTTCTCCGAAACGGGCATCCGTCAGCGTAACGGTAATCTGGGCGGCAAATGCCACCGCGATAATAGACCATAAAAACTTCAGGCCGAAACGAAGCGCATTATTCTTCATTCAATAAAAGTCGCAGATCTCATCACGAATCAGAATAATCTAATGAACTGGCTATTCGCGATACCAAACTCCAGCCTTAGATTCGATCCAAACACTTTTCGGGGAGTTCTTTCGAATCTGCTCGGCTCTTTTTCGCTGCACGGCTGCGGTCGGGATACCTAGTTCTTCGGCCGTCAATTTGTAATGCGCGAGGCGATCTCGGTTTTCATCGGCTACCAGCCGCCGCTGATCTCTTTCGATAACACTCCGAGCTTCAAGCAAACCCATATTGGTTTCACCGAGCTTACCCTTCAACTTAAGCTGCATCAGCGCGGGCAAGCGCTCATCCATCGATTGGAGGAGTGCTTCCCCTGAAGGAATGGGCGTCTTCGCAGAGATGGATAACTGTGTCCCGAGAAGACAGAAAACGCATAGTGCAGCGTATTTAAATAATTGTGGTGATTTCTTCATCTACTCGATTCCTTTCTCTGAAAGATTGGCAGCTATTTCGCGAGCGCGGGCATCTAAGTCACCAAAAGAATCCTCAAGCTTCCGCTCTAGGCGCACGTTGACGTCCATCGTTATCTGGATCGGTTCGATGCGATGCTCTGTTTTGACAGAGACACACCCCAAAACACTGAGGGAAACAGTCAATGCCGCCATTAAAGGCACCCCGGGACGCAAAATTCTTTGGATATGTCGTAAAACCTTCACTATGTATAATAAGACGCTATAGTTTTGACCTTGGCAACCCTTCTTCGGTTCCAATCTTGGAGAAAGGCACGAAAACTACAAATACTCCGAAAAATAGGCTTGATTCACCTATCGGCAGCGACATCTTCTCCGTTTTCCTAAATCTGGACGGTTAGCTCAGCTGGTTAGAGCACCTCGTTTACACCGAGGGGGTCGTGGGTTCGAATCCCTCACCGTCTACCATTTCACACGTCGAATCGGAGGTTAAGTCATTAATCCCTGTTCTATTATGCGCCACATCATCTCAATTCTCGTAGAAAATAAGTTCGGAGTTCTCGCCCGCATCGCTGGAATGTTCAGCGGTCGTGGTTTCAATATCGAGACTCTGAATGTGGGGCCGATGATGGATAACCAGCTTTCGCGGATCACCGCGACGATCGTCGGCGACAGCGACTCGCTCGATCAAGCGATCAAGCAAGTCTACAAGCTGATCAACGTCCTCGACGTGACTGAGTTCTCCGATGGCCAAGCCACTGAGCGCGAGCTCGTCATGCTAAAAGTAAGTGCCTCTGCCGGCCAGCGCACCGAGGTCGTGCAAGTGTGCGACATCTTTCGCGCCAAGATCATCGATGTCTCTTCAGAGAGCGTTAATATCGAGATGACTGGCAACGCTAGCAAGATCACTGCTTTCCTCAATCTCATCGAGCCCTACGGCATCATCGAGATGGCGCGCACCGGCAACCTCGCCCTTAAGCGCGGCTAACCCTCCTTTCTCCCGTTTCAGCTTTTCATTAACCGCTTTTCATTAACCAAGGGAGTGATCGCTCCCGCAAACAAAGATAAATATGCCTGCTAAAGTCTACACAGATAAAGACGCCGACCTACGAGTCATCAAAAAGAAGACCCTAGCCATCATTGGTTACGGTTCTCAGGGTCACGCACACGCCCAAAACCTGAAGGACAGTGGTCTCAATGTGATCATCGGCCTCTATAAGAAGAGCAAATCCGCACCGGTTGCTCGTAAACAAGGTTTCAAGGTTTACGAAACTGCCGAAGCTGTGAAGCTCGCCGACGTCATCATGGTCGCCGTGCCCGACATGAAGCAGGCTGAAGTTTACGAAAACGACATCCTTCCTAACCTCGAAAAGGGTAAAACACTCGCTTTCACACACGGCCTCGCCATCCACTTCGGCCTGATCAAAGCGCCTAAGGGCATCGACGTCATCATGATCGCTCCTAAGGGGCCTGGTCACGTCGTTCGCAGCCAATATGTTGAAGGTAAGGGTGTTCCTGCACTGATCGCGATCAACAAGGGCTCTTCTCGCGATGCGAAGAAGATTGCACTTGCATGGGCAAAGGGCGTTGGCGGCACACGTGCCGGTGTCATTCAAACAACTTTCAAGGAAGAGTGCGAAACCGACCTCTTCGGTGAGCAAGCCGTCCTCTGTGGTGGTGCCTCTGCCCTCGTTATGGCTGGCTTCGAAACACTTGTTGAAGCTGGCTACCAACCTGAAATGGCCTACTTCGAGTGCTTGCACGAGTTGAAGCTTATCGTCGATCTCATGGTCGAGTCCGGTATTTCTGGCATGCGTTTCTCGGTTTCCGAAACAGCTGAATGGGGCGACTACATCTCTGGTCCCCGCGTCATCAACGCTTCCTCTAAGAAGGCGATGAAGTCGATCCTTAAGGAAATCCAATCCGGGAAATTCACCAAAGATTGGGTCAATGAATACAAGGCCGGCCTTCCACGATACAAGCAATTCATCAAGGACGGACATAACCACCAGATCGAAAAGACTGGCGAACGCCTCCGCGCTCTCATGCCTTGGGTCAAGAAGCGCAACCTTGGTGGGGCTCAAGCTTCTTACAACTAAGCGATTTCATATTTGAAATTCAAAGCGGTCGTTGGTTGATTCCTTCGACCGCTTTTTCGTTTCATGACCATACCCATCCTCATCGCCACTCGCAAAAGCCCGCTTGCCCTTAAGCAAACGGAGATGGTGCGCGCCTGCCTAGCCGAGAAGCTACCCGAGGAGCTGTTTCAGAACCTTGAACTGAGCACAAAGGTCGATGAGCGCCTAAATTGGTCACTCGAAAAGCGAGGCGGCATCGGCCTCTTCACTAAAGAGCTGGAAGATGCCCTCCTCGAAAGACGCGCCGATCTCGCCATCCACAGTGCAAAGGACATGCCGACTGTCTCGCCAGAGGGTCTGGCCATTGCAGGCTACCTGCCTCGTGCACGGGTCAACGATGTCCTCGTCCACCGCAGCGACTACCCGAGCCCACAAACCATCGCTTCGAGCAGCCCACGGCGGCGTGCCCAAGTCGGCATTCTCCACCCCGACGCTAAATGGACGACTATACGTGGCAATGTCGGCACTCGGCTCCGCAAGATCGCCGAGGGCGAATGCGACGCCAGCCTGCTTGCTGCCGCCGGTCTCGACCGTCTCGGCATCACGGCGCATGAAAATCTCGAATTCGTCGAGCTATCGGTCGAGCAAGTCGTCCCCGCTCCCGGTCAAGCCGCCATCGCCATCCAATGCCGCACCGAGGATCTCGCCAAATACGAAAACCTTTTCTGCGCACAGACTATGCTCGAGGTCACCTTCGAAAAAGCCTTCCTCAGGCGCCTCGGTAGCGGTTGTCAAATACCCGTTGGCGCTTATTATAGTGAAGGTACCTTTCGCATCTATCATCCCGAAGTCGGCCACAAAAACTTCGAACTCGAGCTCTTATCACTCGACAACATCGAGCCCGAGCTTGATGCCATCATGAAGAAGCTTTCTATCGCATAATATTGTAGCCGAAACCAGAAGGTTTTGGATCGACATCACCGAAATCGAAAGCCGTCCAAAAGCTCACGCTTTCGGCTACAATCCTCCGAATCTCGCATCTCGCCGCGTAAAAGGCTTCGCCTCACGCGGTTTGATAACGCATCTCTTAACACTATGTCTCAAGGAACAGTCTATCTCATCGGCGCAGGCCCCGGCGATCCCGGCCTCGTCACCGTCCGCGCGCGCGAGCTCATCGAGCTAGCCGATGTCATCGTTTACGACTATCTCGCCAATCCGATACTACTGGAATGGACAAAGCCTGGCTCGGAAAAGATCTACGTCGGCAAACGCTCCGGCATGCATTCGATCCCCCAAGACGACATCCAAGAGATCCTCGTCGATCGTGCCAACAAAGGACTTCAAGTTGTGCGCCTCAAAGGAGGCGACCCCTTCGTCTTCGGACGAGGTGGCGAAGAAATCAGAGAACTCCAAATCGATAAGATCCCCTTCGAAATCGTCCCCGGCGTGACCGCCGCACTGGCTGCCGCCGCCTATGTGGGCATCCCCCTCTCCCACCGCGAATTTAGCTCATCCATCACATTTCTGACCGGACACGAAAACCCAGAAAAGCACACACTGAGCATCGACTTCAAGCAATACGGCTCATCTCAAGGCACCCTTTGCCTCTATATGAGCCTTGGCCAGCTTCCGCGAATTATCGAAGAACTCAAGGCAGGCGGCATGTCCGGCGAAATGCCCGTCGGCATTATCCAATGGGCCACCCTCAGCCGCCAGAAGTCCGTCTATGCCACAGTCGACACCATCCTCGATCAAGTCGAGAAGTCTGGGATCGGCACACCTGCCATGATCCTTATCGGTGAGGTCGTCGCGCATCGCTCCAAGACCGAATGGTTTGAAGGACGCCCACTCTTCGGCAAACGTATCGTCGTCACACGAGCACGTGAACAGGCTGGGCAACTCAGCCAGATACTGACCGATCAAGGTGCCGAAGTCATCGAGCTACCTTTTATCACAGTCGAGCAAAACTACGACGAGAAATTGGTCAGCGAAGTCTTTGCGGGCATTGCTGTTTACGAATGGATCATCTTCACCAGTGCAAATGGCGTGAAGAATTTCTTCGATCTATTTTATAAAGCCTACGACGACATTCGTTGCCTCGGCCCCATGCGTATAGCCGCAGTGGGCGCAGCCACTGCACGCGAGATCGAAAAGCATAAGCTCAAGGTCGACCTTATACCCAAACAAGCCAATGCGGACGCCCTCGCCGACGAATTGATCAAAAACGAAGGCGTGGAGAGTGTCCAGATGCTCGTGATCACCGGCAACCAAAACCGCGAGAGCCTCGTTGAGCGTCTAGAGTCCGATGAAGGCCGCGCCATCGTCGACACACTCCCGCTCTATAAGACCAGCAAGGCTGACCTCAGCAATCACCCCGCCGCCGAGCGCTTCCGCCAGGAAGGTGCCGACGCCGTGCTCTTCACCAGTTCGTCCACGGTGAAATCATTTGTCGATCAACACGCCGCCCTCACGCTCGAAGAAGGCGCCCGCAAGCCAGCCTTCGGAAGCATCGGCCCACTGACCACGAAAACCTTGAAGGAACTGAAACTTCCGGTTGCCTTTGAGGCCACTCAAGCCAGCTTAGAACACTTCCTCGTCGAGACGATTAGTTCCCTCAGCGCCCAATAGGGCTCTCGCTGCAGTCACCCCTTCGGGGCAAACCGAAAGCGGTTCACAATCTCCGCGCTACTCGCGCTCCGTCTCATCTAAAGTCTGAGTCTTAATCTTACTCCTAATCATAATCATACTCTTAATCCGCCACTGTAGAGATTAAGTTTAAGAGTAAGATTAGGATTAAGAAATCCACTAACAACTCTCCACTAAGAATAACAACCAACCACACATACTATGCCCAAAGTCACACTCGAAACCACTCAAGGTTCCATCACTTTCGATCTCTTTGCCGACATCGCGCCAAAGACCTGCGAAAACTTCACCACGCACTGTAAGAACGGCTACTACAACGGCGTTATCTTCCACCGCATCATTGAGCAATTCATGATCCAAGGCGGCGACCCCACCGGCACTGGCCGCGGCGGTGAATCCATCTGGGGCAAAAACTTCGAAGACGAGTGCGCCCGCGACCTCAAATTCGACAAGTCCGGCATCCTCGCCATGGCCAACTCAGGCCCCGGCACCAACGGCAGCCAATTCTTCATCACCACCGCAGCGACTCCATGGCTCCATATGAATCACACCATCTTCGGTGAAGTCGTCGAAGGCATCGAAATCGTGGAAAAACTCGAAGCCGTCAAAAAAGGCGCAGGCGATCGCCCCGTCGAAGAGCAAAAGATCATCTCTGCCACCGTCAGCGATTAATCCGACGACACACTTTCCCAAAGCGGCTTCGTCAACGAAGCCGTTTTTTTGTAGCCGTTTCGAGCCATCGGCGACAAGACCGTCTGCGAAGCAGAGCGAAACATCGGTAAAGATTTGGTCGATGCCCCGAGAACACGCTTCCAAAACCTCACGATTTCGGCTACCAAATCCACATGCCCATCCTAGCACTCCATGGCTTCACCGGTTGCGGTGCCGACTTCGCTCCGCTCGCAAAGCTTTGCGGGGGCGAATGGCACTGCCCCGACCTCCCCGGCCACGGCTCCAACCCGCAGCTCGACTGCTCGCCAGATGCGATGGTCGACTTCATCAACCAATCACTCCCCACTCCCCACTCCCCACTCTCTACATCATCGAATATTCTCTTAGGCTATTCGATGGGAGCCCGCGCCGCTCTGCTACACGCCGTCCAGCATCCTGACCAGTGGGATGCGCTTATCCTCATAAGCGGCAACCCCGGCATCGAAGTAGAAACCGAACGTGCCAAGCGCCGTACAACCGACGCCGAACTAGCAGACTCGATCGAGCGCTTAGGTATGCAAAAATTCTTAGGATTCTGGCAAGAGACCCCACTGATCCGCAGTCAGAAAAAAATCCCGGCCAACCTACTGTCAGCCATGCAGACCAACCGTCTAAAAAACACAACAGGAGGCCTCGCCAAGAGCCTCCAGCAGTTCGGTCAAGGCTCCGTGCCGAACCTTTGGCCTGAAATCGACAAGCTAAGGATACCCATCTGTCTCATCACAGGGGAACGTGACACCAAATACACAGAAATTTCGCGGCGTCTATTGCCCACTCTCCACTCTCAGCTCTCCACACACACCGTCATCGATGGTGCATCGCACATGCCACATCTCGAACAGGCCGAAGAGTCTGCTGAGAACGTTCGATCCTTTATTGAAAGTCTAGCTTAGGCACAATTCAATCGCCTCCGCCCTACTCAATACTCGGCAGGTTGGGATCCTTCTCGATGCGCTCGGGGAAGTTTTTAATCGACAGCTTGAGTGAATCGACTACGCGCTCCTCCGTTAACTGGAGCGCATCGAAAATGTTGGGCAGCTCGTTTCGCCAGAAAAGGTTTCGCGTGCTGCTCTCGTAGATTTCCAGGGTAAGGTGTAATCTCAAAGCAAATTGTTTTGCGTAATCATTACGCCGCGCCGTGGCATCTGTGTAGGGATCAATATGATCAAACGGATCCGCATAGCTACTGACCGCCTTCTTCCATTTCACCACCGCGAAAAAGTCGGTTTCGCCATCCGTCTGCTCAAAGCCACGCGCCTGTAGTTCGCTGATGATCGTCCGTTCGGAGAGCTCTTCGAGTAGTAACTCCTCCGATTTGCGGAAGTCCATCCCCGTGATCAATGTGTGCTTGTAACTAAAGGTATCGAGCGAACTAAAGTTGATCGTTTTGACGAACTCCCCGTGTGGCGGCGTAGTTGTGCAGCCTGTAAAAAAGCTCAATGATATGAGGGCAGAAAGAAACAGTAGAAATGATTTCATGGGACTTATCGTAGTGATTTTTATCGAAAATTCAACCCCACACTCAGCCTCAGTAATGTGAGAGGGTGATTCGAACCTTGCCCACAAACGTCTACGCGCCTCTAATATCGAGCATGCGCCTAACGAGCCAAGAACGCAAAAGCCTCTCCGTCGTCCTGCTGATCCTCATTCTTGCGATGGTCGGCTGGTGGATTTTTTAGGTTTACAGAGGGGCGCGACTCGCTCTGCCTGCGTAGCGCGAAGCGCGAAGCGCGAAGAGTGAAGCATGGATCTCGCCAGCATTCTACGAGCCTACCCGGGGAAGGTAGCATTGCAGTCCTTAACCCATCTTCCTGGATTAATATGCAATAGTATTGCGACTTTTCGCGCCCTTATGATTGCCGCAACAGCTTATCCACCGGCGAAAGTTCGTGCGCCTCACGCATCCGCACAGGCGACGCCGCCAGCTTATCGAGTATCTGCCCGCCTGCCCCGTCTAAGCGACCAAAGCTGAGTACACCGGTCGGGCACGATTGGACACAGGCAGAGCAACGCACGCACTCGGGGTCTTCCATCGGTAAGCCCTTGTTGGCAAAATTCATAATGTCGATGCCTTGATGGCAGACACTGGTGCAAACGTTACACGAAATACACTTCTTCTTTTCCGCAAAGATGCGGAACTGCGAGAAGCGCGCGTAGATGTGCATGAGCGCGGCGAGTGGACAGGCGAAGCGACACCAAACGCGGCCAGACAGATGGAAATAAAGACCGTAACCGATCGCCCCAGCCAGCCAGAGATCGATCAGTACTTTATAGCTAAAGAGTTCGTTCTTATCGATGAATCCAGCCACCGCTTTATCAAAGCCGTCCCAGGGCGTCACCCAGCCGATAATGCGTAGCACGAGTAGAACAAATGCAATCGCGAGCACCCACTGACCGATCATGTTGAGCTTATTCCACTTTGGGCCGTGTGGCATCTTGTGGCGATGTTGATCACCGAGTGTCTCCGCCATCGCCCCGCAAGAGCAAATCCAACCGCAATAAGCGCCTTTGCCCCAACGCCAGACGATGAGCGGGATAACCACGAAGGTCTGAATGAAGCCTAATACGATCCAGCCCCAGATCGGCGCCTCTGTGAAAATGTTATAGATGAAGAGCGGCCAGGCTAAAATGAAACCAAAGGCGCGCCAAAACTGATCAGGCGCACCCCCTTGACCGTCCGATAGAAAAGTCATGCCAAACCATTGACCGAAGCCCCCGTTCGTAAAGACACCGTGGTAATAGAGGTAAGGGAAAAGTAGATACGGGAGAATGAAGAGCGGGATCACTTGAATGGCGATCAAGGTCGACGTCTGCAAGGTGACGTAAGGCGTCTTACGGCGGCGCATTCGACGAATGCCGAAGACCACTATGACAGTCGTATACATCAGCGCGAAGGTGAAGCCGGGATCGTTGCGTGCCGCATTGAGAAAGGTATAAACGATGCCTCCTTCGCCTCCGACCACTGGAATATTAAAGGGGAACCATTGTTTACTGGCAAAGACCTGCCACAAGTTGGTGCCTTTGATGCCTAGGAGCGGTTTGTAGGCTTTGAGATGGTAAAGGAAAGTCATCAAGACGATGAATGCGATGAGCCCACCCCAAATCTTCGGCGTCCAATCGCCGCTCACGTGAATGTCTGACTTGCGGAAGAAATCGAGCGGTGGCTCGCGCCCAATCAAGGTGAAGACGATATCGTTCTCTATCGTGCAATCCTCGTTATCATCCCCACAGAGCACGACGCTATCCTCGTTGATCTCTTGCACATTGGTGCCCATGTAGAAAGAGAGCTGCCCCGCCGCTTCCAACTCTTTGAGCTTTTCGACATTGTCCGGCTTGGGGCGAGAGAACTCCTTCTTCCGATAACTAAGTGCGACCGTCGCGCCAGATTCCGCCAGCGAGATGGCCGCCTCCAGGGCGGAATCGCCTCCGCCCACAACCATGACTTTTTGCCCCGAATGCTCGCCCGCATCGATCAATCGATTGGAGACCTTATCCATCCCCTCGCCGGGCACATTGAGTTTGCGAAAATTGCCCGTGCGCCCGATCGCGATGATCACTCGCTGCGCTTTGGCAGGCTCGCCCTTGATGAAGTTCACGGTAAGCAAGCCACCTTCTCGCGTGATGTTGGTCGCCTTAGCCTCAGTCGTTTCGATGCCGTGCTCGTCTTGCTGCACTTTAAGTTCTTTCAGCAAATCTTCTTTGACGTCTGCTTTAAATTGCAGCTCGCCCGCTTGCTGCATCTCGGTCGGATAGGTATAGATCGGCTTCTTACGCGGGAAGTTATGAATGGTCGAAAACGGCTCGTCGGCTTCGTAAATGACGAAGTTCAGCCCCGCCTTCTTGGCCTCGATCGCGGCCGACAGACCGGAGACCCCAGCACCGATGATAGCGAGATCGTAGACGTCGCGGTCGTTGCCCGCGCCTTTCTTAAAGTTCGACTCTTCCAGAATGCCTTGCACCGCTTTGGCTCCGGTGTCGGCGGAAAACTTGAGTAGGGGCACTCCCGTGAGATCCCCTACGACGCGAACACCCTTGAGCTCGGTAGTGCCGTCTTCATTGACATCTGGGCCCTTCTCCACTCCCCCGGAAGGCCATTTACCGTGTAACCATGTGTAGTAGCTAGAAATTGGATTAGGCATGATTTGAGCTAGTTTGTAGCACAGGCACCCTGCCTGTGTTCTGGGTTTGATACACAGGCAAGATGCCTGTGCTACTTTTATGAGTTAAAGTGTAGAGTTGAGCGACCAGTCGTAATCGATCCAGTCGGTATCGTAGCCGATCGGCAGTGGCATTTCGCGGTAGCGGTTCAAATACTCTGCGGGGCTTTCGACGTCGAAGTCGTCCTGATACCACTTAAACAGTTCGGAGTATGCGATCCGTTGTTTCCCCATGATGACGCGAGCGCCGCGCGCGCTTTTTGCAAAGGCTCTGGTTTGTGCTTCAAGCTGGGCGTCCAACTTCTTTGCCGTGAATGGTTTGGCTAAAAGCGGCGGGCAGCTTTCGCTAGCGCAGTTGACCGCGAAATGGATGCGCGAATCGAAGAATTCTTGGAGCAAAATCCCCTTTTCGACATCATCGAGACTAAGCTTGCGATCACCTTGTCGAATAAAATTCTTTCTAAAAATCGAGAACGGTAGCAGGCCAATGTCTTTGACCGAATCGAGCGGATAGTTGTCAAAGACCGCTTGTAGCATGGCGGCGTTATAGAGATTTATGTAAAAGGCAGCCTGCTCTTCCTTAGAGTAATCCGAGAGATCAATCTCGGCGAACTTGATTAGTAAATTTCCGAGTGCCTTCAGGTCACTTTTGTTGTTAAACCAAGCACCGTATTTGACACCTGTTCGGCTGACATAGGTTTCGAGTAGCTTAGCATAGACCGAGTAGTTGATCGGCTCGGGTGGTAGCTTTAACTCGCGAGCATCTTTCGGCACTGTAAAGTCGATCTCCGCATTTGAGAGATAGGCAATCTTAGTGACAGCACCTGTGCCTTTGGGCAAATCACCCACAGTGGTGCCGCTCTCGGGATCCCAATACCAGAACTCATAGCGCTGCGCGATGCGGGGCGCGTCACCCTCCGTGTAATCGAAGTAACGAATGATCGAAGGCTGTTCGTTCGCGGTCTCGGTGTCTTTACCGTATGTGACGATATAGGACATACCATCGATCTGGTCGGTCTTTAAGTTGATAAAAAAGCGATACCAATCATCAGGCGTATCGCCCATCTCGTCACCAAAAGTTTGTAAGAGAGACTTGTGGGCCTTTCCGTTGAGCGGACTGAGGTTCGGCTGAGTCAAATTGATCCCGTCGCCCTGCATTTTAAAGGGAGCCATGATAAACCACGGCCATGTGAGAACATGAAAGCGCCCCATCGGGGCTTCGGCCTCAGCGGGTGTCACCCATGCGGTCTGGCCGTCGTAAATGACACTGACACCATCCGCTCGATCAAAACGAGCGCGCGGCCCATGCGCTTCAAAGGTGAAGGTGCCGTCCACCATCCGTTTGCCGCCAAAGTCGATCACGACATCGGCCTGAACGATCTCTTTCGTCCACCAAGTGCTGAGATTGTGCGCTTCTTGCGTGTCTTCAGTGATTGAATCTGCGGTAAATTCTAAGGGGCTGAGCGCCCAAGCTGAAGTGCTAAAGGTGAGCAGCGAGGTAGCCAGAATCGATAGTAAACGCGTGAGTATATTGGGTAGCATGGCAATAGGATGTAATAAAGCAGCTTCTATTCCGAGGAATTAATGATTTGATTCGCGTAGCCGAAGTCGTAAGACTTTGGAGGGTTGTAGGATGCAAGAAAGATCGTCCAAAAGCTTACGCTCTCGGTTACCCTGCCGTCTAAAAGCTTACGCTTTCGGCTACAAGGGAAGCGTAGCCGAAACTGTAAAGTTTTGGCCGAACGATCCTACACCGTTGCACCACCGCAGCTGGAGCCTTGGCCTGCGGTGCAGCCGTAGCAGTGGGTGCCAGTCAGAATCGGCATCTTTGCCCACTCGTTCAGCTTAAGGCCCCACAGTTTCATCGGCTCCGCACCTACCGATCCGTGGTGCATGCCCATCTGTTGATTAAAATCGCAGTCGTAAATGCCGCCTTCCCAATCAACACTAATCGTATCGCGGCACATTAATCCTTCAACCGAACCGGCGTTGAAATTCTCTAAGAGCAATTGCATGTATTCGGCATAGCTACCTTGCCTTTTGAGATACGAAGTAAAGCGCGCGATCGGCATATTGGTGATCGCGTAGAGCTGATGGAACACGATGTCGAAGTGCGCTTTAAGCTCACGCTTGTAGTCGTCCTCAAGCTCGGCTTGCTCGGGCGGCAAGCTGGCACCATTGGGGTTATAAACCAGATCAAGCTTCAGTGCCGGGTCGATGCCGTAGCCTTTGGCGTTCAGTATTTGAAGGGCAAGAATACTGGAATCGAAGACGCCCTCACCCCTCTGCGCATTGACGTTTCCCGGAGAGTAACAAGGCATGGAAGCCACGATCTCCACTTGATTGGCGACGTGAAAGTCGGCCACCCATTCATAGCCAGGCTCGTTCAGTATGGTGAGATTACAACGATCCATGACACGCCGCCCCATCGAACGGATCTTCTCCACGAAATAACGAAAGTCAGGAATCATCTCGGGCGTGCCCCCCGTCAGGTCGACGGTATCGATCTCCGAGGCTTCAAGCCATTCTAGGATCTGGTCAATCGTTTCACGTGTGATGATCTCCTTTCGCTTAGGTCCCGCATTCACATGGCAATGCACACAAGTGAGGTTACAAAGCTTGCCTGTATTGATTTGCAAGACGCGCGGTGCCGAACGAGACAGTTCGAGGCTGTGCGCAGAAAGCGTCGTTTCAAATTCCGGAATAGTGAGTGCAGGCTGTGGCATAGTTGAAAGAAATTAGACTACAAGGTCCTGCCGATTATTCCATCTTCTTTTCAGAATACGTGACACACTGTCTCCGTAGCACGCTGGTGATAGCCAGTGTGAGAGCGTAAGGCCGAGCGAAACAACGGCTATCGCCGTCGTTCTACAAAGGGCGGGGCAACTACTGAATGTTTTTCTTGCTGTATTCCGCAGAACGCTGGCGATAGCCAGTGTGAGAGCGTAAGGCCGAGCGAAACAACGGCTATCGCCGTCGTTCTACACGGTCAGGAGCAATCAGGCGCGTTTCTTCAAATTGATAAAATGATCCCAGTCTGAATCATAACTTTGCCCAATCAGTGAACTGACGAATGGCCGCCAGCGAGGGCGCTCCGGTTTACGGATCAGGTGCATATTGGCCTGATGTGGCAGGCAGTTGGCTTTGCGCGAATTACACTTGATACACGAAGTGACAATATTTTCCCAAGAGGTACGCCCGCCACGATCACGCGGGATGACGTGATCCATGTTGAGATGCACTGGTTCGAAATGATTGCCGCAATATTGGCAGCGGTAATCGTCTCGCTCGAAAAGATTGTCTCTGGTAAATTTCACCTCCTGATTGGGGAGCTTATCGTAAGAGCGAAGCAAAAGAACCTTGGGCACTCGAATCCGCAAGCGGACGGTCTGAATGTAGGCCTCATTGTCTTCGGGAGTCGCCTCCTCAGAGAGTTGAAGCCATGCCACAGAATCCATCATCCGGAAGCTCTCGTCGCCCGTGTAAATGACCTGTGCGTGGTCTTGCAGAAGGAGACTAAAGGCTCGCTCGACGCCGACGATGTTCACTGGCTGCCACAGCCGGTTCAAAACTAGTATTCGATATTTAAGACCAGTGCCCATCTGGGACTTATTGAAGTAAGGATAGGTCTAGGTTTGTCAACCTTTTCAAGGGATACCCCACTCAATTGGCACGGCTTTTTTATTTAAGGGCTAGGAACGTGTAATGGTGCAGGATTGTTCTTTTTTGTTTGCAAACAGGCGTATTCTGAGTTGCGCTACCATGGATGATTCAAGCCACCGACTATGCTTTCACC
>Ga0222632_1000339_pt1 | contig 26759 bp, 21 predicted proteins | sample AntAcemetageno46_FD_179828 | JGI IMG/M metagenome (GOLD analysis project Ga0222632, IMG submission 179828) | Saline water microbial communities from Ace Lake, Antarctica - #46 | ecosystem: Environmental > Aquatic > Non-marine Saline and Alkaline > Saline | place: Antarctica: Ace Lake | collected...
GCAAAGCAAAAGTGGCTTGATACGATCTTGGATTGCCAATTTTCGATACAGAGCTAATTATTTGACTTGCTGAAACGCTTATTTGAATAGAATCAGAAATGCTGGTTCCATCGTTCGAAGTAGCCGATACCCAAACTGAACCACTTGCCAAGGCAGTTACCATTCCGCTAGAGTTTACAGAAGCTATGGTATTTCCAGAGGGAACAGACCAACTCACTGAAAGGTCAGAGGCAAAACTAGGGAGCACATTTGCTGAAAGCTGTAGCGTTCCTCCAATACCATTAATGATAGCTCCCGCTACTGACTGAACACTTACACTTTCCACTACAAAGTTGGTAGAAAAAGGAGTGCCATCCCACATTGTGCCTGGCGAAAAAAGGCTGGAGTTGGCATTACTATGCTGCACGAAAGAACCTATAAGGTCTGGAAAACGGGTATAAGACTCATTCGGATTGTTAGAAAGAGCATCTGAGTCGAAGGTCAAGATCCATGTCCCTTGAGCATCTTTCACTCCAATTATTTCACCTGAATTATTCAGGCTTAAGTGGGAACTACTAAGGTCGGCAGAGAGTAGAACTGCACCGCCAAAACTTCCAACCAAGGGTCCGCTTCCGAAAATGACCATAGCTCCATTTGGAGGAACAAAGGTTCCATTGGGCACCACAAACCGTTGTTGACCCGTAGCACTTGTATCGTCCCAAATTTCGTAGCCACTTACCTCTAAATTGCTGCTTCCTGTATTTACGAATTCTATGAATGAGTCGTCTTCTTGGTCATAGGAACCATCTCCGTTTGCATCGCCGTTTAATCCACTATTGGAGGGATCATACTGCACTTCATTTATAATTAAGGGATTGGAATAGCTTGTTGTTTGGTCAACGTTCCATAGGGGAAGTTGATTGAAAACAATGTTCCGAGCCGTTCGCTTTATGATGCCCGCAATGTTGGAATCCAATCCAGCATCAAACGAAAGCAGACTGGGATCTTTTTCGAAAAGCACTGCGTAAAAGCTGCATGCAGCGGCAAAACTACCCGCTAGTGAAGGATGGGATTCGTCGGGATCGTATAGCTGAATACTCGGATATGCATTTCGAATATAATTCCAAACGGCTCCAACCGGAGATAAATACGCATTCAAACTATCTGCAATGGTGCGGTAACGCAGAAACAAAAGACTATCCATGCCTTCATAGGTGCATACAGGAGGCCAAGAATTACAATTGGATTGATCGCCGTTTTCACGTCCCCAAGTCATGAAAAACACGGTATTGGCAGACGATTGGGAGGCCTGAATGAGGCTGTCTAATATGCAGGCAGCTGGATAGAATTGACTTTCTACTTGTGCTAAGGGCAAAGCAGGTGTTTGACTTTGTTCTTGCAAAATGACATAATCCCAAATGCCGTTTTGGATTTTAGTTAAAGTGCTTGAATTGGAGGTATGAGATGCTAAAGAAAATCCTCCAATAGCACTTTGATCGTAATACAAACTATCTCCCCCTGAACTTGCTAACTGGGCAATGAGGTTGGGAAGATTATTGTAATACGTATAACTATTTCCAACAAATAGCGCTTTTTGCAGAATGGGTTGAGCGATCAAATTAAAATTCAATCCAATTAAAAACAGCCACCCGAAGAGGTGGCTGTTTTTCAAACTCAATATATTTTTCAGGACCTTCAATTTTTTACAATTCGTTCTGAAACAACCGAATCATCAGACTGAAGTCTCAAGATATATACGCCTTCAGACAAATCACTCAATTCAAATTGAATCTCAGTTCCTTGCACTTCTTGTGTTGAGATTAGTCTTCCGTTTATATCCAATAGGCTTACTTCTGTGCCTTCCTGAGCTGTAACATACAGTATGTCTTGGGTTGGATTCGGATAGATTGTAAAGCTGTTCAGTTCGGAGGTATTATTTCCATTCCACTTAGCACCTGATCCGTTGTAGAATTTTCTTTCTAGACAGGCATATTCTGTATTGTATACCGATCCATTGTCATTTACGCGGGCAAAAACGGTGAATTCATAATTTGCTGAAGGCAAACCAGACCCTGTAAAGTCGATCATTGCGGTAGTATTGGTAGTTAAAGGAGTGCTTGTCCAAGAAGCACCAATTCCAGCAGGTCTGTAGTTCATTCTATATCCAACTAAAGTTACACCGCTTCCCAAGCTAGCAGGACTCCATGCACCTGAGAAAGTTACTGCACTGGGCTTAGTTAAAACAAAGCTGGTAGGACTGTACTGTGTATTGATTGTGCTCACCGTAATGTTTGCAGCTAGACTGCAGCCCGACTCGTCTGTTACGGTAACAGAATAGGATTGTCCTTGTTGACCGTAGATAAAGCGTGTAGTTTCTCCAGTATTCCACAAAACAGTTTTTAATCTAAATCCTCCAGTAATAATAGACTTGAGCTGAGCAGAGTCTCCTTCACAAAATGGAGAAATAAGTTCGGTAATACTTATGCTCATAGGCTTGCAATCCGATATAAAGTCGAAGCTAGGGCTATAGGACCATTGAGCTCCATTTTGATATCCAATGCGAATGCTATTGATGGCGTTGAACTCCAATGCTTGGAAATTCTGTTGGGTTAGATTCGAGTTTCCCCAGGTCTTATTGTTTTTCCAAACGGTATCATTTAGAGTTCTAATTTGGAGACGATAGTTGTTTGCTGCTGGCAAAGCAAAAGTGGCTTGATACGATCTTGGATTGCCAATTTTCGATACAGAGCTAATTATTTGACTTGCTGAAACGCTTATTTGAATAGAATCAGAAATGTTGGTTCCATCGTTCGAAGTAGCCGATACCCAAACCGAACCACTTGCCAAGGCAGTTACCATTCCGCTAGAGTTTACAGAAGCTACTGTATTTCCAGAGGGAACGGACCAACTCACTGAAAGGTCAGAGGCAAAACTGGGGAGTACATTTGCTGAAAGCTGTAGTGTTCCTCCAAAACCATTAATGATCGCTCCCGCTACTGACTGAACACTTATACTTTCCACAACAAAGTCTGTAGAAAAAGGAGAGCCATCTATCAGAGTACCCGGCGAGAAAAGAACAGCAGTAATATCAGTATGCTGAACAAAAGAACCTATAAGGTCTGGATTTCGGGTATAGGATTCGTTTGGATTGTTTGAAAGGGCATCTGAATCGAAGAACAGAACCCAAGATCCCATTGCATTTTTTACTCCAATTACTTCTCCTGAATTATTTAAACTAAGGTTAGAGCTCGTAGTATCTGCTGAAAGCATTACTGCACCGCCAAAACTTCCAACCAAGGGTCCGCTTCCAAAAACAACCATTGCGCCATTGGGAGGAACGAATGTGCCACTCGGCACAACAAATCTCAAAAGGCCAGTTGAACTAGTGTCGTCCCAAATTTCATAACCGCTTGCATCAAAATTGCTACTTCCAGTATTTACAAACTCTATAAAGGAGTCTCCCTCCTGATCATAGGAGCCATCTCCGTTCGCATCGCCGTTCAATCCGCTATTCGAAGGATCATATTGCACTTCGTTGATGACTAATTGTCCATAACTTGTCGTGGCCAGAAGCATCATACTCAATAGAGTAGATATTTTTTTCATGTTGAAGGTATTAATTCGAGTCCTAAATTAATTTTTATTTGACTGAAGGAATAGATACCAATTTTCATTATTTTGGCATACCAATATGAAGATCGAACTAAAGAAGGTTGAAACCATTCTTAAAAAGCTGCTAGAACCGCTTTTAGATTTGCCCAAATACCAGGCTATTTATTCGGCTCTAAGGGAAGCTATTATAAGCGAAAAGTTGCCTGATAGATGCGAATTGCCAGCTACACGTCCGTTGGCGGATGCTCTAAACATTTCTCGAAGCACGGTAATTAAAGCCTATGATTTGCTCAAACTAGAAGGATATCTCGAATCGGTTGAAGGTTCGGCACATATTATTCGATTTGCAAGTCCTGGAAAGGCCGTAGAATTTATTGAGGAAGCAAAGTCGAATAAATACGTAGCGCTTTCTTCTTCAGCCGAATCATTTACAAAGACAGCCAGTCGTTTAAACAGTATTGATAATACCAGTGTAGCCTTTCGTCCCGGAGTTCCTCCACTCGACCTCTTTCCCATTGAAAAATGGCGGAAGCTTCAAAATGAATATTGGAAATTTGTGCGCGCTTCTGAGCTTACCTACCACTCGGGTTCAGGCATCACAGCTTTGCGTCAGACCATTGCAAATTATTTAAAGCTGCGCAGGGGCATACAATGCGACTACCAGCAAATATTTGTAGTTGGAGGTTCTCTTCAGTCTCTTTTTTTAATCGGAAGCCTTCTGACTGATCCGGAGGATGAGGTTCTTATGGAAGACCCCACTTTTCCAAATGTATATTCTGTTTTCAAAGGGCTATTAAGAGCGAAGGTATTGGGCATTCCCATTGATAAGGATGGGATCGATATCGATCAGTTGGAAGAGGCCATTAGCCCGCAATCGAAAATGGTTCATGTCACGCCCGCCTGCCATTATCCGCTGGGCAACCAAATGTCTGAAAAGAGAAAAATAGAGCTCTTGGAATTGGCCAATCGCAAAGGCATCTATTTAATTGAGAATGATTACGAGCATGAAATTAATTATCCAAAGCACGATGGTCAACCACTTTTCTCTTTCGATAAGCAGGACAGAAGTTTCTATTTAAGCACGTTTAACAGAACACTCCATCCATCCATTCGAGTAGGATTTGCTGTTGTTCCCGTTCACCTTAGCGCCTCCTTCGAAGCCTTAATTATGCACTCTCATAGATCAATATCGCCGGTGCTTCAGTCGGTTTTACGTGGATTTATAGAAAAGAAGTACCTACACGATCATATGAATAATGTAGTTAAGCATGCTCAAATAAGACATGAATTGTTTCTGAGTAGAGTATTAGAGCATCTTTCCGATGAGCTTGAGCCAATGCAAAGTGCCACTCCTTCTTTGCACATACTGTGTAAATTAAAGAAAAAGGAGGAAGACACACAGGTGGTTGAGAGGCTAATGGAATATGGAATTATTGCACACCCATTGAGCAAATGCTTTGTTCATAAACCTGCAATACAGGGCCTTATTTTTGGATTTTCAAGTATTCGGCCACAACATCTCGATGCACATTTTTCAAAGCTGATAAAAGGGATGAAGGGCTTATCTAAAGAGATACGGGTATAGATACGGTCAGGGTTTATTCTTCTTTACAAGCTACCTATGAAACAATTTTTCGCCTATTTCTGCTCACTTTTACTTGCACTTTTGGTCTGGGCATGCGATAAGCAAGATTCAGGAAGTCAAGCTTCTGCAATTACCGGTTCGGGAGAATATACCTTCATGGGCAATGCTGCATTTGAGAATAAGCCCATGCAATGTTTCTACCATATTCCAACTAATAGCACAAGCATGAGTCCTATTTTTATAGTAATTCATGGATCGGGAAGAGATGCTCAGGAGCTTAGAGATGAACTTATAATGAAGGCAAATCAGAAGGGATTTATTGTATTGGCTCCCGAGTTCTCACAGGCGAATTTCCCAGGTTCAAGTGCTTTTAATCTGGCGAATATCTTTGAGGATGGAGACAATCCCTCCGTTTCCACTTTAAATCCTGAATCGGATTGGACCTTCTCGGTAATCGATCCTATTTTCGAAGACTTCAAGCGTTTATGTGGCAACGCAAATGCGGTATACGATGTGTTTGGGCATTCAGCAGGCGCACAACTCATTCATCGGTTTTTGCTTTTTCAGCCAGAGGCTAAATTCAACAGACTGGTTTGCTCGGCTGCAGGTTGGTATGCTCTCCCCAATTCTATGGTTGATTTCCCCTATGGATTGAGAAAGAGCCCGGCTGAAGGCAGTAATCCACAGACATATTTTGGCAGATCCGCCTTTATCATTGTGGGAGAAAACGATACAGATCCCAATTCATTTAGCTTAAGACATACTCCCGAATCGGATCTTCAAGGCTTAAATCGATTAGAACGTGCTCGATATTTCTATCAAGAATCGTTTGTTCTGGCACAGAATGCCGGATTTAACTTCAATTGGCAATTCAAACAAGTGAATAATACAGCGCACGAGGGAGTAGTATTGGCCAAGTATGCCGCTGATTTATTGTATTAAATTGGAATACGCCTTCTTTCCCAAGAAAGAGCGATGCGAATACTCAACGATGTAGCTAATAGTGGAAATAAAAACAGCCGCTCATTGAGCGGCTGTTTTTTCTGCTTAGTTGCCCAACTAGGACTCGAACCTAGACTGACGGTACCAAAAACCGCTGTCCTGCCATTAGACGATCGGGCAAAAAGTGACGACAAATTTAAGTCATCTTTCCATTATGAGCAATACCCTAGAATAATTCTCTTAAATATTTACACAATAATGGCAAAAGGGGGGGGTTAAATATTCTATTTTCGCTCCATTCGAATACAACACGTACATGATATCAGCATCTTACAAAAAGTATAACAATATACTTGGTTGGGTAGGTTTTTTAATTGCCGCAACCACGTATATCCTCACCCTAGAACCTACCGTAAGCTTCTGGGACTGCGGAGAATACATAGCCACTTCAGCCAAATTGCAAGTAGGTCACCCTCCAGGGGCTCCTCTCTTCCAACTCATAGGTAATTTCTTTTCCCTCTTTGCCTTGGGAGACAATACACAAGTTGCTTATTGGGTAAATATGGCGTCCGCAATGTCTTCTGCTTTCACCATTTTGTTCCTTTTTTGGACTATAACGCACCTTTCTCGAAAACTTTTCGTCAAGGGAGGGAAAGAAATAGACGCCACCGCTCAGTGGGTAATCTTTGGAAGTGGAATGGTTGGAGCCTTGGCTTATACTTTCTCAGACTCTTTTTGGTTCTCTGCCGTAGAAGGCGAGGTGTACGCCATGTCGAGTTTCTTTACTGCTGTTGCTTTCTGGGCTATTCTCAAATGGGAAGAGGCATTGGATGAAGGCGATGCCCGTGCAGATCGTTGGATTATTTTTATAGGATATCTAGTAGGTCTCGCAGTAGGAGTTCACATCTTGGTTTTCCTGACTATTCCTGCAATTGGGCTGATCTATTATTTCAAGAAGTTCAAATATTCTCGAAATGGATTTATCTTGGCCAACATTCTAAGTGTTGTAGCACTGGGATTGGTGTTCGCCGTAATTATTCCCTTTGTTTTAAGCGCTTTCGGTAAAATAGAGATATTCTTTGTCAACACCATCGGACTTCCATTCGATACGGGTACAATTTTCACGGTTTTATTACTGGCTACTTTAGTATACTTGGGCGTGCGTTATGCTCGTAATTCGGGTCAGCCGATTGTGGCTACGGCTATTCTAAGTATCACTTTCGTAGTAGTAGGATACTCTTCTTTTGTTACGCTGGTAATTCGCTCGAATGCAAATCCACCAATTGACGAGAACAATCCAGAAGATGCCTTGAGTATGTTGGCGTATTACAATCGCGAGCAGTACGGAAGTTGGCCCATCTTATACGGACAGTCGTTCAACGCAGATCTCGATCCTAACGAACCTTTTGTAGACGGTAAGCCTGTTTATTATCGCGATGAGGAAGCTGGAAAGTATCTGATTTCGAATGAGGGAATAGGAACCGTTCGAAATTTCGATCCAAATTACCAGGGCTTCTTTCCAAGAATGTGGAGCGACGATCCAGAGCATGTAAAGAACTATAAAGCGATTATGAATATTCGAAACGATAAGGCGCGTCCTAGTTTCGGGGAGCACTTAAAGTTTTTTATGGATTACCAAATTGGCCAGATGTGGTGGAGGTATTTCATGTGGAATTTTGCTGGAAGGCAGAACGACTCACAAAACCGATATGAGCTCACAAAAGGAAACTGGCTGAGTGGAATTACCCTCTTAGACGAAATGCGATTGGGGCCACAATCAAATCTTCCCTCTCATTTTGAGAGTAATAAAGCCTATAATCGATACTTTTTGTTTCCCTTTATTCTCGGCTTGATTGGACTCTATTTCCACTTCAAAGGGAATTGGCAGGATGCTTGGGCCATACTGCTCTTCTTTTTCTTTACTGGAGTTGCCATTGTCGTCTATACCAATCACAAACCTTTTGAGCCCCGTGAAAGAGATTATGCATTTGTGGGCTCCTTCTATGTCTTTGCCATCTGGATTGGCTTAGGAGTGCATGGTTTATACAATTTCTTGAAAGAGAAACGACAAACCAAAGTCACAGCCATGGCTCTCACTTTGGTCTGTGGGCTTGCCGTTCCCGGCTTAATGGCGCATCAAAACTGGGATGATCACGACCGTTCCGATCGATATACGGCCCGCGAAATTGCGAAGGCTTACCTCGACAGTTGCGATCCGAATGCCATTTTGTTCACCAATGGAGACAACGATACATTCCCCCTTTGGTATGTTCAAGAAATTGAAGGCTACCGTACAGATGTACGAGTCGTAAATCTGAGCCTACTCAATACAGATTGGTATATCGATCAAATGACGAGAAAGGCATACGATTCAGACGCCGTTCCTTTCGGATTCGATTGGATGCAGTATAAGCAAGGAACGCGCGATGTTCTGTATTACCGAGATATCGGACGTGGAAATGAGCGCTGGAAGGCAGAAGATTTCATGGATTGGGTGAAGAGCGACGATCCACAAACACGTTTTAGAGCTTTAGATAGCAAAGACCTGCAGTTCTACCCAGTAAAGAAGATTCGTGTTAAAGTAGATAAGAGTGCCGTAATCGCAAATAAGGTGGTTCAACCAGAAGATTACGATAAGATTCTAGATTATATCGATTGGGATTTCAAATCGAATATTCTACCAAAAAGAGATCTGATGGTAATGGATTTAATTACCTACAACGATTGGACTCGTCCTATTTATTTCTCCATTACAGTAGGTGGAAGCAGTAGTGCGTACTTCCATTTAGATCAATACTTCCAATTGGAAGGTTTGGCGTACCGCTTTGTTCCTATTCGCAATCCAATTAAAGCGCAGAATGGCGAGTTTGGAAGAGTGCAAACTACCGTGATGTTCGATTTCTTGATGAATAAATTCCCGAAAGGGGTTATGAACGACCCAGACGTTTACCTCGATGAAACCAATCGCCGTTTGAGCTATAACTTCAGAAGCATCTTTGGAAGATTGGGCGGTGCCTTGGCAGATGAGGGTAAATTTGAAGAAGGAATTGAAGTATTGGATTTCTGTCGTGAGCAGATTCCAGAAGCATCTTTCGGATTCAACTACTTTGTATTTCCAATTATTGAAGGATATTATAAGTGCGGAGAACTGACCAAAGGAAGGGCCCTAGTAGATGCTTTTGCGAATTCATTGGATGAAGAACTGGTCTATTATCAACAGTTTAAAGGTGAAAAGAGAAAGGCCATTCAGCAAGATATGAGTATTGCCAGCCAGTATTACACCATGTTAATGCAGATGGTTCAGCAGTATGAAATCAAGGCTGCCAATCAGAATCAGCTCGATAAGAACGATTTCTTCCAGCGGTATCAAAATGCTGTAGGAGCTCTTGGGCAGATATAAGAGATTTCATTCTCTGTTCACCCGATTTGGGAGGACTGCCTATCCTGGAGGGTTTTTTCGGTTTAACGAAACCGAAAAAACCCTTTATTTGTCTTTCGATGACGGTCCCACTCCGGAAATAACCCCTTGGGTACTCGATCTTTTAATGCACTATAAAGTGCCTGCGACCTTCTTTCTCATCGGTAAGAATGTACATTCCAATCGTGAATTGGTGAATCGCATTCACAAGGAAGGACACGCCATTGGTGCGCATAGTATGAACCATGAGAACGGATGGAATACATCCGATAAAATCTATATTCAGTCGATAGAAGAAAGTGCTAAGCTCCTAGAAACTAGCTTGTACCGTCCGCCCTATGGCCGAATAAAACGAGCGCAGTTTAAAGCATTGAAAACCAGAGGCTATCAATGTGTTTTTTGGGATTGTCTCAGCTACGATTTTGATACCAGATTAGATCCGCGGAAATGCTTTGAAACAAGCATCCAAAATGCAAAGGCAGGCAGTATAGTGGTATTTCACGATAGCCTAAAAGCAGCATCGCGCTTAAAGAATTGTTTGCCGCTCTTAATAGAGACTTGGTTGGAAGAGGGATTTACCTTCAAGACCATCCAAGCAAATCAAATTCCACAATAAAAGGAATATTCATTAGTTCAAGCCTTGATGGCCTCACCTACAGCCCTCTATTTTCCATGAAGAAACGAGTCCTGTCTGTATTTCTTTTTCTGTGTTTTATTGGAAATGCCCAAGACATCCAGCAATCTCCCTTGGTGTTTCAGCTGAGTGCTAAGCAGAATATTTTTAGTCTAGACGCAATCATTCCTCTTTACTTAAGCTTCAAGAATACCTCCAATAAGACGGTTACTCTTATTCTACCCGGCAGAGAAAAGACCGGACAAGCCATTCTTAGGTTATCGTACTATGCCATTCATAATGATGTTTATACTGAAGTCTTTCGTGAGGCGCTTTTGCTTGGAAGCGATAGCGTTGAGAAAGTTGGAGAATGGATACGCAACCTTCGGCCAGGGGATTCCTTGCAATTTCCTTTACTCCTCAATGACGCTGAAAACGAGGGGCTAGAATCCGCCTCGTATCATCGTCTTCCAAGGCTGCCTGAAGGACAGTATGCCCTTCGTATTCTGTACAATCCATTAAAACGACCAATGGCTCCGTATTTCTATACCATCCAAGAATCGCAGGATACCACAGCGCCTGATGCGCATAAATTGAATATTCCAAAAGAGGGAATTGCATCCGACCTTTTCTTATTCGAATTGCGGAAAAATACGGAGGTTCGGAATATGCAAAGGAGTGAGACGGACGAGCGTTGCTCATTGAAGTGTAGAATGTGCAAAGCCATTGAGGCAAAGCATTGGGGAACAGTAGAGCGCATAATTGCAAGTCAGGCCGCTAAGGAAGTGAAGTCTAAATGGACACCGCATTGGACAGAGCCGCATCGGGCCGTATTTTGGATCTACCCTGGGCCGGAGGCTATACTTTCTTCGCTTCCAACCTATACCTATCGGAAATTGATCTTTTATTCAGAAGGAGAATACCACTATGCAGATTTGAGTTGGCAGCTGGGTAAAATACTCCGATTCAATACAAGGATAAAACGAGGAATTGATTTCTTGTTTGCAAGTGATATAAACATACCTACCTCTGATTTGGAGTACATACAATTGCGTTCATTCAAACTGAATAAATAAGAAAGGAATTCGACCTCATATTTTCCTACATTTAGCTTTATTCTTTTTTGTATGAAAAATATTTTCCTCTTTATTGTTTTTTTTGGTCTGTCTACCACTGCTTTTGCTCAACCCAGCGCGGAGTCTTTAATTAAAAAAGGCATTGCCTATCACGATGAAGGAAACTACGACGATGCCATTCGAATGTATGAATTGGCATTGGAACAAGAGCCCGAATCGGAGATGGCATATTTTGAATTGTCCTATTCGTATTATGCAAAAAACGACCTTGAAAAGGCAATTGAATATTCCGATATACTTATTAAAAAAGGCAAGGATGAGCGCATTGTTATGCAAGCCTATATGACTAAAGCCAATGCTTTAGATGAAATGGGTGAGTCTAAGAAGGCCATTAAGGTATATAAGAAGGCCATTAAAGCAAATAAGAACGAATATCTCTTGTATTATAATCTGGGACTTACCTATATGAATAGGGGGGAGTTGGATAAAGCCGAAGAGAATATTGTACAGGCTATTGATAAGAATCCAAACCATGGGAGCAGTCATGCTATGCTGGGAAATTTGCATAGCTCTAAGGAAAATAAGGTTCAATCTATTTTAGCAGATGCCTACTTTCTTTCGCTCGAGCCCAATTCCAAACGATCGAAACTTCAGTTTGATAAGTTAGAGATGATTGTATTTGGAAATGTTGAGAAAGGAGAGGACAATGTCATCATTATTACCATAGGTACAGATGACCTAGACTCTAAGAATCCCTTCCGTAAGTTGGAGGTTCTTCTTTCTTTGGGAGTAGCAAATAATACCACAGAGTATAAAGATTCTACCTCCGATGCTCTATTTGCCGAAAGCTTGAAAGACATCATTGCATTTGTAAGTATGGATTCAGATAGAGGAGATGAATTAGACATTTGGTGGGATCTATACATCCCCTTTTTCAAGGAGTTGGAACGCGAAGGCTATCTTCCCAGCTTTGCGCGTTACATCAGTCAGTCTGGCAATCCTGATTCTATACTCTGGTTAGATAGACATCCTTTAGAACTGCGAAGACTAGAGAAATTCTTAAGAGAAAGAAGAGAGTAAGAACCGCTTAACTCTGGATTTGCCAATGCATAATTCGGGTTAAATCCTGCTCTGATACGTATAGAGATCGAAGTATCTGCCTTTGGCCTCGATGAGAGAATTATGCGTTCCACGTTCAACAATTCCGCCCTTCTCGATTACCAGAATCTGATTGGCTTGTCGAATGGTACTCAATCTATGTGCAATTACAAAGGTGGTTCTTCCCTTCATAAGCACATCTAAACTCTTTTGAATAAAGGTTTCACTCTCGGTGTCTAGGTTGGATGTAGCCTCGTCTAGAATAATAATCTTAGGATCGGCCAAAAGCGCGCGGGCAATAGAAACACGCTGACGCTGACCTCCCGAAAGTTTCACTCCTCTTTCTCCAATAATAGTATCCAATCCTTCTTCAAATCGCTCGGCAAACTCTTGCACATAGGCTCCTTTTACGGCCGCTTGCAATTGCTCTTCGGTGGCATTTGGACGTGGAAATAAGATGTTTTCGCGGATACTGCCTTCGAATAGAAAATCGTCTTGAAGCACTACTCCCAGATTCTTTCGATAGCTGTTCAGTTGCACCTTAGAAAGATCCATTCCATCTATGGTTATTTTGCCACCGGAAGGATTTAAAAAGCTGGCTGCCAAGCCTGCAATAGTCGATTTACCTGATCCGCTACTTCCAACCAAAGCCGTAACACTTCCGCTCTTTGCTTCGAAATCGATATTGGTTAGTACCTCTTGATTCTCATCGTATTCGAAGTGTACACCTTCAAAGGCAACATCTCCTTTTAGTTCAGACAAGACTATTTCCCTATCGCTTTGCTCATGCTCAGACTCCATCTGCATGATTTCCTCTGTACGGTCTAAACCCGCAAAAGCCTCGGTGAGCTGGCTGCCAATATTACTCATCTGCACAATGGGTGCAATCATAAAGCCTAGATACAAGGTAAAGGCTAGAAAATCTCCGAAAGTCATTTGGTCTTGAATAATGAAATATCCACCCATTCCCATAATTCCCGCACTGGCCAATCCTAGAAGGAAAGTGGCAGAACTGGTAACCAAAGCAGTAGAAGTTAAACTGGATTTCACATTCTCGAATAAGCGTTGCGCTCCTTTTTCAAAAACAATATTCTCTTGTTCCTCTGCATTGAATCCTTTGATAATACGAACCCCATTTAGGGTTTCCGTTAATCTGCCTGTTACCTCGGCATTGAGTTTCCCTCTTTCCTTAAAAATAGGACGGATTCTTCCAAAAGCTTTGAGCGCAATAAAGGCGAAGAGTGCAACAGGCACCAAAACCAGAACGGTCATAGTGGCATTTATCTGGAGCAATAGAACCAGTGAAACAAGGGCAGTTAAAGTTCCACCTACCAATTGCACCAATCCGGTACCTACTAAATTGCGAACACCCTCTACATCGGACATGATGCGCGAGACCAATGCCCCCGATTTCTGATTGTCGAAATAGCGAATAGGAAGGGAGAGAATTTTCTTCTGGACCTTGGTACGGAGCTCAGATATTAAAAATTGCGCTTCTACACTTAAGATTCGAGTTAAGAGAAAAGAAGTGACGGCCTGCACTGCAATGGCAGCAACTACAATCAGTAGGAGCCACTTAAGCATCTCCAAATCTTTGTTTACAATTACGTTGTCTATTAAATACTTACTGGCACCTGGCAAAACCAAGCTTGCCATTCTGCTAATGATAATAAGGACTAATCCGATGAGAACCGATTTTCTTCTGGGCCAGATAATCTGCTTGAAGGCCCATGCAAAAGTGATGTTTTGCTTTTCTTTCATTCCTGCTCATGGGCGATTATCGTTCCGAAACTAAGAACTGACAATACGACCGAAAACAATCCTTTATTTTATTAAATGAATCTCTCATTGAGATGTAGAATGGAAAATTCAGCGTAAAACGGCAATAGACTTTAAAATGATTATTCTGAGTTTAAGTAAGGTATCCAAAGTGGATCCTGGTGGTAATTAGAACCGTATAGTTGAGCACAGCTGCAATTGAGTTTAACCTTCTGATTAGGGAACCACTTTGTATACAATTCGATGCGTTCTTCCAGTGAAATAGGAAGTGGGTCGTTTTTGCCATTCAACCAATAGCCCAATACTAGAATAGGCTCATGAATAGGAGGGCGCCATCCATCGTACGCACAGAATTGGGTATGATATAAGAAATGCATACCCACTATTTTCTCAGATAAAAAAGTAGGCGAAGAGAGAATAGAACTCGATTCATAGGCCTGAAAGACCCTGTCGCCCTCTTTTTTAAAGGCTTTCTGGATCGCAATAGACCCAAGGATGCACAAGCCCAAAGCAGATAGAAAGGCGATTTGGCTGAGTGTATTTCCATGGTTTTTTTGATTCCATAGAATGCGAAATGCAAAGTAATACGGAACATATATCAAGAGACCGATCCCGAAAAAGAAGACGAGAATAAAACCCACTGCGTTCATACCTTCCAAAAAGACAATGCAGTAAACGCATACAAAGAGGCCAATGCCCTGTAAAAAATAGTAGAGCGCAGACCGAAACTTTCCTTTAATCCATTCGATTGGAATAATGAAGTGGAGTGCAATGAAGACTAAGAGTATAGATGCCCAGAGGCTGGGTTTACAGAAGACTTGAAAGTAGGTATTGGCAAGCCAAACAAAGGACAAAAGAATAAAGTGAATGAGTGCTTTTGTAGTTGGACGGGAATACCTTCTTCTAAGAGACCGTAGAAAAGGAGATCTAAAAATGCGCAGCATTAGGCCATTTCGTATGAGGATAAAGACATCTAACGCTCCTAGAAAAGGTCTAGTGCGCGTCTAGAAACCTCAGGATTTGGAAATGCGCTTTTTGATTTCTTGTATACTCAAGTCCGCTTTTTGCTTGTCATCGGCTGTCAAGCTATAATAAATATCGGGTCCGCCCTTCTTTACGATATGCAGAAAGTGTGTGTCTTTTGAGTTTACGATCAACTTCACCTTTATTCCTTTCTCTGTTTTGAAGATACCCTTGGAGATGCCATTGGCATTAAATCCGTGTACTTTGAAACGAATGGCGGGAATAGCATCCACCCAATGTATAGACTCAATAGTATTCAGAGCAATAGACTCGCCATAGCTCCCCGTAATTTCAATTTGGTTTTCACTTATAAACAGCTCGCTCTTCTTGGTATCATAAAAAAAGAAGATGAGAATAACAATGAGGAGAACAGATAGCACGGCTGTCGCCCAGCGATTTTGTGCAGCGCTTTTGGCAATCATAAACTTATTTGTGAGCGCAATGAATAGTATATAGGCGAGTATAGGATAGCTAATAAGCAAGAGTGCCATGGCATTATCGCCCAAGGTAAAATGCAAGGCGATGCCAAGAATGCCAAAACTCAAGCCCAGGGCAATGTGAAAATTCCGAAAGAATTTTAAATAGGATTTGAGGTCTACCTGTGCTTGCTCTTCTTTGCTAAGAGAATTAAAACCGGCCAGTAAATAAGGCGCGTTTTTTTCGGTTAACACAAGGGCCAATGCAATAAAGAACAGACTAAGAAAAAGTATTAAGGAGAACAAAAGTCCAAGGTGTTATTTAAAGAATGGACAAGCAAATGTCTTTATTAAGAGCCGTGGAAAATGCAGGCGGTATTCATCTTTATTTTTACTAGAGCAAATACCGAACAGATTATAAAGGTTTTAACCCGTTTTTTATTTTGATAATTCTTTTTTCGCTAAGTCGATTTCTATAGTTGAATTCAAAAAGAAGCCGTGAAGCAGTTCTAAATATTAGCCCGCTTAAAAATTAAAAAGCCAACCTGATGTGGTTGGCTTTTAGTATTAATTAACATTTTATTCCCCTTCATTCTTATAATGAGGTAGCTTTTTTGATGCGTTTTTCATTAAAGCTTCTATCAAATCCTCTTCGCTGGAGCCAAGCCCTCCGCTCGCTTTCCAATCATAATTGAAGATCATCTTTTCCGTAGGGCAATCATAAACTTGAAGTGATGTGGTCACCTCATTCGTACTTCCAGAGACGCCAAGGAGATAGCTTGTTGCGATAGCAGCACCAGTCGACATCGGCTCGGCCATAGTGAAGTTTGAGTTTATCAGTCCATCCACACCTAAAATTTCACACATTTCGCTAGGAGTGAGCCCTTTTTCTGGAAATCCAGCTCGCTCTAAAAGTGTATTAGTTGTTAGGTAGTCTTGAAAATCAGCTTTTATCTGACCTTTAGACTTTCTTCTTAAGAGTGATTTGTAAATCTCACTTTGAAAATTCAACGATTGAGATCTTTGCGTCTCTAGTAATGCTTCAGCTGACATCCCTTTAGCTTTTGTGATACTAATTGAAGGGGGCACGATCGCAAGAGTTTTATGTTTATAAGAAAGGGCTTTAGCATCCTCTGACATATAAATAGTTGGCCCACACGATGCGACAGTTACAATTGCAGTCAATATCAATAGGGCTTTTGAGAGTAGTTTTATCATATATAATGGCTTTTTAATTAACTTAATATTTTACTTCAGCTTCTCATTGAGTTCAGTTCCTGATTTGAAACCAGCTTCGTTCTTTGCTTGGGCCTTGGAAATTCCTACATCCTCGGACAGTGCATCAATAATATGTGTTTTGTTCAATAAATTGAATATAAGTCTTATAATAGACTACTTATTTCCTACAAATGTAATCGAATTCAATTCCCACACAAGAAAGTCGACAGTGAATCCGCATAAATGTTGATCTAAAGGAAAATTTATGAATCTTAAAAATAGTTAAGTATCATATATATAATTAGTTAGATACGATCTTGAAATCAAATAATTTATGGAAACCATTAAGAAAATCAATAGTATTCATAGATTTTTTGCCTTGCACCAGAAGTGTTTTAATCTCTATATAACCATCGGTATATTCTACAAAGAGTTGTTTTTCATCTGTTTGGATCCAATTTTTTGCCACTTTCCGTTCTAAAGAAAACGTACAATCTAAGAGCTATTATTCTGTTTCTAAGCCCTTTTCGTTAGATAAACAGTGTAGTGAAGGACTCCTCATTATTAAGACCACTGCCCAAATAGAAAAAGGGGAGTCTGCTTTTATTCTCAGACAGATTGAAAGTAGTTATCACCTCAGTTTTTCTACAAATAACAACTCTATAGTTTGGTTGATAAACTTGAAACATTAGGCCAAAAAGGAAACAAAGCCTTCAACATTTTCAATCACCACATCATCCACCAAAATCTACAAAGAAAAATTCGTTTGGGACGAAGAACAACGCCTAATGGGAGTGCAGAATAGTGGCGGCATTCACCATTATATTTACGATAGCAAAGGCGAGCGTATTATGAAAGGAAGCCTTTTAGGCAATTCTACAGCAGTGAATGGCGATTTTACACAAAATAGCGTTGATCTGGATGGCTATTTATTATATGTGAACCCCTATTTTGTGGTACAACACTACAGTGATTGGGTAGATGGGAGTAAACATTACTATATGGGTACACAGCGTATTGCTAGCGAAACCATGGGCTACCTGAATGACCAAGGTCCTGACTTTCCACATGTGCCTGAACCAATGAAAGCGTCGTCTACAACGCCTTATCCCACAACAGGAGCATTAGGTGCTTCCTCGGCATGGCAAAGCTTGGAATATGTTTTAGAGGAATTAGACGCTATAACGGGCAGTACTTTTTGGACGGATGTAACCCAACCGATTAAAGGTTACAAACACTATTTCGCTATTGAGGACTATCGTGACCAAATAGGTTCCTGCTCAGATACAAATCAACAGCCTCCAGAATACGATACCGATTGTTTGTGTGCTATCAGCCCTTACTGGGCTGCACGAGAGAATGAAATCAATTGCGAAGAATACCGTCAGATTTACTGGTATCATCCCGATTATCTTGGCCATACTGAATACATAACAGACAAAGCCGGAAGGCCGTATCAGTATTTTCATTATGCTGCCTTCGGTGAAGTATTGGTGCAGAAAGATGCGAACTACGGGAATTTCGACAGTCGGTATACTTTTAATGCGAAGGAGTTTGATAAGGAGACGGGCTTGGGGTATTATGGAGCGAGGTATTACAACCCCATGACAAGTGTGTGGTTGAGTGTTGATCCCCTTTCAAATCATCCTAATCAAGTTGACAAAAGTCCTTATGCGTTTAGTTGGAATAATCCTGTTATGCTTGTTGATCCGGATGGAAGATGTCCTAAATGTGAAGAGAGCGTATCTGACCCATCGAATGGTCAGGTTTACGAGTCCACTGGAGGTCAAGCTTATCAGTATAGTTCAGAAACAGGAGAATGGACAGGATTAGGAGGAGAATTAAATGAAGTAACCGTTACGGGAACTAACCCAACTCCTCAGGAAAAGTTTTCTAAAGCCGTTAACAGTCAGATGAACAATAACTTGAAAAACGGAGAACTAAACAGAGAGGATTTTATCAACAATTATAGATATGGAAAAGGTAAGTCTTCTATAGCACCAATCGCATTGATCAATCTTGATGGACTTACGGTAGAGTCCTTTGGAAATCCCACATATTATTATGAAGATGGGCAAGATAAATATCCAGCCATTCAGATTAATTACGATCAAGGCTTTTATAAAGATCCTGATCACGCTTTCATTTTTGGAACTATTACGGTTATACTTATCGGAGATAACTTGATTATGGCACTACCAGATACGTATAATTTTGATTTGAAAAATGATTTTAGTACTAAAGGAATGGTTAGGAATTTTGGGACAATGATAGGGCAAGCATATAACGGCGCTGGTAATGGATTTCCTATATATATTATGGGAACAAAAAGAATACCTTACTCAAAATGAAAAAACCTATTGTTTTACTGCTACTTGTTTTAATGACTTGTTGTACAAGAGGAAATTTTAAAGAAAGAATAAAAACATATGATTATTGGCTGCTTCCAATTTGCTTTAATGAAGGGCTGCTGATTGATTATAATGATTTAAGTGCGCCTACTGACTGGGGGTTTGTTTATAGGGTCCGAGTTGATTCAAGTTGTGCTTGGGATGTAATTAAAATGAATAAAATGGAACGTTTAAATACTGAAAATAATGTGACTTATATTAAGCATTTTAAAAAGTCTGAAGGAGTCGAAGTCGGCTTTTACGTTAATTTAGACAAGCAAGAACTTGTCTTTTCGTACTTAGAAGAGTAGAAAAACCACAGCTGGCCCAGATATGCTGCTGGCGCGCTTTTGCAAAGCGTGTCCACAACAGTAAAGAAATACAAAGCCCGGCAAAATGCTGGGCTTTTGTACTACATTTACGATGCTGAAAACAGCAGAAACAGGCCTTTACTATTATGGCGCGAGGTATTATAATCCGCAGATTAGTGTGTGGTTATCAGTTGACCCGCTTGCAGAAAAATATCCTAGTATGTCATCATATTGCTTTACGGCAAATAATCCTGTCATGTTAGTAGATCCTGACGGGAGATGGATACCTGGCTTAGATGATGATGGGAATGTTACTTATACTGCTGAAAAGGGAGACACGTACAATACTTTTAAAGAGCAATATGGGTTAACTGAAAAGCAGGCTTCAGCAATGTTGAGTCCAAATACTAATGTAAAAGAAGGAGAAACTGCTATTACTGGTGCTCAGGCTAAAAAGGCGACTGGAAATGATATTCTAAAATTAGATTGGCAATCTAATCAAGCTACTGACTCAAGAAGAATAGATCAAGTTCTGTTCGCTTTAGAGAATGAAAACCAAAATCAGACCTATGATTTTGCAGTAAGCGACTATTTCAAAAATGTCCCTTATAATCACAAAGGACAGTCAAAAGGTTTTGGAGGAGCGGCATTTCTAGTAGGTAGTACATCTAAAATTACTGGAAAACCAGTTAAAATTGAAATGATGTTAAATCATAGGTCAAACCATCGCATAAATACGATTTCTGGTTCTGACAAGAATTTTTATATTAACTCGCAGAGCAAATATATTTTTAATTATACTGCTAATTCTCGGGCATCTCACCCTACATATGAGATGTTTATAAAGTTTTCTGGAGAAACGGTTTTAAATGCTTTTTCAAAAAAATTTGGTAGTGATTATAGCGGAGTAAGAAAATGAGAATTTTAATTTTTACCATAGTATTGTTTTTTTCATGCCAGTCCGAGGACAGTGAACTTCATCCACAGATTTTGGGCACATGGTCTTTTATTGATTCAGATGGATCCTATAGTGAGATTTTTTTTAATGATACTATATTGATAATGATTAATGAGGGTAATTTTGTCGTTGAAAAGTTTCGTTATCAGATTTTTAGAGATTCGCTTAAAGTTTTTGACAACATTGATTCTTCCGTTAGATATTCTATGATTATAAGTGTTATAGATAATAAAGCGATTGAATTAGAAAGTGAATCTGGAGAAAAATTCAATCTTAATAGGTTAAATTCATTGTCTTATTGGACAGCTTTGTCTAACGATTCCATTTATAATGAATTCAAAATAAGGGCAGAAGGAGATTCCTTAAAATTGTAGGCTAACGCAATCTGGACCAACCCTGCTCGCGCGGATATGCCGCTGGTTCAGATTTGCAATCTAGACCAACACAACAAGAGCAAAACCAACAAAGCCCTGCAAAACGTACGGCTTTTTTAAAGCGCTAATTTTTGTATTTGCCTTTTGGTTAAGAAGGCATCTATGAAATTTTTAATGAGGTGTTTATCGTCTTGGTTCCGTTTTCCCACCTGCTTAAATTGGCTTAAAAGTTCTTTGTCTGTATGCTGTGCCGAAATCACACCATCAGAGCTGCCTAGTGTTAAATAGTCGGCTATTGTATTAAGAGCTGTTGCTAGTTTTTGCAATACATCAGAAGAGGGATTAGATTTTTGTGTTACGTACCTATGAATGTGAAATCAAACCATATAGGAACAAAGAGTTCATCAATAAACAAAGCCTGTTTATGCGAAAGCCCCTATTGGGCATGCTTGCAGAACCAGGTAGAGTGCCATGAATACCGCATACTGTATTGGTATCACCCCGATTATTTAGGCCACAACGAACTCATCACCGATGGCGCGGGAGAGCCGTATCAATACTTCCATTATTCGGCTTGGGGTGAAACCTTCGTACAAGACGACGCCAATTACGGCAGCTTTACCTCTAGCTATCGGTTTAATGCCAAGGAGCTGGACCAAGAGACGGGGAATTACTATTATGGGGCGAGGTATTATGACCCGAAGGTGAGTGTATGGTTGAGTGTGGATGCGAAAGCGCATTGGTATCCTTCCATGAGTTCGAATAACTTCACCGCCAATAATCCTGTCATGTTCGTTGACCCGAATGGTCAATGGGTTGAAGGGGCAGGTTTTTTCACTAATCTTTTTTATTCAGATGACCGTAATGAAGCTATGTTGATAGCTGGCGATAAGGGAGATTTTAAAAAAATGGACAATGGCTGGCAGGTATCAAGAGTTGTAGAAGTCAGTTCAGAAATTGCAGGTTTTTGTATAGGTGAGAGGAGTTACGAAATTGAAAATATCTACATAAATGATAAAAAAACGAAAAGATCAATAGATGATGTACTAGTCAATATGGGTATGGATTTTATAAATGTATTTATGGTTCCGATAACAGCCTTTTTCAATCCTTTTGTGGCACTTTATAGAAACAAAATCAGAAAGGACAAAGACCCTTACATCAGTGCCAACCCATACCATATGGCCGAAGATGTTTTTTGGCAACAATTGGATGGAAATACTCAAGAGGTAGGTCTAGAGGTGATGGAGAAAACAGCGAATTTAATTGTATTCGGAGCAGGCCAGGCCCTTTTGAAACCAAATGCGACCCGTTTGGATAAAACAAAGATTAAAGGAGGAAAGGCTTTAATTAACAAGACAATAGGAGAAGTAATAGACGAAATAGATGATTGACGTAATATTCGAAGTATTGTTTGAGATGGTTCTGAATCCAATTGGTGGGGCAATTAGATGGTTGGTTTATAGGAAAAAACCACTTAAACAGTATGTGACAGGAAATTGGGAATCGAATTTAGGAGCCGTTGGTATTTTCCTTGTGATAATCATTTTCTTAGTGGTCTTGATACAAAATCTTTAAACCTTTCTATCTAGAAATTTTGAAATTGTCCGGTCAGCTTGAAATTAATTCCAGCAGTGAGCAAACGGGGAATTACTATTACGGAGCGCGGTATTATAATCCTACTTTTAGTGTGTGGTTGAGTGTGGATGCGAAAGCACATTGGTATCCTTCCATGAGTTCGTATAACTTCACCGCCAATAATCCTGTCATGTTGGTTGACCCGAATGGTCAATGGGTTGAAGGGGAAGGTTTTTTCACTAATCTTTTTTATTCAGATGACCGTGCGTTAGAGATAAAAGCGCAACGATTTGCAGACAAAGTAGGTGGTGATTTAACAAAGATAGACGGGGGCTATAGAGTTGGAAGAGTGTTAGGAGGTGATTCTAAAACAAATACGCTTGGCGAGATGGAAATAAATTCATTCTATGCTGATCATAGTTCAAAAGTAAAATCTGGAAATGGTCAAAGCGGGGGGATTGGATTTTTGGATTTAGCAGGTGGACTTTATAAAACATCTGAAATAATAGGAAATAGCAGATTAAGTTCTGGTAACTATACTCAGCTTAATGGAAAAACAGGAAACATGAATGACCGACCGTTTAAACAATTATCTCAATGGGGAAAAACTAATAAAACATTTGACGATAATTTAAGCAAAGCAGGTAAATGGGGAGGAAGAGGAGTTATAGCTACTTCTGTTATTTTAGGTGGAGTTCAAGTGTATAATGGCTATCAAATGGACGGAGGTCAATTTGGCTATAACTCTCAATCTGCTGCTGCAAATGCGACAGGTTCTATTATTGGCGGTTGGGCTGGTGCTGAAGCTGGTGCTTGGAGTTTTGGGATAGCTGGTGGTTTAATTGGCGGTCCTCCAGGGGCTGTTATCGGAGCTGTTACTGGTGGTGTTGTAGGAGGCTTTGGTGGTGGATACTTTGGTGGAAGTATCGAAACTGGTTCTGTAAATTATTATTACGGTAGATAATGGAAAACTGTTTAAACATTCTCCACTTTTGTTTTTATAGAGCACACTATAAATCTCATTTATTTGCTAATAAGATAAATCCATTTAGATTATTAGCAGAAATGTCTTTTATAAAAAAAAGACTAGAAAAAAAAGGCATTACAAATATTCAAGAAGAAATAGACAAAGCTTTTGGAGATAAGAACTTTGGATTGAGTATGACTGTAGCAGGAGGTATTTTACTTGCTATCTTGTTCTTTTTCTTTCTTGCACTTGTCAATCTTTATATTGGATTGTTTGATTTAGAAGTAAACTTATCAATGGTGCACTTTATTCCTTGTGGAGTTTTATCAATCCTGCTGTCTTATTTTTATGTGTTTAAGAAAGATAAGTACATCAAGTATTTTGATGAATTTGAAAAGTGGAGAAAACCACAAAGCCGAAAGTATGGTTGGTTAAGCTTTACTTTCTTACTGTTAGTAATAGTCCTTTTTATTATTGGAATTAAGTTTTAATGAGAAAGCCCGAGCAATCGGGCTTTTTTGTTTTTACAAAGCCGCTACATTTTTTTGAAAGATTGGTTATCTATCCTTCCAGTTTTCGGGGTTTTGTGAGGTGTGGAAAATCATGAGCTAGACTACGATGAGTTCCATATCATTTACTGGTATCATCCCGATTATCTTGGCCATACTGAATACATAACAGACAAAGCCGGAAGGCCGTATCCGTATTTTCATATATCCCGATGTATAAGTTAGAATTCGTTATGAAGATTTAAATTGCAAAAAAGCAGGAAGTTTCTTTTAGAAAGCATAGCCTTAGCTATGGTGAGAAAAGAAACGAAGCGAAGCGTCTGATTTGAAGCAAATTAAATTTGGAATAGATATTCTAATGTATAGATCGGGATTAACCGCCTTCGGTGAGGTATTGGTGCAAAAAGATGTGAACTACGGGAATTTCGACAGTAGGTATACTTTTAACGCGAAGGAGTTTGATAAGGAGACGGGGTTGGGGTATTATGGGGCGAGGTATTATAACCCGCAGGTAAGTGTGTGGTTGAGTGTTGACCCCTTGGCACACCTGAGGACATGGGTATCACCTTACAACTTCGTGCAGAATAATCCTATAAATAGAGTAGATCCTACAGGGGCTTTAGATAATCCAATTTATGATAAAGAAACTAGTGAATTTTTAGGTACTGATGAAAATGGTTTGCAGGGCGATGCAATCATGATGGATAAGGCAGATTTTACTCAAGGGATGTCTCATAGTGATGCAATGGCTAAAGGAAATACTCTAGATAATATGAGTACGGAACAAGCTACTACGTTTGCAAATAATGGGAATTTTGAAAGCTTCTTGAACCATTACAACAACCTACCTAATAGAATTGATTATTCGTCTGACTTTGTTCTCACAAAAGAAATAGCTGATAACCATTGGCAAGGTGGTACAGGGGGATCTTTATTTGTCAATTCGGCTAATATAGATTTACCAGGGGTTACAACTGAGCAGTTTAATTCAAATGGGTATTACTCGAAAAATTTTATTTGGGGGATGAGTAATACAGGAAAAGTCTTTGGCACTCTTGATATGACGTTATTAGACCCTAAAACAGGAACGGTTAAATTAGGATACAGAAATCCAAATGTAAGCCCGAACGGCTTGGTTATGGATAGGTATGATTTTACTTATGATGGCAGAAAAATGCGTGATTTTGCTACTTGGGTAGGGAAACCTTCAGGTACAGGGAAAGCATTTGATATTCATGGTTATGGAGTCTCCACAGTCCCCGTTAAAAAATAGTGTTTGTAATGAAAGGTAAATGGATTTACATTATAGCGGCTCTACTATTAACAGGTGTTACTGTGCTTTATTTTGGCTTGAAAAATGATGATGTTTTAATTAGGAAAGACTTTAAGGGAAACCTATTTAGTTCTTCTGATTTTAGCACAAATTTGATTTGTTACGAAGATTTGATAGGGCTTAGTACTGATGGAGCTTTTTTTGACTTTTATGAATACGAAATAGATGGTTTACAGGAATCAAGCTTAAAAGGTAACTATCCGAAGTTTGAAAAGGTCTTTGAATTTAGTGATCTAACTAATGTGAACTTTTCATATTGGAAGCAAACACCAATTCCAAGAGAAAAGGGGGTGTATCATTTTGATATTGCATATTCTAGTAATTTATCAAATAGTGATTGTCCACTAGAATTTCAGAGAAAAGACTTATTAAGCCAGTCAGGTAGCTATTACAGTTATATTAGCGCATATCCAATTGGAGTGTATTTACTAATATATTACCCTGCAGAAGAAACTTTGTATGTAATATCTAAGAAGTAAATAAACCTTTTTTAGGAGATTTATCATCTAGGGAGTAGCAATATTTTAAGCCAGCTTCTCTTGAAGCGAACCGCTTTGAGCGTCTTTAAGCATTAAATCGAGCATGTACAAAATCCTGTCTTTATAGGCAGGATTTACTTTTTGTAGTACCTCCAGACGATAGATCATTTTCTTATCCTGTACCAAAATAGAAGTATCGCCCACCAGATAATCCAGCGAAACCCCCAGAGCTTCGGCAAGTCTTTTGGCAATATCAAATGTGATTAAATCTAAGAGGGATTAAAAAACTATAGCTAAGCCGAACTTTCTTATGAAACATAGCCTTGCTTGGCCCCAGGCTGGCGCGGATTTGCAATCCCCCTGATGGCGCGGATATGCCGCTGGTTCAGATTTGCAATCTGAACTAGTACTAGAAGAGCAAAACCAACAAAGCCCGTCAAAACGCTGGGCTTTGTTGGTTTTACTGAGCAGCTATTTGGTTGAGCTTGCTGCGCTTAATAAAAGCATCAATAATGTCTTTAATCGTTGACTTGTCTTTACCGTTCATTTCTTCTACTGCTTTAAACTGAGCGAGTAAATCGCTGTCCTGAATAAGTTGTTTTGCCTTTTGTACAGCATCGGCCTAGACTAGAAAATCAATAGAAGTATTAAATGTATCAGCTAGCTTCCCAAGAATGTCAGCGGGCGATTGTCTAATACTCCCCGATATTAAAACCGTTGATTGATTTTTTTTAAATTTAGACAATCGATAGTCTTAATGAAGCACCACCCTGATTATTTAGGCCACAACGAGCTCATCACCGATGGCGCGGGAGAGCCGTATCAATACTTCCACTACAGTGCCTGGGGCGAAACCTTCGTTCAAGATGACGCCAATCACGGTAGCTTTACCTCTAGCTATCGGTTTAATGCGAAGGAGCTGGACCAAGAGACGGGGAACTACTATTATGGAGCGAGATATTATGACCCGAAGGTGAGTGTGTGGTTGAGTGTCGATCCGTTGGCGAGGAAGTACCTTACTTTAACTCCTTTTTCTTTTTCGGGTAACAACCCTGTTTTGATGGCTGATCCAGATGGCAGAAGTCCACATTTATTAGTTGG
>Ga0222632_1000343_pt1 | contig 26551 bp, 23 predicted proteins | sample AntAcemetageno46_FD_179828 | JGI IMG/M metagenome (GOLD analysis project Ga0222632, IMG submission 179828) | Saline water microbial communities from Ace Lake, Antarctica - #46 | ecosystem: Environmental > Aquatic > Non-marine Saline and Alkaline > Saline | place: Antarctica: Ace Lake | collected...
CCTTCTCCGCCATCTGAAGAATAAGGTTAGAAAGAGGAGATGAGAGCCATTGGGTTCGACGTAGCGCAGCGGAGATGGAGCGCCGCAGGCGAGTCCGCAGGACTGAGCGGAGCGAATCAATCCCTCCCTCTCCGCCAATTGGGCGCAGCCCAACATATTCCACGCAAAGCGTGATAGGGATGAGGACGAAGTTCGGCGAAGAGAGCGAAGCGAACGAAGAAGGGGCACACGCAGTGTGATCTCGAAGAGATTCCGCAAAGCGGGACTAATCCCTCCTTCCTGTGTGCGGCGTAGCTTGAAGAGCGAAGAGGTATCCGCCACACACAACAAACGATGAAAGGCGTCTACCCGCCGTATTAGGGTAGTGCTTACTATCTGAACACCTTAATTCAGTTCTACAAGTCGTCTCTTTACGACGATCAAGTGGATAAGAGGATCAACAGACAGATGTAGGCCAGAAAAGGTGTAAAACTATGCTAATTGAGAGTTAAACTCCCATATTGCATAAATACTTCCAGCGCATGCTTATCCAAGGAGATATTCAGAAAGAAATCGCATCGATTGCATTGTAGCGGAAGAACACATCCGCAGCCAACGGCCTCAATCACCTGCAGGATACGACGTGAATCAATCTCTCACTTTCCTCTATTATAGCTCGAACCTGCCAAACGGACTAATTCGCCGTAAAACCAGTCACTCTCAACGCCGTGCCTCCTGCTTGACTACGTCCGAGGCGGTTGGCTGAAACCTCCAACTCAAGTGTATGGGTGCCAGGTTTCACTCACCCAACAGAAATACGCCTGAGCCAGCGATATTGTAGTGACAAGCTTCCAGCTTGTCATTCCATCAAGGTCGACAAGCTGGAAGCTTGTCACGATTCAGTCACTACTCAGACTTTCAACAAAACCATCAACTTATGTCCAACGTCCGCGTTCGTTTCGCTCCCAGCCCGACTGGATTCTTTCATATCGGCAGTGCCCGCACCGCCCTCTTCAACTGGCTCTATGCTCGTCACACGGGAGGCACTTTTGTGCTCCGGATTGAGGACACCGACAGGGAGCGCAACACCGACGAGGCCCTCCGCGTGCTCCTCGACGGCATGAAGTGGATGGGAATGGACTGGGACGAAGGCCCCGACGTGGGTGGCTCATACGGCCCTTACTTCCAAAGCCAGCGCCAGCCGATCTACGACGAATATCTCAAAAAGCTCGAAGACACGGGGCGCACCTACGAAAAGGACGGCGCCATCTGGTTTAAACTCGAAGGCGAGCGCTACACTGCTTACGATGATTACCTCAAGGCTGAGGTCGAAAAAGTGAGAGCCGCTCCTGTTATCATCGACGACGTCGTGCGCGGCCGTGTCGAGCGCGCCGAAGAAAAAGATTTCGTCCTCGTCCGTAAAGACGGGAATCCCGGTTTCCATTTAGTTAATGTGATCGACGACATCACGATGGAAATCACCCACGTGATTCGCGGCGAAGATCACCTCTCCAACACCAGCAAACACGTCGAATTGTTTAAAGCCTTCGGCGTCGAGCCACCCAAGTTTGCCCACATCCCGCTCATTCTAAAAGAAGAGGGCTCGGGCAAGATGAGTAAGCGCGACAAAGGCGCACTAATCGAAGACTACCAATCGCGCGGCTTCCTCGCCGCGGCGGTGCGAAACTACATCTCGCTGCTCGGCTGGAACCCGAAGGACGAGCGCGAGAAAATGGACATCGATGAAATCATCGAGCTATTCGACTTCCCCGGAATCAATAAGGGCAATTCTCGCTTCGACGAAAAAAAGCTCTCCGCACTCAACGCCGAATACTTGCGCGAGCTCAACATCGAAAGCTTCACCTTTCTCGCCCGCCCACTGCTCAATGCCGCTGGAGTGGTCAGCGAAGAAGTCGATGAGGACTACCTCCAGTCCGTGCTCACACTCTGCCAGCCCAAGGCTCGCTCACTCGAGACACTTTCCGAACTCTGCGGCTACTTCTTCGTCGACGATTATTCGATGGACGAAAAGACCGGCAACAAAATCTCCAAGAAGGCCGACCCAAAGGAGGTGCTCGCAGAAGTCCTGCCGATCCTAGAATCAGTCGAGACCTTCGACGCCGACAGCCTGAAGAGTGCCCTCGAAGCCCATGCTGAATCGAAAGATCAAAAGGTCTTCGCCTACTTCCCCGCTCTGCGCTACGCGACCAGCGGCCAAGGCGGCGGCCCCGATCTATTGCCCATGCTCGAAGTGATGGGCCGCGAACGCGTCGTCGCACGGATCCAGCGGTTTATCGGGTAGTCTTACCTGGCGTGCGACTTTATGTATTCCCCTTGGGGGACTCGCGCCTACGCACTGTAGAACGCTGACGACAGTCGGTGTTATCGACCACACTTACGCTAACAACGGCTCTCGCCGTCATCCTACAATACAAGATCAGCCAATCCGGGCACGCACACCAGAAACAAACCTTGCAAGATACAGCTTTCATACATACCGTGTATGTATGAAAATCACCCTCAACGTGGACGGCGCCCTCCTCGACCGCGTCGTCAAAAGCTCTGGTTCCAAAACCAAAACAGCAGCGATCGACTATGCACTCCGCGAGATGGATCGTCGCGCAAAACTGACCGAAGTGCTTAGCCGCGGCACAGGCTTGAGCGGCGACGAACTCGCGAGGATGTTCGACCCCGCATCGGATCCAATGACTTTGCGGGCAGCTGAGGATCCCGCTAAATATAATCACGAAGGGTAGCCCCATTCCATGCGCCCCATTTTACCTGACAGTTCCTGGTATATTACGGAAGCCCGTTGCAAAAACGACCCGCTGCTGCAACTAGCGGATATCTCCCGGTCGCGAGATATCGCAACATGCGGCGTCGTGATTTCTGAGGTGGGGCGTGGCATGAAGCACCCCAATACACTCCGGCGCTACATCGAATCTTGGGAAGTCATGTGCTACGTGGAGTCGAATCAAAAAGTCTGGCAGCACACGCTCGAACTCGCCTGGCAACTCGACCGCCAAGGCCGCGTCCTCCCCATTCAAGATATTCATATCGCGGCCTGCGCCCTCTCGATCAACGCCGTCGTGCTGACCCACGACCAACACTTTCAAGGAATCTCGGGACTCGATGCCACGGATCGGATTTTGTGAAAATTAGTCCGACTCTAACTACAGAGCTTGACAAAAACAACCAACTTGTGCAATTGTTCAAGTCATGGCAAGTGGCGAAAAAATTGTAGTCGATGCATCCGCAGTCTTAGCGGTCATCTTGAATGAACCAGAAAAAGCTAAAATCATCGGCCTGACGCAAGGCTGCTCATTAATTTCACCAGGTTGCCTTAGGTGGGAAATCGGCAACGCATTTACAGTGATGCTAAAGCGCAAACGGTTAACCTTAGAAGAAGCGATGCGCGGCTTAGAAATCTATGCCATGATCCCGATCCAAGAAATGGACGTCTCTTTACACGACGCCGTTCAACTCAGCAGCCGTCACAATATTTACGCCTACGATGCCTATTACCTAGAACTGGCAAAGCGCAACACATCCCCCTTACTCACGCTTGACAGTCGGATGGCTCAAGTCGCGAACGATGAAAAAATTAAACAGAAAGAAATATCATGAAGCTCTACACCTACAGTGACGCACGGCAGCAGTTCGCCAAAGTTCTAGAAGAAGCCAGCAAAGACGGCAAAGTCCTCATCCGTCGCCGAGACGGAAGCCTATTTTCATTAGTGCCTGAAGCTCAATCGAACTCACCTTTCGACGTGGAAGGAATGACGACAGCTGTCTCCACTAAAGAGATTGTTTCAACTCTTCAAGAGGAACGGCAGCGAGCTCGCTGATTCTAGATGAAGACACAAAACCTTATCCCACTCGATTCTCCCGGAAAAATCCTCCTCGAAGAGTTTATCGAACCGATGGAGCTCACTCAAAAAGCCTGCGCCGCGGGTGCGGGCATACCCTATGTCCGCTTCAAAGCCCCGGACGGGGTCATGTCATTGCCCTTTTGAATAACGCAATAATACTTAGGTAAAGTTGGATGTCACAGGTTTGAGATTTAACTCTATGTTGAGGTCGCGCGGCGCACGCCTCACACCGCAACCGTCGGATCTAGCCGGCAATATGCAACGTGCTGGATGAGGCCATGCTGCGCTACCCAATCGAACCCACGGTCGAGACGGCATGTGCGCCGTAGCTTTAGCGAAGGTGTAAGCTCGCCCACTTCGAAGCGCCCCGTCCCACGGCGGTTTTGGCAAAACCGCCCTACCTCAAATCACCCACCGTCGGAGGTCTTCAGGATTTTAATAAATGCATCCTGCGGGATGGAGACGCTGCCGATGTTTTTCATGCGCTTCTTGCCCTCTTTTTGTTTTTCGAGGAGTTTGCGCTTACGGGAAATATCACCGCCGTAACACTTGGCGGTCACGTCTTTGCGGTAGGCGCTGATGGTTTCGCGGGCGACAATGTTACTGCCGATGCCGGCTTGAATCGCGATCTTGAACATTTGCTTGGGCAGGATCTCTTTGAGGCGTTTGCAAAGTGCGCGGCCACGGCCTTCGGCTTTGTCCAAGTGAACGATGGAAGAGAAAGCATCGACGGCCTCGGCATTGACGCGGATGTCGAGGCGGCAGAGCTTGGCTTGTTCGTAGCCGGCCATCTCGTAGTCCATCGAACCGTAGCCGTGGGTGATACTTTTTAGGCGGTCGTTGAAATCGATCAAAATTTCGTTGAGCGGCAAGCGGCAGACGAGCATGACGCGCTGGCCGTCGATCGTCTCAGTGTGTTCGCAGATGCCGCGTTTCTCAGAGACGAGTGCAAGCACATCGCCAATCGAAGTGGACGGGATATGGATCGAGGCGTTGATCATCGGCTCTTCGATGAAGTCGATTTCGGCAGGGTCCGGTAGATTAACAGGATTATGAACTTCGACTTGCACGCCGTCGGTCTTAGTCACGAGGTAAACCACGCTCGGATAGGTGGAAATCACATCGAGGTCATACTCGCGGCGGATGCGCTCCTGGATGATCTCCATGTGGAGCAGACCGAGGAAGCCGCAGCGGAAGCCGAAGCCGAGGGCGACGGAGTTTTCCGACTGGTAAACGAAGGCGGCGTCGTTGAGGCGAAGTTTGCCCATGCCCGACTTGAGCTTATTATAGTCGCTCGTATCGATGGGATAGATGCCACTGAAAACCATGGGGCTCACTTTCTTGTAGCCGGGCAGCATCTCCTTGGCCGGATGGGCGCTGTGCGTGATGGTATCACCGAGCTTAAGGTCGGCCACATCGCGAAGGTTCGTCACGACGTAACCGACGTCGCCTGCTTTAAGCGTGCCTTGCTTAGTCATGGCGGGCGAGAACTTGCCCACTTCTTTAACCAGCATCTTACGCTCATCACTCATCGTGATGATCGAGTCGTTCATGGTGACCTCACCGGAGAAGACGCGGACGTAGCAAATCACGCCCTTGTAGGCATCGTAAATGCAGTCAAAAATAAGCATGCGCAGCCCATCGACGTCCGCCCAGCGTGGCTTAGGCACACGGGCGACAGCTGCTTCGAGGAGATCTTCGATCCCGATGCCAGTCTTACCACTAGTCATGACGGCCTCGTCGGCGGGGATCGCTAGAACGTCTTCCAGTTGCACCATGATGGCAGGCACATCGGCGCTCGGCAGATCGACCTTGTTGATCACGGGGATAATTTCCAGCCCTTGCTCCAGCGCGAGGTGGGCATTGGCCACGGTCTGGGCTTCGATACCTTGGGCGGCGTCGATCAGCAGCATGGCGCCCTCGCAGGCAGCCAGACTGCGGGACACTTCGTAGGAGAAGTCCACGTGGCCTGGAGTGTCGATCAGGTTAAAAGCGTAGTCCTTCCCGTCCTTGGCTTTATAGACCATGGAGACGGGGTGACTTTTAATCGTAATTCCCCGCTCGCGCTCCAGATCCATAGAATCGAGGAGCTGAGCTTTCATATCACGCATTTCCACCGTGCGCGTCATCTCGAGGATACGGTCAGACAGAGTCGTCTTACCGTGGTCGACGTGAGCGATGATGCAGAAATTGCGAGTATGGTTGAGATCAGTCATAAATGAGGGAGCGCGCTAAAATCACGTGCTGAAGGAAAAGTTCAACCCTCTTTCTCGAAAACGAACTTTGTAGCCGTTCCGAGCCTTCAGGCGACAAGACCGTATGCGGAGCAGAGCGGAACATCTGTAAAGATTTGGAGATCGGTGCGCTAACTGCCGTTCGACCAAAATCTTACGATTTCGGCTACGAGCTGCTTTTTAGTGATTCCTTAAGAAAACGAACTTTACCTGCGTGGGCGATTCTGGAAACGTACAAACATATGCCAGAATCATCAAAACTCAACATCCTCGTGGTCGGCTCCGGTGGCCGCGAGCACGCTCTCGTCCAGAAATGCCTGCAAAGCCCGCTCGCGGGTAAAGTCATCGCCACACCGGGCAATGGCGGCATGGCCTCTGAGGTCGACTGTTTCAACGTTTCCGTCGAAGATGTCCCCGCCCTCGTGCAACTGGCACAGGATCAAAACATCGGGCTCGTGGTGGTGGGACCCGAAGTGCCACTCAGCCTCGGCCTCGTTGACGCGCTGGCCGCCGTCGGCATCCCCGCCTACGGCCCCAACAAAGCAGGTGCGCAGCTCGAATCGAGCAAAGCATTCTGCAAAGACTTCTTTGCCCGCCACAACATACCGACCGCTGCCTATGGCAATTTTACTGAAGTCGCGCCCGCCCTCGCCTACTTGGAAGAACACCCGGCACCCATCGTGATCAAAGCCAGCGGCCTCGCCGCCGGTAAGGGCGTGATCATGGCTGAGACGCAATCTGAAGCCATCGCCGCGGTCAAAGGCATGCTCGAAGGCGACGCCTTCGGCAGCAGCGGCAAGGAGATCGTGATCGAAGAGACCCTCTACGGCGAAGAAGCGTCAATCCACGTCATCGCCTCGGGCCAAGATTTCGTCTGCCTGCCCCCGAGCCAAGACCACAAACGCGCAGGCGAAGGCGACACTGGACTCAACACGGGCGGCATGGGTGCCTACACCCCGACCAGCATGGTGACCGCCGCCATGCAGGCCGAGATCGAGGAGCAAGTGATCAAACCCACGCTGGCCGGGCTCAAAGCCGACGGCATCGACTACTGCGGCACCCTTTACGCGGGGCTCATGCTGACAGAAAAAGGCGTCAAAGTGCTCGAGTATAACGTCCGCTTCGGCGACCCCGAGACACAAGTCCTCCTCCCTATGGTGGCCGACGACCTCGTGCCCGTGCTGCTGGCCTCGGCCAAGGGTGAAGCCCTCCCCGCAAAGCTACAATTCCACGAAGGCGCCGCCATCGTCATCGTGCTCGCAGCAGGCGGCTACCCTGGCAGCTACGCTAAGGGCAAGGAAATCACTTTCCCCGAGACACTCCCTGCGAGCAGCGCCGTCGTCCATGCAGGCACGACGCGCGACGCCGACGGCACCATACTTACCGCCGGTGGCCGCGTGCTCGGCGTGAGTGGCCAAGCCGCCACCCTAAAAGAGGCCGTAGATCTGGCTTACTCCGTCTGTGATCAAGTCGACTTTGATGGTAAATACCTCCGCCGCGACATCGGGCACCGGGAGTTGAATCGGTAAGGGACACCGAACGTTGCGTCGTCCTCTGTCTCATTAATTCGACATTCGACGTTCGGTGTTCAACGTTCTCTCAGTCCGCTTGCCGCTTTACAAATAAGCAAAAGCGCACAATCTAGAATTTGAGTTCACTTCCACCCTCACTTTCACTCCGCAAGGCATGGCCGATAAACGCAATCTCATCCTGACCATCTGCACGGGCAACGTGTGCCGTAGCCCGATGGCGGAGAAGCTCTTGCAGCACGCCCTGGCCGCTGAAGGAGCGCCCCTCGATCAGATCGTGGTAGTTTCTGCTGGCGTAGCCGCGGGCTATGGCGAAGCCGCCTCGGCCAACTCCGTGGCCGCTCTGAAAAAAGTGAAACTCGACCTCACACGCCATAAGAGCCAGCCCGCCACTCAAGATCTGATCGACCGCGCCTTTCTAATTTTGGGAATGACGCAATCACACATCGACATCTTACAGCACTACCATAGCGGCCTCCCTGAGCGAGTGCATCTCTTCCGCGAGTTCATGGGTGCCGAACACGACTCCGAAATCCCCGATCCCTACGGGCAAAACTACGCCGCCTACGCCGCTTGCTTTGACTCGATGGCCGAGGCGATTCCTACTCTGGTCGCGTATCTAAAAAACGAATATAAAGCTTAAAGCATTATGCCACTGATCCAAGTCACTTCCAATCTTTCGCTCTCTGATACAGAGAAAAATAACGCGCTCAAGACACTCTCGCAAGCGGTGGCCGAACTGCTGAATAAGCCTGAACACGTCGTCATGACGAGTTGGACGACCGCGAAGATGACGATGGGCGGCACCGAGGCACCCACAGCTTTTATCGATCTGCGCGCTCTGCGTATGCCTAGCGGCGACACCGAACGATTGAGCAAAGAACTCTGCGAACGTCTCAGCCTAACAGCAGAGATTCGTGCAGACCGCATCTTCATCAACTTCGTCGACATCCAGCCCAGCAATTGGGGATGGGACGGCAAAGTGAGTCGCTAATTTGATCAGGTAGGGCGGCATGGCCTATCTGGCATGAGCCTATCGAATGCATGCAGCACGATTACAAGTTTCGGCGCAGCACGATGAATGCTGTGTGAGCCACACAGCGCTACCATATTCGGGAAAACGTCAGCCTTAAGACTTTGATTCTTCAGTGGGCGCTTCAGCTTTGGCTTCAGTAACTGGTGCCTCGACTTTCGGCGTTTCCGCAACTTCAGGCTCAGCAATCTTTGGTTCCTTAGCTTCCACTCCGGCAACTGGCTCCTCGACTGGGATTTCAACGGCGACAACCGCTTCTTCCTCGGCCGCGGGTGCTTCCTTCGGTTCCTCGGCTTTTGCTTCAACCGCGACAACCGCTTCTTCCTCGGCCGCGGGTGCTTCCTTCGGTTCCTCGGCTTTTGCTTCAACCGCGACTTCAGCTAGCTTCTCAGCGTCAGGTTCTACCTTTGCTTCCGGCTTAGCCTTGGGTGCTCTCGGCGCCTTCGGCTTAGCTTCCGGCATAGGTGGTGCAGCAAAGAGACGGCCATCGCCGTATTCGGTGACGTAGCCTTCGGTGATTAACCAGCGTAGATCCATCATGAGCTGACGCAGTTTCTTTTCGTCCTCCGCGCTCAGTTCGACTTTAGATGTGGCTTCGGTCGAGGCTTTGGCGTCTTCCGTGATGGCCGGAGCCTCGACCGAAGCTTCAAGTTCGGGTGCTTCCTCAGTGGCCTCACCTTCGGCCGCGGCGGCGGCCTTAGCTTCTGCAGCGGCGGCGGCCTTAGCTTCCGACTCAACTTTTGCCTTCGCAGCGGCTTCGACTTCGGCCTCCGTCATTTTCAGCTCTTCGGGCTTTTGCTTCTCAGTGTCGATGCCGATATAATCTTTCGGCAGTTTCGAGGCAGGCATGTCTGGATGCTTCTCGATGAACTCGATGAGGTCGCGAATCGAATCAGTAAAGATTGTTTTACTATCGCGGAATTTACGCTTCACCGCGCAAACGAATGAAACGCCCTTCGAGCCTTTTTTATAAACGGCAAACTTATGGCGACGCAGGCGGCCACGGATGTTATTGGCCGAATCGAGTGGAAAGTGCTTTTGGTCTTCTACGTAGGTCTCGACCGAACGGCGGATGTCGCCCTTGGACAAACGCTCGATATCGCGCCCAGCGAAACGGATGCTCTCGCCCGAGCCAACGATTTTTTCCTTACGGTGCTGGAGCAGAAAATGGCGGGCGGCTTCAAGCGTCTCGAAAGACTCCGGCTCGCCCTCTTGGTGCTCTTTGACTGTGTAACGAGCCCCTTTCTTCATCGATTCGAGCCAAGCATCAATCTGCTCCTGCTCTTTAACGCCTTCGACCTTTGAGGTAAAACGGTCGAAGGACATACCGGTGATACGGGCGGTATAATGACGCTGGAGAAACTCCTGATAGCGATGGTAATTGGGTGGTCCGAGTAGTTCGCCGGTAATGGTGCAGCGATTGATCATTTGAAAGTTTCCCTTAGGCGGATCGACTTCAACTTCTTCGATTTCGAAAAACTGATCGAGGTGATTGGAAAGGACGTGATTGACGACGTCTTCTTCCGTTTCAAACGGGAGGTGGCCAGGCACCGAGTAGTAGAGCTGCGCAGGCTCACTTTCCTTGGTGGGCTTTGGCGAGACCACCACGATGTAACGGTCGGGCTTTTCAAGAAGTAGGTGTGCGATATCAAACAGTTGATAAGTGCGCGCGCTGGATCGCAGGCGATTAATGAGCGCCTCGAAGGCTTCGTCCTGCGGATAGAGGTCGACTTTGACCGTCGGCTCAAAGTGCGCGGGGGCGGCTGGCCGACCACGCTCTCCACCACGGGCATCGCGCCCACCAGGTCGACCTCGGCGGTCTTGCCCGTCTGGGCTACCACGACGATCTGACTGACCGTCTCGACCGCTAGGGCGGCCTCCGCCGCCGCCTGCGCCTCCGCCACTACGACGATCACGGGGGGCACCGCCAGTGCGCTTAGCTCTCCCTCCTTTGCCATTAGAATCGAAATTCTTTAGGCGAGCAGGTTTGGCATTTTCGTCCGCCCAATTAGGGCCGAAATCGAGGCCGGAGAGTGTGTTAAGATCGAGCGCTTGTTTGGGCGCCTCAGGTTGTTTGTCTACTGGTTTTTCAGCCATGGCTGTTTAAGATAAACGCGACCAATTGTGGTTTGGGCACGTGAGTTGGGTTAGTGTATAGATTGGTGATAGGCTAAATTAATTAAAGATACAAGCATCTGGACGGCATTTTTTAAAGAAAGTAGTCATTTTTTTGAAATTTATGTTGATCTCCGAAAAAAGCTATCTATCACCTCGTCTTCGCTACGGGAAACGTAGTCCATCGGTCGAGTGGTGGAATTGGCAGACACGCATGATTAAGGGTCATGTGCCGCGAGGCGTGAGGGTTCAAGTCCCTCCTCGACCACGGGGCTTCGTCTGGAACTTGTTCCAGCATACGAAGCCTCTCTCGGCGGATCGAAGAGAAGCCGGACTTTTCAAGTTCTCGGAGAACTATGCCCGCGCAAGCGTTCTGCATGTCGGCAGCTTTTTATTTACGAATTCTACTCATACCCCCGATATTCTAATGATGTTTCACTCTGTTTATCGATTAGTAAGCCAATCGAACCCTGATCAACACTATGTCGGACTGACAGATAATCTAGATGAGCGACTGGCAAAGCGCAATAGCGGGCAGGTCAAGCATGCTCCGAAGTATCTGCCGTGGCAGATCGATTCCGCGCATGCGTTTAGATCAAGAGAAAAAGGCGGCGGCTTTTGAAACATACTTGAAGTCGCATTCAGGCCGCGAATTCTCGAAACGCCACTTCTAATCCTCGACCAACCAGAGTAGCTCATAGGGCTCCAGATCCAGCTTGTCGCGAGTGGAGACCGTTCGCTCGCTGAACATATCTTTGAAAAAGTGCGCGAGCCCTTCAGTGCGCAAGTTGCGCATATTCACCGTTTGCTTGGAGTCTGCGAAGTTGGCGATGACGACGAGAATGTGCCCTTGGTTCCACCGTAGGTAGCTCATTACATGCGGATTCTCCGTGCTTAACAAGCGCATCTGACTACCGGTGAAAGCAGGGCATGTTTTGCGGGTTGCAAACAGTGCCTGCATCTCTCGGAAAATGCGTGCGCGCACAGATTTCTTTTTCTTTAACTCCTTAAGCAGCGACCAATCCATCTTGGGGCGGTGCACCCAGCGGCTGTCGTCTTTCTTTTCCTTATCACTGAGGTAGTCGTAGTCGTTGAGAATCCCCCACTCTTCCCCGAGGAAAATGAGCGGGATACCACCGATACTACAAAGCACCCCATAGAGCATGCGGATACGGCGAAGCGCCATATCGATGAGGACGGGATCTTCAGAGGCAAGGGCTTGCTCTAATCCTGCGAGCGAAGCCATCGTGCCGGAGACGCGCATGTCGCCAGTGTCAGTGTTGTGTTGAAAAGGCACGCCCATAGCGAACGAGCCTTTGAACGTGCCCGTGTAGAAGCTATTGAGGAAGTTGCGGTGGTCGTCGGGGTTGAGACCGACCGCCCAGGCGTCGTCGTTATCAAACGACCAGCCAATGTCGTCGTGGCTGCGGAGGTAATTGACCCATACGGTGCCTGACCAGAAATGCTGACGATGGCTGACCGACTGCTTGAGCAGCTTGGTCTCGCGTGTGGCAATCGCCTCCCAAAGCAGTGCCATCAGGGTCGGATTATAGGATATCTGACACTCTTCGGTGCTGATGTATTTAACCACTTCGTCGGGATGGACGATGGCCTCCGACTTAAACGCAAGCCCTGGCGCGGCGATGCGACAGACCGCGTTGAAAGCCTGAATGAGCAAGTGTGCCTCGGGTAAGTTCTCGCAAGTGGTGCCCATTTGCTTCCAGATGAAGGCGACTGCATCTAGGCGTAAAATTTCCACGCCAGTGTTGGCGAGGTAGAGCATCTCCTCGGCCATCGCGCGGAAAACCTCGGGATTGGCGTATTTAAGGTCCCACTGGAAGCTGTTGAAAGTCGTCCAGACCCAGCGCTGCATACCCTCGTGCCAAGTAAAGTTACCCCGCCTAATGGTAGGGAAGATTTCGCGTAGAGTATGCTCGTATTGATCGGGAATTGTTCGGTCTGAATAGGTATGGAAGTAGTCCATGTATTCACGATTACCTTCCTGCGCGAGGGTCGCCCATTCGTGATCGTCGGCCGAGTGGTTAAAGACAAAATCGATGACGAGCGAAATCCCCACCGCTCGAAAGTCGTGCGCGAGCGCGCGGAGCTCCTCCATCGTGCCCAGATCGGGATTAACGCTCCGGTAATCGCTGATAGCGTAACCGCCGTCGCTATTACCCTCACGATCCTTAAAGAGTGGCATAAGGTGGACATAGGTTAGCCCAAGATCTCTCAGATATGGGATCTTATCACGCAGCCGATTAAGGTCTTCGCTAAACAAATCGACGTAGAGCGAGCCGCCCACCATGCGCTCGGACAAATACCAGTGGGGGTCATTCTCACGGCGCAAGTCAAGCTGGCGGAGATCCTCTGGGCGGCTCAACCACGAATCAACCGCCGTCAGGAGAATCCGCTCCAAATAGTAGAAGAAGTCGTAGTGTTGCCCATACAAGCGGTAGAGCAGCCCGAACAAGCGCGGCCAGTACTCTTCAAGACGCGCATCGATCGTCTCGGCTAGTTGCGCAGCGCTACTGGCACCTTCAGCAGAAACTTCGATTCTATCTTGAATCTTCGGGCGTATACGTCGGAGCGTGCGACTGGCTTCATAGACTAAATCTAGATCAGCCATCTTCGCTTGCGATTAACTTTTCATTTGGAATCGTGATTTGATCAAGGAAATTATAATACTCGATGCCTTCGATAATCCCAGCGGCATGATATTGCTCTGCAAAGTAAACTCGCGGATATTTGCGCAGCTTTTCAAGCTCCTTGCTATAGTTGCCAACGACGACACCGAGCGTGTTGCCCGCCAGCATTTGTTCATCGTTACCAGAGTCTCCAGCGACGAGAATGTGCTCAAGCGGGAAGCCCCACTTGTAGGCCATATGGCGAATGCTGATACCACTACCCGCACGACTCGGAATAATATCAAGATACATACCAAGCGAGACGATACACTTAGCGCGGACACCATGCTCGCGCAGGATACGTTTGATCGCGGCTGGCTTGGGCGCTACTTCAAAGTCCACCTTATAGCTGATTTTGAACTTCGATTGTTCATTCTCCTCTTGGATAAAGAGGCCTTCGAGCTCGCTGAGCACTTGGCGAATCTTTTCCGGCTCCCAACGAAAATCGATATGCTTACGCCAACTCGTATCGAGGGTGTAGTTTTTACCGTAGTAGATCTCGGTGCCGACCGACGTAATCAGCACTTCAGGATTAGGGATTTCATTTTCGATCATCAACTTCATGACATCCTCATAGCGCCGTCCCGTAGCGATACCGAAGCCGATATTATCATCCGCCTCACTGATCAACCGGAAGAAATCGTGCATGGCGGAATCATCGCCAGTGAGGGTGTTATCGATATCGGCGATGATAAGGCGGTCGACTTGCGGCAGGCGCCTAGTGGTACGCCCCCGAGCAATGGGCGGCGGCACATCAGACTCTTTCAAGACTTCCTTCACGTCGCGAAGGTATCGCTCAACGTGGCGTTCCCAAGAGTAGTACTTGTTAACATTTTCAATGCCGTCGCGCGACCATTGATCCCACTTTTCAGGCTCAATCAAGGCATTTAGGAGTGCCTTCTCAATGGCCTTAGAATCGAAAGGATCGACTAAGGCACCGTTCTTACAATTGGCAATAATGTCACTGGGGCCGCCGTCGTTCGTCGCGACAATGGGCGCACCGCTAGCGGCAGCTTCGAGTAGAGTCAGGCCGAACGGCTCAGTCATGGCCGCGTTGACGAAGACTCCGCGCGACTTGGTGATTTCGCGGTAAAGCGTGGCGACGTCGTCCGCCTTATGGTGCTTGGGATAAGCGACTTTGCCATAAAGGTCGTAGACATCGATCAAGGCGAGGACATTGGTCAACACCGTGCGTTGCCCCGTCGGCATTTGGCGCATATCTTTGCGCGTACCCATGATCAAGACGAGATTGGCCTCTCGCTGTAGTTGGGGTGATTCGCCGTAGGTCTTGACCAGCATCGCCAGATTCTTCCGTTCGTCTGGGCGTGCCATCGCCACAATCATGGGCTTCTCGGGGTCGTGAAGGAAAGAATTTACATCCTTCGCCAATTGAGACGTTTCGTCGTCCTCACGCGGAGGGCGAAACGAACTCAAATCCACGCCGGGCGGAATCACTTCCATCCTCTCGGGTATGTAGTTCTCATACTGCTCGTATTGCTCCTTCACCTCTTGATGCGTGCTGGTGCAAATCAGTGAACAAGTTTCGAGTGCGAACTCCTCGGCCTCGATTCGGCGAGAAATTGAATAATTAGCTTCGATTTTATCGAGACTTACACCCGACTCCTCAAGTCGTGCTTTTTTAACGCGTCCCAGGGAGTGACCGGTAAAGATAAAGGGAACTCCGAGCAAGCGAGCAAGTTGCCCGCCTCCATACCCTGCATCCGCGTAGTGCCCGTGAATCACATCCGGCACCGTGCGTGTGCGCTGAAAATGGCTTAAGCATTGGTCGACAAACATCTCCATATATGGCCAAAGCTTGGTTTTACTTAGGTAACGTTTGGGCCCGAATGGAATCCGCACGATGTAAGCCTTCTCCGCGATTTGCTCTTCGAGCTTTGCGTAGTCATCCGACACCTTGTCATCGACAATCTGCCGCGTGATCAGATCGACTCGATCCACGTCCTCCCGCTCAGATAAAGCACGGGCGAGTTCTAAGACATAGCGGGTCTGCCCACCGGTGTCTTCGTCGCGTCCTAGTTCTAGTTCTTTGCCTCGAATCAAGCCGTGCAGGCTGATCAGTGCAATACGCAGTCCTTTTTGTTTAGCCATAGCAATCTATTGGTAAAATTTATTATCGTTAGTCGTCGCACCCTGCATCCCGCAAACTTTGGCTGCGAAGCGACTTGCATTATGCACCATTTGGTCAACGGGCTCTCCTGCCAGAAGACCGTGCAGAACGTATGCCGAAAAAGAGTCGCCCGCACCCACGGCATCGACGAAAGCATCCGGACTTGGCGCAGGGATGCAGGCGACCTGGCCCACTTCGCCGATAATGCGAGCGCCCCGACTGCCGCCCGTGAGTAGTACATTGCGCACGCCGTATTTAGAACGAAGTGCTTCGACCGGTGCGACCGATTCTGCGAAGTCAACCGAGTCGTGACCGAGCACAGAGCCTAGCTCATCAATATTCAATTTGAGCCAGTCAACGCCGTAAATCCACTTCTTGACTAACTCCATCGAATCATAGGGTGGGCGTAGATTAATATCAAAAAACCGTTGAGCAGTCGATCTCGCGACTAGAGCCTCAAAAGTAGTGCGACTATCCTCACTACGCAGTGCCAGCAGCCCGTGATAAATCATCTCCGTGGCCGCCCATCCATCATCCTCGATAAAATCCCATGCGCGATTTTCGCAGATGTCATAGCTCGGTTCGTCATCTGCGATGGTCACTTCAACCACACCCGTAGCATTATCCACATCCACTTGCAGTCCTTCGGTCGACATCCCCCAATCAGTCATTTTCTGGCGGATGCTTTGACCATCCGCATCCTCGCCCACAGCGCTCAAAAAGACTGGCGCTTGGCCAAAGCCCCGTAGGCCCCACGCGACATTAAAGGGAGCGCCTCCAAGAACTCGCTTACCATCAGGAAAACAGTCAAAGAGCACTTCCCCAAAGACCACGACGGGTGACGATTTCGATTTCATTTCAGTTCCTACTAGAGATTCACCTGATAACATGTATGGTATATGTCTTGAGTTTAGCGGAGTGCCGATTGTGCTTCCTTGGACTTTTCGACGCAGAACTTCATCTAATGCTAATCCATGAATCAGTTCAACCCTCAATCTAAAATCGCACCCTCCGTCCTCGCGACCGACTTGGATGGAACACTCATTCCACTCCCTGATCGCCCGGGTAATCTCGACGACCTGAAGCGCTTAAAAGAAGCTCTGGATGGCGCTAAGACGAAGCTAGTTTTCGCCACCGGGCGGCATTTCGAATCCGCAATAGAGGCAATGAAGCATTACGAATTACCCACTCCTGAATGGATCGTTTGCGATGTAGGCAGCGCGATTTATAAACGTGTCGGGAAACCTGAGGGAGACGACTTTGAGGTCTTTACCGCCTATGAAGCCCATTTAGAGGACAGCTCCGGCAGCGTGAATCGTCAAGCGGTCGAAGACACGCTCTTCACCATAGAAGGGCTCGAGCTACAACCGCCCGACCACCAGCAAAGATTTAAGATAAGTTACCAAACTATAGCCGACACATTGAATCAAGTAGTCGACGAGGCTAATGACCGGCTAGAGCGAGCTAAACTACCTTACCATTGTGTCGGTAGCCTTGATCCATTTATGAATTGCGGCTTACTGGATGTGATGCCACGCGGCGTGTCCAAGGCCTACGCCCTACTCTGGCTCAGCACCCATGCGAACTTTAGTCCTGATGAAGTTATTTACGCCGGCGACTCGGGCAATGACTACGCGGCACTTATCAGTGGGTTTCGAGCCATCATCGTGGCCAATGGCAGCGAAGGACTGGAAGACAAAGTCCGAGCATCCCTCGTAAATCGCTCGATTGAAGATCGCTTATTTGTAGCCAAAAGCACCGCGACTAGCGGCGTGCTCGAAGGATGCAAACACTTCGGACTTTTTTAGAGCAGTCTGTATTTAAGTAAAACTGTAGGGGAAGCGGGGATCGCTCTCGAGTGGCGACCTTGATCGAAACGAGTTCCTCATTCCGCTACGGCGGCAAAGCCTCTCGACTCACTTGACCCCGCTAGCGAGCACCGTTTGAAAGTTAGGCTCGCCACTTTCACGAGCCACCACGGTGACTTCGATCTTACGAAAGCCTGCATTCTTCAAATATTGATAGAGCGTGTTTTCTGAAAACCCGAGCCAGACATCGGCGTAGAGCTCACGCGCTTTTTCAAATTGGTGCTCGAGTAAGTCGATAAGGATGATCTCTCCGCCCGGCTTTAGAATACGGAAGGCTTCTTGAACTGCTCTCTCTGGGTGCTGCGCATGGTGGAGCGCCTGACTCAGCAGGGCGAGATCGACGCTCTCATTTTCAAGGGGCACTTCTTCGATATCGCCGAGCTGGTAGCTTAAATTGGTAAAGCCATTCTTCTTCGCCAGTTCACTGCCGAACTCTACCATTTTCGGCGAGTTATCAATGCAGGTCACCTGCTCCGCGCGGCGCGCTAAGAGTTGCGAGATCAAACCCTCGCCTGCGCCGAGATCGGCAATTTTGATTTTCGGCGTAAGGTGCAAAAGGAAATGCCCAATCGCTTCCCAGCTACGTCCGGGGCAATAGTTTTTACCCAAGCGTCCAGCCACCGAGTTAAAATACTGCTCCGACCGCTGCTTCCGCTTTTCCAAAATACGTTTAAGGTTCGCGCAGTCGGAGACAATTTGCTCTGAGCCTTCGACTGAAGCGCAAGCCGCCTCCATCAGTGCCAAGCCTTGATAATCGAAACTACGATTGATTGCATAAAAAGTTTTCTTCCCCTCACGGCGATCGTGCACGAGTTCGCCCTGACGCAATAGCCCGAGGTGTGAGGAGATCCGCGACTGCCCCATATCAAGCACCTCTTGCAACTCAGCGACCGAGAGTTCATCACGCGTCAATAGCGAAAGGATCCGCACCCGAGTGGAATCGGCCAGTAGTTTTAGAGTTTCCCAAGAATCTGCCATGCAGAGAGTTTCAGAGAATATGCTAGCGACTGGCAAGCTAACTTCGGAGGGGTGTCTGTGACGTGGTGCCTAGCATGAGCCATCCCACTGCGGACACGCCACGAAATCCTTACGACTTGACCAACGCCTCTAATGCCTTAACCGCGACCGCTGGGCCGTCCTCTTGCGTCAATTGCTCCGCCACTTCTTTCGCGCGTTTTTGAATTTTCCTAGACTTCTCAATCGTACGGACAGCTTTCGGTAAATCCTCTGGCCACTTCTTCCGCTTCACTTCCAGCCCGACCCCGAGCCGCTTCACTTCCGAAGCGAAAAACCACTGATCGCCAATGTGCGGTATGATAATGTTGGGCACGCCCGCATGAAGCACACTAGCGGTGGTGCCCGCACCGCCGTGATGGATGACCATCGAGGCATACTGAAAGAGTTGATCATGCGAGACACGATCGACCCGAAGCATGGCTGCATGCGGACGCTCAATCGTTAGCCCCGCCCATCCGGACTGAATAATGATCTTCTTACCCTCGGGCCAGTTACGCATAAAGCGGGTCATTACCTTGCGGGCTTCGTCAAAGGTCACACTGCCAAAGGTTAAAACAGGCACATATTCGCCCTGACAAAACGCATCCAGCTTGACGCCCAGTGCCGGACTTTCCGGCGACTGCCATCGCAGATATCCGGTGAATTTAAAACGATCACTCCACAGATGCTTTGGCTGGCAGAGTTCGGGCGACACCGTCACTAAAACTCGATCGGCAGGCTGAATGACGAAACTCTCGGAGCGCCCCATGCCGTGGCGTGCCATCGCCTCGCCGACGACTCGATTAATCTGCCAACACAGCACACGGTCAGTCACCTGCCAGAGCATCTGGTTCCAACGACGACGAATCGAAGCGGGTGCCGCTAAGAGCCGGGGCAATCCCTCTGGTGGATAGCTGACCGACGGCACTACGTTGTGCGCAAAAGTGGTGACTGCAGATGGGACATTCGCTTTACGCGCCAGCGCACACAGATTGGCGAAAACGTAGCTGGTGACGAAGACATCAGCCTCTTTCATTTCTCGCTCTAGAGTATCTAATATTTCATCCAAAAAAGGCAACGACTCCGAGTAGATGATCCGCATAAGATCGAGCGGATTCTTCGCTTTGGTTAAATCACGCATCGCTTCAGCGAAACCGCCCTGATCCCAGTCCGGTGGTAAATAGACAAAGGAAATCCCCGCCGACTCGATCTCTTCGCGAAAAAGCGAGACCGTGGCAAAGCGCACATGGTGCCCTGCCTCGACGAGCGCCTGCCCGAGCCGAATCACGGGGTAAATATCGCCCGTCGAACCATGCGAAGTCAGTAGAACTCTCATAATAGGGGCACTTTAAGTGGAACATCTGCCATAGAATCAATCGGATTCAACTACAGGCACCTGAAAGTCACAAACGTCAACGATCACGATTTTCAATTTGCGCCCACCCGATGAGACCCGTTCGATGGATATGCGATGTCCACATCAAAGCAGAGTCAAATTGGGAACGCTGAGCTCCAGCTCGGCACGAACGCGAGCAAGTGGCAATCACGAGGCTATCTACCCCACTTCGATCGCAAAGGCTGCCTGCAATCCATAACATTCCGCCTCAGCGACAGCTTACCTAAATCGAAACTTACGCAACTGGAGTCCATCCTTGAAACCCTACCAAAGGACACCGACACAGAACAAGCCAAACGAGCGCAAATCGAAAAATGGCTCGACGCGGGCATGGGCTGCTGCGCCCTCAAAGATCCGGTTGTCGCTCAGAAAGTGGAAGAGGCTTTTCTGCATTTTGACGGCGACCGCTACAAACTACTCGCGTGGTGCGTCATGCCGAACCATGTGCATGTGTTGATCGAGCCCCATATTGAACTTAGCAAAATTGTTCAATCATGGAAGTCCTACACTGGACGCTGGGCTAAGCAACGCAGTGCCGAGCTGGAGCTCAGCGTTCCCAGCGATCAACCATTCTGGATGCGTGAATATTGGGATCGCTATATTCGAAATAAACAACATCTCGATAATGTCATCGACTACATACACCAGAACCCCGTGAGAGGAGGACTTTGCTCAAAACCTGAAGACTGGCCTAACTCCAGTGCACTTTCGCTTATGGGAACGCTGAGCTCCAGCTCGGCCCTGTGTCATAATGAGTAAAACAGCTATCATCGGCTCCGGCATCACTGCTCTTGCGCGCGCTTGGCAACTCAAGCTGCGTGGACAGGAATGCGTGGTTCTAGAAAGTTCGGATACCATCGGCGGTGCCATCCAGAGCCACCGCGAGGGCGACTATCTCGCGGAGGAAGGCCCTAACTCAATTCAGATCAACAGTGCGGAGGTTGATGCCTTCTTGAAGAGCATACCCGGCCTCGAAGATCGAGTCGTAGTGGCGTCGGACAAAGCGAAGAAGCGATTCATTTTGAGAAGAGGCCAGCCACATGCCGTCCCGATGGGGCCGCTCTCCGCCATCACGACCCCACTCTGGTCGTTTGGCGGCAAGCTACGGGTGCTGAAAGAGCCTTTTATTCCGGCCATCGATGCCGAGATCGAAGAAAGCGCGGCCGACTTCGTCCGCCGACGGCTCGGCGACGAACTTTACCGCTACGCGATCAATCCCCTGATAGGCGGCATCTACGCGGGCGACCCTGAGCAACTCTCGCTGCGCTATGCATTCCCCAAGCTCTATGCGCTAGAGCAAAACCACGGCGGCATGATCCGTGGTGCCATTGCTAAAATGCGTGCCACGCGGCGCAGCGATGCTCCGAAATTCGATAAGCGCATCATCTCCTTCAAGGACGGGCTAGCGGAGCTCCCGAAACTGCTGGCGGCAGCCTTGGGCGAATCGGTGCATCTGGGCGTATCCGTAAATTCAATACAACACACTGGCGACTGCTGGCAGGTCGATTGGAACGGCGAGGCGCAGAGCTACGACGAAGTCGTGCTGACCACACCTGCACATACTCTGGCCAAGTTACCGTTCGATGAATCGATCCAGCAAGCGCTCAAGCCGCTCGAAGTAATCGATTACCCGCCGGTATCCGTGCTGAGCCTAGCCTTTAAACGCACGGCCGTCGCTCACTCGCTCGATAGCTTTGGTGTCCTGGTGCCGGAGTGCGAAGAGAGAAAAATCCTCGGCGCCCTCTTCCCTTCTAGTCTTTTCGCAGGTCGCGCGCCTGAGGGTGAAGTCTTGCTCACGGTCTTTGTTGGAGGGGAGCGACAGCCTGAACTCGCCGTCGCCGATACGGAGACAGTTCGGGCAACCGTGCTGCCCGAACTGAAAGCGCTACTGGGCATCCGCGGCGAGCCGACATTTATTCACCACAAGCACTGGCCACGCGCGATCCCTCAATATAAATTGGGCTATGGTAAATTACTCGCACAGATGGATGCGGTGGAGAAACAATTCCCCGGGCTCAAGCTGGCGGGCAATTACCGCGACGGCATTTCACTAAGCTACTGCATTGAAGCCGCGGCAAAGAGCTAGAGCAGGCTGCATTAAAGGTCGTGTCGTTGCTTGCAGCGGCCGGGGCACCGACAGCAAACGCCCGCCAAGATTCAGCCTGAACGCCTCGGATTAGCTAAACTGTGCGGAACCAATCGTCTCCGCGCACAAGATGGGCAAGCCTGGCGCGAGCCCACTTTCGGGGATTACACAAGCTCACACACTACAAAAAAGAGCGAGCGGACACGCCACAAAAAAGCCCCGCGAGCCATCGGCTCACGGGGCTTGGAAAATTAAATAAAACCCGGCCTAAGCATCTTGTGGGCAGCATGCCATCTTGGGCATGGGAACGGCAGGCTTGGCGGCTTCAACTGCGCCTTCTTCAACTGCGGCCTCTTCAACTGCGGCCTCTTCAACTGCGCAGCATGGCTTCTCGCATCCTTCAGCGCAGGCTTTCTTTTCGGCGCAGCATGGCTTAGTGCAACCTTCAGCGCAGGCCTTTTTTTCTCCTGGTTCGCAGACTTTATCGCCGCATTCTTTATCTGCAGAGCAAGCTTTGTCGCCGCCACAATCGCCGATGCAGGCCTTTTTTTCTTCTGGTTCGCAGACTTTATCGCCGCATTCTTTATCTGCAGAGCAAGCTTTGTCGCCGCCACAATCGCCGCTGCATGCCTTCTTTTCTCCTGATTCGCATACTTTATCGCCGCATTCTTTATCCGCAGAGCAAGCTTTGTCGCCGCCACATGTGCCGCTGCAGGCCTTTTCTTCTACGGAGCAGGACGCCTCATCAGAACATGCTTTTTTATCGGAGCAACAGGAGCCGGAGTCAGAGCAGCAGCTATTTTCTGCATCGTGAGAATGCGCCTCATCGCCCGTGCCACAGGCACCGCAATGCGCATTAGCCGTCATAGTCGCGGCAAGAAAGATAAACGAGAATAGTAGTTTTTTCATAGTAGTCAGTGTGTCAGATATGTCTTTTTAGTAGATTATTTTGAATCCTAGCCACGCTAATAGATGCTAAGATGTGAATAGGACAAGTTCACATGAGCATTATTCCCAACTATTTTTCAATTTCTATTCGCTCAATCTTCACGCTCAGGCCGGTTTTCGCATCTATCTCAATTAAACAGCCGGAAATCCTGACATCGTCCTCCGCTACGGGAAAACGACGCTTCATACCGTCGAGAAAAGTGGCGACGACATGTTCCACGTCCCGCCCGAGAACAGAGGCATAGGGACCGCACATACCGGCATCGGTCAAATAAGCAGTGCCGCCGGGCAAGACTCGTCCATCGGCTGTCGGCACGTGAGTGTGGGTGCCGACAACAGCGGCAGCACGGCCATCAAGATGCCAGCCAAGGGCAATCTTCTCGGAGGTCGCCTCCATGTGCGCTTCGACGAAGACGGCGTCGCACTGCGATTCCAGCTCGTCCAGCTTGGCATCGGCCATGCGGAAGGGACAGCTGGATTTGAGCGTGAGATAGTTGCGCCCCAATACGGTGAGGATGCCGAGGCGAAAGCCGTCTTTCTCTACGATCAGGTGAGGGCGTCCGGGGTTTTGCTCAGGTAAATTGGCGGGGCGGCAGACCTGCTCCAGTTCGTCGATCTCGTTTTCGAAGTTTTTCTGATCCCAGACATGATCCCCCAGCGTGATGGCATCGACGCCGGCTGCGAGCAGTTCGTCGGCGATTTTTTTAGTGATGCCCGCCCCACCCGCCGAATTTTCAGCGTTAGCGATGACGATGTCAGCACCCAGTTCGGAGCGCAGTGAGTCTAGGCGCTCGACCACAAAGGTGCGCCCCGGTCGTCCGACAATATCTCCTAAAAACAGAATCTTTGGCATGATTGAATCAATGGAGGATACAGTGCCTCTGCGCAAGGCAGGATTGTCGCTCTTGGTCGAAGAGAGTTGGAGTCCCGCCTTTAGGCGGCCGCGTTAGACAGGCTAAACAGACGCCGCCGCCTAAAGGCGGGACTCCAACCTTAGCTTCGACAAACCGTGCATCCGTGCTTGATTCGGGGGCGATTTACTGTCTTCTTCCTAGCCCTTTGGTTTGGGCGCAGTGCCCGAACCCAGTAAACACAACGCAAAACACCACACACAAATGAAAACCGATAAAGCAATCGACTTTCCTACGCAGGACGAAATTGGCCCCGAAATGAAGGGTGCTGACGCCTTGGTCGCCTCTCTTGAGCGCGAGGGTGTGGATGTGGTGTATGCCTACCCGGGCGGTGCTTCTATGGAGCTGCACCAAGCGCTGACCAAGAGCACAAAGATCCGCACCATTCTCCCCCGCTTCGAGCAGGGCGGCGGCTTCATGGCGCACGGCCACGCTCGCGCCACGGGCAAGGCAAGTGTCTGCATGGCCACTTCCGGCCCCGGCGCCACGAATCTTGTGACCTGTATCGCGGATGCTTACATGGACAGCATCCCGCTGATCGCCATCACGGGGCAGGTTTACCAGGAGTTTATTGGTAAAACCGCCTTCCAAGAGACCGACTTTTTCGGCATGACGCTGCCGATCGTGAAGCACAGTTTCCTCGTCCTCGACAAGGAAGACCTCCCTCGCGTGGTCAAAGAAGCCTTCCACATTGCCCAGACCGGTCGCCCTGGCCCTGTCGTGATCGATATCCCAAAGGATGTGCAACAAGCTATCTTCGCGCCGACCTTCCCTTGCGAGATCGACCTCCCTGGCTACAAAATCGAATCGACCAAGCCCGAAGCGACCGACGAGGAACTCCTCCAGGTGCTCGACTTGATCAGCGGTGCAGAGCGTCCGGTGCTTTATATCGGTGGTGGCATCATCTCCGCCGAGGCACACCTCGAGCTGCGCGAGTTTGCGGAAGTCAGCGGCCTGCCCGTAGCCTCCACTTTGATGGGACTCGGCGCTTTTGACGCGGAGCATCCACAATCACTTTACTGGTTCGGCATGCACGGCACGGTAGCTGGTAACTGGGCGGTCTGCGATAGCGACGTCCTAGTTTGCGCAGGTGCCCGCTTCGACGACCGCATCACTGGTCTTGTTTCCAAATTCGCTCCGGATGCGGTGATCGCGCACATCGACATCGACGTCTCCGAGCACAATAAGAACAAGCGCGTGCAATACCCCATCCACTCGGATGTGAAGTATGCCCTCAAGCGCATGACTGAACTGGTCAAGGCCGGTAAGTTCAAGAAGCCTGATATCAGCAAGTGGAATGCGACGATCGAAGGCTGGAAGAAGGAATACCCCTTCACTTACGATAAGACAGGTCACATCACCCAGCAGGAAGCGATCGAGACACTCTACGAGGTGACCAAAGGCGACGCCATTATCACGACCGGCGTGGGGCAGCACCAAATGTGGGCAGCGCAGTTCTTCAAGTTTCGCGAGCCTCGCACCTACATCAGCTCGCTCGGCCTAGGCACGATGGGCTTCGGTCTGCCCGCAGCGATTGGTGCGAAGGTCGCCTTTCCTGATAGACTCGTCGTGAACATCGACGGCGATGGCTGCTTCATGATGAACATCCAAGAGCTGGCTACAGCCAAGATCGAGAAGATCAACGCCAAGACTATCATCATGAATAACCAGCACCTCGGCATGGTGGTTCAGTGGGAAGACCTTCTCTACGAGAGCGTGCGCGGCCAGACCGTCCTTTGCGACAAGGACAACATCGGTGGCCCCGACAACCTCGACGCCATCTATCCTGACTTCGTTAAAATCTCCGAAGGTTTCGGCGTCGCCGGCAAGCGCGTGGTCAAGCGTGAAGACCTCCGCGGCGCGATCGAAGAAATGATCGCCCACGACGGCCCCTATGTTCTCGAAGTCATCGTGCCCTACTCGGAGCACGTTCTGCCGATGATCAAGCAAGGCCTCTCGGCGAAAGAAATTCTGATTAAATCCGAATAAGGCTCAGCATTTGCTTTTCACTGCGGACTCCCTCTATCTAGTGGGGAGTCCGCATTTTTTTGATATGAAACAAACCACGCTCTGCTTACTTTCCAGTATCTTTATTAGCTCGATCGCTTCCGCCGATATCGTGCGCACAATCGACGGGGCCGAACTCACTGGCACGATCACTTTGATCGATAAAGGTATCATCCATTTGGATACAGCTTACTACACCAAGATGACTCATTCTTGGGAGTAAGGATCAGTTCATGGCGAACGGCATCACTCCACTGGCCACCAGGTCGGCTTGCTCAGCGGCTTGCCTGAGATCGTAATCCTGTTGCAAGCCCAGCCAGAACTCGGCTGAGTTTCCGAAATAACGAGCCAGGCGGAGCGCTGTGTCTGCTGTAACCGAGCGCCTACCTTTAATGATGATCAGTGATTTCGACTTCATAGGCATCACCGCTTTTCCAGTGGAATAAAGCCGCTATTGATTGTTAATGCGAATGCTGTAATTAGAGCAATGTTCAGAAGAACGCTGAGAAAAAAGCTATCAAAGCTGAACTGAGCATCCTGTGAGTGTAGCGGATCGGCGAAGCCGTTTCGTCCCGTAAGCGTGGCAGCACCGCAACTCGAAATCGCTTCGCGAGTCCGCTACACCTAAAAAATAAGGCTCTTCACGGAAGTGCGTTTTATAGTTCCTTGCGAGTGGATAGGTTTGGGAGGTCGTATATTTTCAAATGTAGATAGGTCTCATCCCTGTATCCGTATGCCTGCCTGGTAAGCCATCCTATCATT
>Ga0222632_1000345_pt1 | contig 26500 bp, 25 predicted proteins | sample AntAcemetageno46_FD_179828 | JGI IMG/M metagenome (GOLD analysis project Ga0222632, IMG submission 179828) | Saline water microbial communities from Ace Lake, Antarctica - #46 | ecosystem: Environmental > Aquatic > Non-marine Saline and Alkaline > Saline | place: Antarctica: Ace Lake | collected...
AGCAATTCGTAAGTCGCTTGGCTGATATTAACCTCACCAACACCACCTGAAGATTCCATGCGGCTAGCGGTGTTTACGGTATCTCCCCAAATGTCGTAGGCGAATTTCTTCACGCCAACAATTCCGGCTACAACAGGGCCAGTGTGAATACCCACGCGCATTTCAAATGCAGGCAAGCCTTTGGCATCCATTTCAACTTTCCGCTTAGATATAAACGCTTGCATTTCTAATGCGGCTAGAACGGTATTCTTAACCGCATCATCCGCAGGAACAGGCAAACCACCTGCCGCCATATAGGCATCTCCAATGGTCTTGATCTTCTCAATGTTGTATTTGCCCATAATGCCATCAAAGGCTTCGAAGCAGGTGTTGATTTCTGCTACCAATTCTTGGGCACTCAGCTTCTCGCTGGCCGCTGTGAATCCTTTGAAATCTGTAAAGAGAATACTCACCATATCGAAGTCTCGTGCATCGGCTCGGCCTTTCTCCTTCAGTTCTGCGGCAATATCTGCCGGGAGAATATTGAGCAAGAGATTCTCTGAACGGTCTTTCTCAACCTGTAAAACTGCTTTGGATTTTCTGATGTAGCGTACTCTACCGTAAAGACCTCCTGCCAAGATTATCAGCAAGATTCCACCACCAGCCAACATGTTGCGAGTTTGGTTCTTCTGACGTACTTCTTCTTGGTGGGCTTCTGCAACCAAACGAGTTTCTTCGGCAGTGGCGAGGCTATCTGCTAACACTTGCTTGGCAAACTCCATTTGCTGAAGTTGCTTATTGGTTTCTTTCGAATTTAAGCTATCATCCAGCACCAGCATCTGCTCGTGGTACTCCAAAGCTTTATTGCCATTACCTATTGACTTATACGCATCATAAATGCATTGGCAGGCATCCCTTTGAAGTAAGACAGCCCCAATCTCTTGTGCCAGCAGTAGGCCCTTACTGCATTCGTTGATGGATTTTTGATGATCCCCCTGATCCGCATAAAGTTTACCCATATTATTCAGGGTATTAGCGATTTCGTTTTTATCGCCCATTTCCTCCCTGATCTTTAAGCTCCTTTGGTAATGGTCCAGCGCTTTGGGATAGTCGCCCTGATCCGCATAAAGTTTACCCATATTATTCAAGGCATCAGCGATTCCGCTTTTATTGCCAATTTCCTCCTTGATCTTTAAGCTCCTTTGGTAATGGTCCAGCGCTTTGAGATAGTCGCCCTGATTATCATAAATAACACCAATATTATTTAGGGCATTCGCGATTCCATTTTTATCGCCCATCTCCTCCTCAATCTTTAAGCTCCTTTGGCAGTAGTCCAGCGCTTTGAGATAGTCGCCCTGATTATCATAAATAACACCAATATTATTTAGGGCATTCGCGATTACATTTTTATCGCCAATCTCCTCCTCGATCTTTAAGCTCCTTTGGTAATAGTCCAGCGCTTTGGGATAATCGCCCTGATTATCGTAAATAATACCCATATTATTCAGGGTATTGGCGACCCCCCTTTTTTTCCCGGCTTCCTCCTTGATCTTTAAGCTCCTTTGGTAATAGTCCAGCGCTTTGGAATAGTCGCCCTGATACGAATAAATAAGACCCACATTATTCAGGGCATCCGCGATTCCGTTTTTATCGCCCATTTCCTCCTCGATCTTTAAGCTCCTTTGGAAATAGTCCAGCGCTTTGAGATAGTCGCCCTGACTTTCATAAATAACACCCATATTATTCAGGGCATTCGCGATTCCATCTTTATTGCCAATCTCCTCCTCGATCTTTAAGCTCCTTTGGTAATAGTCCAGCGCTTGGGGATAGTCGCCCTGATTCCCGTAAATATTACCAATATTAACCAGGGCATCAGCGATTCCGTATTTATAGCCAATCTCCTCCTCGATCTTTAAGCTCCTTTTGTAGTGGTCTAGCGCTTTGGGATAGTTGCCCTGATCCGCATAAAAATTACCTATATTTCTCAGGGTATTAGCCATTCCGTTTTTATCGCCAATCTCCTCCCTGATCTTTAAGCTCCTTTGGTAATGGTCTAGCGCTTTGGGATAGTCGAATCTTATCTCAAATGAAACTCCCTGGATATTCAAAGCATACCCCATCACCTTTTTCAGTCCGCTCTTTTCAGCAAGGTCATATTGCATTTGCGTAAAGTAAAAGGCCGAATCCGGCTGGCTGAAGAGGTAGCCATCCCAAACTATGTCACCCATAGCATTCAACCGAGTGGTGTCGGCTTGAGTTTGGTCGTTCCATACGCCCCAAAGGGAGTCTAAATTCTGTGCACTACTAGTGAAAAACGAAAAGTGAAAAACGAAAAATGTTACGATAGTGAATAGTGAAAAACGAATAGTGAAAAACGAAAAGTAGTGTTTTGATTTTTTCATGGCAAATTAAATTTAGCGGTCTTAATACTGGATGCTCGCATTTTTACAAGTTCTGAGCACGCATCAGAAACTTTGGCATAATTAGGTTCGTCAATATAATCGGTGTCTTTTAGTAGGGTGAGCCAATAATTGCTTTCGTTGGCTTCTTTCAGTGCAATGGTAGCTTGTGAATAAAGTCAGCTTTGCTTTGTCCAAACTCTGCTTCAGCCAGCAAGGCACCAACAGCAGTTCCGCTGCGCAACAGTTGTTTGCTCAAAACATATTCTTTTTTCTGCTGCTATAGCTCTTGTGCCATCTTTACAACGACAATGGCAAAAGCAAAGCTCTTATCCCTCAGGAGCGATTTTCCCATTTTTCAATTTCACTTTCAGTTTCCCCTCTTCACTTTTCACTTTTCACTCTTCACTTTTCACTTTTCACTTTTCACTTTTCACTCTTCACTTTTCACTCTTCACTTTTCACTTTCCACTCTCCACTCTTCACTCTCCACTCTCCACTTTCCACTCTTCACTCTTCACTCTTAACTCTTAACTTTTCACTCTTAACTTTTCACTGAAACGAAGTACATCTCCATTTCTCCCTTTCCCTTCGCTTGTGTTTTAGCTCGGCTTTCAAAAACGAATTCTGGGTCATTCCCTTCGACTTCTCTCAGGGGCCTATTGTTAGCTTTTAGGAGCTCATAGGTCGCTTGGCTGATGTTTACTTTTTTACTTCACCACTGCTTTCCATTCGGCTTGCAGTATTTACGGTGTCACCCCAAATGTCGTATTGGAATTTCTTAAGGCCTACAATATCCGCCACGACCGGACCTGTGTGAAGGCCCACTCGCATTTCGAAAGCGGGTACTCCTTCAACATTTCTAACTACCTATCCTTCAGCACCTATTCAACTATTGCAGGAGAATTTACACTCGAAGCGCATTCCCCTTCTGGATAGAAGGGGTGGCTGAAAGCCGAGGCAGTTGAATCCTCCTTTACTCCTTTACTATCTTCTTAACCATCATACCCTCTTCAGTTTCTATATGTAAGAAATAGATACCTGATTTAATTTCTTCTACATACAATTTTCGTTCTGTTGAATTGAATGGTTTTATAAGCTGCCCATCAATAGAGTACAACTGTATTTTAGAAATAATTAAGCTATTAGGAACTTCTATTTGAATGAAACTAGATGTTGGGTTTGGAAAGACCTTTACAGCTGCCTCAAGTTCAGCTTCTGATATGCCAATAGTTGTTGCATTATTAATGTACAATACTTCAGTGCTACTAACCGCAATTCCATTGTTCTCGTCAGCAAAAGATATAGATGTTACATTCGAGTTACTCGGTGTAGCTTGTTCCACCCAGTTTCCTCCATCGTTTAGAGAATAAAATATTTTACCATAAGCAGAACAAGCATATAGCCTTGATGTATTATAATCCAAATCGTGTACAGGTAATATACCAACACCATCCAAATCTAAAGGGAAATAAAAGGTTCCTGTATTCCAGGTTCTAGAAGGGTTTGAGAGGCTTCCAATGTCCCCATATAAAAACCCATGTTGACTGTCGATATAATCAAAACGCGCCTCTAAACTTAAAGGACCATTAGTAATAAATAGTGTATCTACGGTTACACATCCATCGGATGTTTTATAAATCTGTTCTAATTCGCGTGGATTGATAAAATGCCCCGTAAGAGAATCTGTAAATGAGAATAAATAGACACTGGCATTTAACTCATAGTTTGAATGAATAACAGAAAAGCTGTCACCATAATCTCTAGACTTTGCTAAATATGAGGTGTCGCTGCGCACATAAGACGTAAAAATTGTTTCATCAATTAATTCTATATAAGAAATAGATGCTCCGAACGGTAGGCCCCAAGGACTTGTAATTTCAGTCCAGTTTGCTCCTCCATCATAGGTTCTGAATAAACCAAAGTTCGCACTCACGTATCCCGTATCTGCATTAAAAAACACAGGATTGCTAACGGTTGAAAAAGGTCCGAAATCTTTTATCGTAGTCCAAGTTAATCCTGCATCTGTGCTTTTATGTATTACCCCATGGCCGCTTGTTATATATGCAGCATCCAGAGCCGGAAATGCAACTTCTGCATTACCACCTTGAACGTCATTCCATGTAGATAATTTCCATTGACCGTGCACAACAAGTCCCGATACTAGAAATAATAAAAGGGTAAAAATTGTTTTCTGAAATTGAATATTCTGGTTTAGCATAACAAGTGTTTTAAATGCTCATTTTAATGATGTTCAAATTTAGATGCATATAAACCAACGGGCGTTGTATATTCCTGTTTATTACTTGTATATATCGTATTGCGCCCTGTAATTTGACGGCGAACAGTTCATATGCTTTGTAAAAAATCGAGAGAAATGGGCGGAATCTGTAAAGTTTAAATTGAAAGCGATTTCTTTAATGCTTAAATCTGAATGGAAAAGAAGTCGTTTACATTCTAACAACAAACGATCTTGAATAAGCTTTGCCGCGGTTTTTCCTGTATTTTTTAATAGCTCCTTGTTGAGTACAGAAACACTGAAATTAAGTTTATGCGCATAATGAGCCACCTTTCTTTCTGTTGTAAAATCTCTTTCTAAAAGAAAATAGAACTCCTTAAAAAGTTTAGTTTCCAAAAAGTCAACTTTCTCATATTCATCGCCCAATTTTATAGCTTGCTTTAATTTCATTAACATTAAATTCACCAAAGCAACTACAACTTCATTACTATATACATTGTCTATTTTTAGTTCTTTTTCAATAGAATATAAGAGTTCAATCAATTCTTTAAAGACCTCTTGTGGTAGGTTTACTTTTGCGCAAGACAACAAAAACGCGTAGTTGGTTCTTAGGATTTCGTATTGAAAGAATTCCGTTTTTAACAATAAAACAAAACCACATGAGTCAGGCTCCCTTTTAAGCAAATGGACTTTATTAGCCGAGACACTGTGAAAACTATTGGGCTTTACTATATGCGTATTAAAATCTATCATGTGCTCTCCGCCGCCTTCTACAAAAAAGAACAACTCATTGTAATTATGCCGATGTGCACTTCCAGAATCATAAGAAGATTTTCTTTCAATCTTTACAAGCTTGATAGCCGTATCTAACTCGTCTCCTAAAAAATTGTAATTCTTAATGATCAAACTATTTGGTTCCATAAAAGCACTAACATATATTAAAAGAACCTAAAAGCCGTCAAGTGTTTATTTTACGGAGCAGAGCAAACGATTTTTCAAGCATTCGTGGGGGTATAATAAATGATGGATTTATAGATAAAGTCTGCATTTTTTTGCCAAACTCGACTTTTAAGATAAGTGAGCCAAAAGTTTCTGAGAAAGCCTTACGATTTCAATAACGAAGACATAACTCTTGTCTTTTAAGATCAATCTTTTCACTTTTCACTCTTCACTTTTAGTTTTTCACTTTTCACTCTTCACTCTCCACTTTTCACTTTTCACTCTTCACTTTCCACTTTCCACTCTCCACTCTCCACTCTTCACTTTTCACTCTTCACTCTTCACCCTCCACTTTCCACTCTTCACTCTTCACCCTCCACTCTTCACTTTCCACTCTTCACTCTTCACTCTTCACTTTTCACTTTCCACTCTTCACTCTTCACTTTCCACTCTCCACTTTTCACTTTTCACTTTTCACTTTTCACTCTTCACTCTTCACTTTTCACTCTTCACTCTTAACTTTTCACTGAAACAAAGTACATCTCAATTTCCCCCTTTCCTTTTGCTTCAATCTTCCCGCGGCTTTCAAAAGCAAACTGTGAGTCGGACTTTAACAACTCATAAGTGGCTTGGCTGATGTTTACTTTGTTTACTTCGCCACTGCTTTCCATTCGGCTTGCCGTGTTTACAGTATCACCCCAAATGTCGTATTGGAATTTCTTCACGCCAACAATTCCGGCTACAACAGGGCCTGTGTGAATACCCACGCGCATTTCAAAAGCGGGTTTTCCAGCAGCATCCATAGCTGCTTTGCGCGATGTTATAAACGCTTGCATTTCTAAAGCAGCCATAACGGTGTTTTTCACAGAATCATCCGTTGGTACAGGCAAACCACCTGCTGCCATATAAGCATCGCCAATGGTTTTAATTTTTTCAATGCCGTATTTTTCCATGATGCCATCAAAGGCTTTGAAACAGGTGTTTATTTCTGCTACCAATTCTTGGGCACTCAGCTTCTCGCTGGCCGCTGTAAATCCTTTGAAATCTGTAAAAAGAATACTCACCAAATCGAAGTCACGCGCATCGGCTCGACCTTTCTCTTTCAGTTCTGCGGCAATATCTGCTGGGAGAATATTGAGCAATAGATTTTCGGACCGGTCTTTTTCTACTTGTAATACGGCTTTCGACTTTCTGATGTGGCGCACTCTGCCGTAAAGACCGCCAGCTAGGACAAGGAGCACAATTCCTCCTCCAAGAGCAAGATTTCTGGTTTTTTCCTCGGCACGCATTTCTTCTTGGTGGGCTTCTTCTACCGAGCGGATTTCTTCCGCAATGGCAAGGCTATCGGCCAACATGGTTTTAGCAAACTCCATTTGCTGGAGTGTTTTGGCCGTTTCTTCTGCATTCAGGCTGTCATCCAGCGCCAGCATTTGCTCGTGGTACTCCAAAGCTCTATTGCCATTTCCTGTTGACTTATACGCATCATAGAGGCATTTGCAGGCCGATCTTTGTAGCAAAACAGCCCCAATCTCCATTGCCAGTAGTCGGCCCTTACTGCATTGGTTGATGGATTTTTGATGATTCCCTTGTTTCTGATAAAGACTCCCAATATTATTCAGGGAATTAGCGATTCCTTTTTTATCGCCAATTTCCTCGTAGATCTTTAAGCTCCTTTGGTAGTAGTCTAGCGCTTTGAGATAGTCGCCCTGATCTCCATAAATAACACCAATATTATTCAGGGCATCAGCGATTCCGTATTTATCGCCGATTTTCTCCTTGATCTTTAAGCTCCTTTGGTAATACTCCAGCGCTTTGGGATAGTCGCCCTGATTCTCATAAATAATTCCAAAGTTATTCAGGGAAGCAGCGATTCCCTTTTTATTCCCAATTTTCTCATAGTTTTTTAAGCTCCTTTGGTAATACTCCAGCGCTTTGGGATAGTCGCCCTGATTCCCGTAAATATTGCCAATACTAATCAGGGAAGTAGCGATTCCGTTTTTATCGTCAATTTCCTCCCTGATCTTTAAGCTCCTTTGGTAATAGTCCAGCGCTTTGGGATAGTCGCCCTGATTCTCATAAATATTCCCAATATTACCAAGTAAAGAAGCGATTCCGTTTTTATTGCCAATTTCCTCTTTGATCTTTAAGCTTCTTTGGTAATGATCTAGCGCTTTGGGATAGTCGCCTCTAACTGCAAATGAAACTCCCTGGGTATTCAAAGCGAAGGTCATTTGCTTTTTCAGGCCGCTCTTTTCAGCTTGGTCATAGAGCATTTGCGCAAAGTAAAAGGCGGAATCCGGCTGACTGAAGAGGTAGCCATCCCAAGCAATTTTATACATAGCATGCAGCCGGGTGGTGTCGGCTTGAGCTTTGTCATTCCATACACCCCAAAGGGAGTCTAAATTCTGCGCACTACTAGTGAAAAACGAAAAGTGAAAAACGAAAAGCGTTACAATCGTGAATAGTGAAAAACGAAAAGTGAAAAACGAAAAGTGGTGTTTTGATTTTTTCATGGCAAATTGGATTTGGCGGTCTTAATACTGGATGCCAGCATTTTCACAAGTTCTGAGCACACATCAGAAACTTTGGCATAATTAGGTTCGTCAATATAATCGGTGTCTTTTAGTAGGGCGAGCCAATAATTGGTTTCGTTGGCTTCTTTCAGTGCAATGGTAAGCTTGTGAATAAAGTCAGCTTTGCTTTGTCCAAACTCTGCTTCAGCCAGCAAGGCACCAACAGCAGTTCCGCTGCGCGACAGTTGTTTGCTCAAAACATATTCTTTTTTCTGCTGCTGTAGCTCTTGTGACATCCTTACAATGACAATGGCAAAAGCAAAGCTCTTATCTCTCAGGAGCGATTTCCCCATTTTTCAATTTCAATTTCAGTTTCCACTTTTCACTCTTCACTTTCCACCTTCCACTTTCCACTTTCCACTTTCCACTTTTCACTCTCCACTCTCCACTCTTCACTCTCCACTCTCCACTCTTCACTCTCCACTCTCCACTCTCCACTCTCCACTCTCCACTCTTCACTCTTCACTCTTCACTCTTCACTCTTCACTTTCCACTTTTCACCTTCCACCTTCCACTCTCCACTCTCCACTTTCCACTCTTCACTCTTCACTCTTCACTCTTCACTCTTCACTCTTCACTCTTCACTCTTCACTCTTCACTCTTCACTCTTCACTCTTCACTCTTCACTTTTCACTATTAACTTTTCACTGAAACAAAGTACATCTCCATTTCTCCTTTGCCTTTCGCTTGAATCTTCCCGCGGCTTTCAAAAGCAAAATCGGGATCTGATTTCAGCAATTCGTAAGTCGCTTGGCTGATATTAACCTCACCAACACCACCTGAAGATTCCATGCGGCTAGCGGTGTTTACGGTATCTCCCCATATGTCGTAGGCGAATTTCTTCACGCCAACAATTCCGGCTACAACAGGGCCTGTGTGAATACCCACCCGCATTTCAAATGCAGGCAAGCCTTTGGCATCCATTTCAACTTTCCGTTCAGATATAAACGCTTGCATTTCCAATGCGGCTAGAGCCGTATTCTTAACCGAATCATCGGCAGGAATAGGTAAACCACCTGCCGCCATATAGGCATCACCAATGGTCTTGATCTTCTCAATGTTGTATTTGCCCATAATGCCATCAAAGGCTTCGAAGCAGGTGTTGATTTCTGCTACCAATTCTTGGGCACTCAGCTTCTCGCTTGCCGCTGTGAATCCTTTGAAATCTGTAAAGAGAATACTCACCAAATCGAAGTCACGCGCATCGGCTCGGCCTTTCTCTTTTAATTCTGCGGCAATATCCGCAGGAAGGATATTGAGCAATAGATTTTCGGACCGGTCTTTTTCTACTTGTAATACGGCTTTCGACTTTCTGATGTGGCGCACTCTGCCGTAAAGACCGCCAGCTAGGATAAGGAGCACCAGTCCTCCCCCAAGGGCAAGATTTCTGGTTTTTTCCTCGGCACGCATTTCTTCTTGGTGGGCTTCTGCAACCAAACGAGTTTCTTCCGCAGTGGCGAGGCTATCTGCTAAAACTTGCTTGGCAAACTCCATTTGCTGAAGTTGCTTATTGGTTTCTTCTGAATTTAAGCTGTCATCCAGCACCAGCATCTTCTCGTGGTACTCCAAAGCTTTATTGCCATTACCTATTGACTTATACGCATCATAAATGCATTGGCAGGCATCCCTTTGTAGTAAGACAGCCCCAATCTCCTGTGCCAGCAGTAGGCCCTTACTGCATTCGTTGATGGATTTTTGATAGTCCCCTTGATCCTGATACAGACCCCCAATATTGTTCAGGGAAGCAGCGATTCCATTTTTATCGCCCATTTCCTCCTCAATCTTTATGCTCCTTTGGTAATGGTCTAGCGCTTTGAGATAGTCACCCTGATCCGCATAAAGTTTACCCATATTATTCAGGGTATTCGCGATTCCATTTTTATCGCCAATTTCCTCCTCGATCTTCAAGCTCCTTTGGTAATGGTCCAGTGCTTTGGAGTAGTTGCCCTGATCCGCATAAATAACACCCATATTATTTAGGGCATTCGCGATTCCGTATTTATTGCCAATTTCCTCCTCGATCTTCAAGCTCCTTTGGTAATAGTCCAGCGCTTTGGAATGGTCGCTCTGATCTGCATAAATAACACCAATATTATTCAGGGCATTCGCGATTCCGTATTTATCACCAATTTCCTCCCTGATCTTTAAGCTCTTTTGGTAATGGTCTAGCGCTTGGGGATAGTCGCCCTGATCCTTATACAGTTTACCCATATTATTCAGGGTATTCGCGATTCCCTTTTTTTCCCCGGCTTCATTCCCGATCTTTAAGCTCCTTTGGTAATTGTCCAGCGCTTTGGGATAGTCGCCCTGATCCGCATAAATAACACCCATATTATTCAGGACATTCGCGATTCCGTTTTTATCGCCAATTTCCTCCTCGATCTTTAAGCTCCTTTGGTAATGGTCTAGCGCTTGGAGATAGTCGCCCTGATCTGCGTAAATATTCCCAATATTATTCAGGGCATTCGCGATTCCATTTTTATCGCCAATCTCCTGCTCGATCTCTAAGCTCCTTTGATAATGGTCCAGCGCTTGGGGATAGTCGCTCTGATTGCTATAAAGATTACCCATATCATTCAGGGTATTCGCAATTCCGTTTTTATCGCCAATTTCCTCCTCGATCTTTAAGCTCCTTTGGTAATAATCCAGCGCTCTGGAATAGTCGCCTCTTTCATAAAATGAAATTCCCTGGATATTCAAAGCATACCCCATTTCCTTTTTCATGCCGTTCTTTTCAGCAAGGTCATATTGCATTTGCGCAAAGTAAAAGGCAGAATCCGGCTGGCTGAAGAGGTAGCCATCCCAAGCTATGATGCCCATAGCCTTCAACCGAGTGGTGTCAGCTTGAGTTTGGTCGTTCCATACAGTTTTTAAGGAATCTATATTTACTTCCTGCGCAGCGCAAGTGAGGAAGGATGAATTATAAATAATAAATGCGAGGACTCGTTTTTTCATAATTCAAATTTTCAAATGGTATACAAGGTATTGGGTATGGTGCGTGTCTCTTGGCATTTGTATGCAGCTTCCCAAGTTCCGTAAATAAGCCCAAATAAAATTCTTGCCCTCTGAACCGGAATAAAGTGGAGCTCATGACCAAAGGGAATAATGACGCCCGCTATACAGAAAATAAATAGGCACTCTCCGCAATCAATGCTATTGTTAGCATTGATTTTCGCTCTGTATCCTACTTCGTATTTTTTGAGTGGAGCTTGCTACTTCTCGACACCTCACCAATGGTTTACTTTCGTTCAAATCCTTTATTTCGTGCCTGCCTATTCACGGATCGGATTCTCCTAAACGCTCAGCACCATTGCTCTTTACAATAGCGCCTCTAGGTGGTTTAAAGCCATCGCCTACAATGACTCTGATGGGACAACCATCATCTCACCTAAAGCATTCAAGCTTTTATTGCCGGATTGATTCTTGGCACATTATGAATAATTCAGGGTTTGAGTGCGAGGATTTTCTGCAAGGAAATCAGATGCAGCAAACAGGCAACTTCCTTTTTTTAGCACTAAACCGCAATTATTTTTAAACGATGCTATGCGTTCGTACTTTTATTCTGTTGGCATTGGTGCGTTACTACTCCACATACCATAGGTAGAAATCCACTTCCCCTCCTCATTCCGTTCTAGTATTTCTGTGTATTTTCCCACCTCTATTATTGTATCATTTTTCGCTCCGTGAAATCGCATTGTAAACGTTCCAATTTCGTATCCTAAATCACCATTACTTTTAGCATCAATCGTTTTCACAGTTGCATCAATAATTCCGGCATCAATAGCACCTTGCCAATATGCTTGTATGTTTTTGCGACCAGTTACAATAGGTTCATTAGGAGGCAATATTGACGCATTTTCGTGATATACAATGGCTGCAGCCACAGCATCTTTTGCAGTTAATGCTTTTGCAAAATCTCGATTCATTTGCCCGAGTTCTTCTACAGTGGCTGATTTGGGCATTTCTTCTTTTTCAGGATTTTTATTTTCTTGTTTACAACTCAATGTGGTTGATATAACAACGGCAATAAATAGAAGTTTAAAAATTTTAGATGTTGATTTCATTTTATATGATTTTTTGTAATTGCCTACTCTGATCGGTTTTCAGCTTTCCCATTCCTAGTTTTTAAATCAATTTGCCATTTTGGGGTATGACGCATAACGCCGCTGGATGTGGCGTATCGTCTTTAGATCATTAACGACCCGCGTACCACAATAGCCAGACAATACGGCAGGCTACTAAATTAAACAAAAAACTATAGGCTGGACATTTGGCGGGCGGGGATTCCCTGAAAAACTAAGGCCTCAAGTTACCACGATGGAGATATGCCCTATCCAGAATATTGAACGAATCCTCCCTTTGGTCGGAAGCCTTTCTCATTTTGATTAAAAACACTCGATTTTTTAAATCAACTCAAATCGAACCTATGGATCATGTATAAAAAAATCAGAAACACTGGCAGAACAAGCCAATTCTCAAGTAGCTGGATTTAGCCAGCTCCAAGACAAATTAATGCAGCGTTTTTCTATCTACGGCAAGGCTATACAGCATTTCAATTTTGATGTGCTCGGACCTCCACAGAAAGGACCATTACTATTTGAACGTGAAAGACAGATAATAGGCAAAAAAATGGCTTAAGCAGTCCGGGCTCTCTATACCTAGAAATGCGAATTCAAAACCAAAATATCCCAAATAGCAAGCAAGAGAATAGAAAAAGAATACCGCATAAAAAAAGGCTGCAACAACAGCCCAAGATAGAATCTTAACCAATCTTCTCCTTCCTAAATCAAACCCAGAAAATCGCTTTCCCCATAGAAACAAAGTGGCGAGCCCAGATGCGCTAACAAAGCATTCATTCTTGCCCTATCGGCAGAACGAATGCTTTGTTGTATGCCGTTGTTTTATTTTGAATCCAATGAGAGTTCTACTGTTATATGATTGTTTTATTGGGACTCTAAAAGTTACGCATAACTGACTGGACAGAAAGTGAAACAAATGAAAATTAATTTCTTTCCTATCCTATTGTCCATTGGCGACGTGAATATGGTTTCTAGCAATTTGACCTAAATTGAATAGTCTTGGAGTAGTCTAATACGTATTTTTGAAATATGAATTTAATTTCACTTACTCTGTGGGGACGCCCTTTTATTGAATGTTTGACCTTAGAGTCTGACTTTAAAATAAATCAGGTAATGAAGGACGATGCCTGTTTTTCTTATGTGCATTCAGGAACTCAAGAAATCTTTTCTCCCTATGGTAAGATAGTCGCGAAAGGTGGCGAAAGTATTTTAACAAAATGCAATAATTTCATTGCTAAAACTATAGGAGCATCTCCCGTTTCAGAGTTTAGAAGTGTGGTCTTTCATATTAATTTGACAACTGTTAAAAAAGCATTTGAAGGAAAGGATACTAGTTTTCTAACTACTAATAATGCGAGTAAAAATATCGACTCTTCATTGAAAATTGGTCATAATTTACTCATGGATAATTACATTCAATCATTGTCCCCATATTTTGATAATCCTGATTTAGTTAAGGAAGAAATAATGGTTCTTAAATTACAGGAACTTGTTTATTTACTTTGTGATTCTGATCAAGATGTTCTTGCTACACATATAATTGGAACCCTTCAATCTAAGAATCAAATTTCGTTTGAAGATATCATTTCAGCAAATTTATACAGCGGGTTAACAATTAGTGAACTTGCTCACTTAACTGCTAGAAGCGAATCTACTTTTAAGCGAGATTTTAAAAAATGGTATAACGAAAATCCAGCCAAATATCTAAAAGTGAAAAGGTTAGAAAAGGCTGCTGAACTGTTGAAGAGTTCAAATTTACAGGTGAATGAAATTGCTTGGAATTGCGGATTCGAAAATGCCGCTCATTTTGGTGCTGCTTTTCGCTTGTTTCATGGGCAGACTCCAAAGCAATTTCGGTCCTGAGCTATATTGAACATTCTTTGAACTAAAAGCTATATTCTACTGGCTTTAGACTCTTCATATTTGTTGTGTTGATATTAACAGACAATAATAGAAAAGTCATGAAAACAGTTATAGGAACCTTTCTCGCATTGGGAGCAATTTACGGGTATTCAATTGCACCAAAAGACACAACGATTACACAAAACAAAATGGAACAAACAGAAAACAAATCGATGGCTACTGAAAAAGAAGTTTTTAACTTAAATGAAAATGTGATAATAAACATTTCTGCAGAGAAGTTATGGAAAATAGTAGGATATGGTTTTGGTGAAACGGGTAAATGGGCAACAATAGTAGATCATTCGACAGGGAGCGGAGAAAGTATGATTGATGGAGCTCCTCATAATGAAAGAACTTGTACTATTAACGATGAAGCTCAGAGTGAAGTAAAAGAGAAGATTGTCAAGTATTCAAATATGGATATGAATTTAGTTTATGAAGTAACTGAAGGTCTTAATCCAATGATGCTCAAGTCTAGAAGTGAATGGACCGTTGAATCCGTTTCGGACAATCAATCTAAAATGATCGTGAAGATGGAGTTTTGGATGAAAGGCCCCATGGAGGATGAAATGAAGGGACAAATGAACATGGGACTTAAAGCAATGGCTGATCAGTTTTTGACAGATATCAGGATATATGCTGAGACGGGCAAGGTATCTGAAGCTAAACAAATACGAATGGATGCGTTGTCAAAAATGTAAGCTGTGAACTTCATTGCTTAATACGGAAATACAAAGGATTATTCAACCGCCCGGAGACTTGCTCAGTCCTCGGGCTTTTTTTATAAGCATGCAGCGTTTTTTGCTATCAAACGTTAGCCGAAGGGCGTGTTTTTATAGCCATTATTGAACGAGCCTCCCTTTGGTCGGAAGCTTCCTCATTTTGATTAAAAACACTCGGTTTCTTAAATCAACTAAAATCTAAAGGAGGGATCATGTATAAAAAAATCACAAACACTAGCAAAGCAAGCTTATTCTCAGACAGCTGGATTTGGCCAACTCCAAGACAAATTAAGGCAGCGTTTTTCTATAAACGTAAAAGCTATATACCATTTTTTCTTTGATGCGCCCGGACCTCCACAGAAAGGAGCATTATTATTTGGGAGTAAAAGACAGATTATAGGCAAAAAATAAAACCGCGGAAGTGGTCAGGAACTGCTGTGCCCAAATTTAGAAATAGGGCCAAACAAGCCTCAAAAAACAACAAACGCAGAAACCAAAAAAAACAGTGCATAAAAAAAAGACCGCTTTAATAACCCCAAAATTGATTCTTCACCAAAGTTCTTCTTCCAAAAACTCGTTCAGAAAATCGTTTTCCCTATAAGCACCAGATGTCACTAGAACTTCTTCAACAATGCATTCATTTTTGGCCTATCGGCAAAACGAATGCTTAGATGTTAGCCACTGCTGTTATTTGTTCATAATGCATCTGCAAAAATGCTCAGATTTATCAATGTCGCTTTCTAATCTATTTACACCTTCAAGTGGTCCTGCAATAAATCCAAACCAAGCCAATTTCTTCTCAACGATTCCAGTACTTGTCCAATAACCAGAGGTAAATCCAATCTCATTAAACTCTCCTTCAAAATAATGCCCTCCAGGAAACGCGTTAAAATTTGAACTATTTGTTCCATTACCTTCTTCAGCCCACTCCGATACAGACTTCATTAATGTACCGTGTGCTCCTCTCCAAGTAGTAGTCGAAGTGTCTGTAATCGACATCCCTAAATTAATTTCAAATTCATTCCATTCCAAATCAGATGGCAGGTGCCAGCACTTTGGACAAACTTTCTGAGCCAAATACCAATTATAAACATGTCCTTAAATCTTGGAAGGATTCTTTGGATTGAATTTAGATTCGGGAGCATTATAACGTAAATTTTCTGCCATCCAAATTTGATTTCCGATAGTGATTACTGTATATATCTCACCATCTCTAGGGTCAGTAATGCTGTCTAGTTAAAGGAGAGAATTGAATAGGACAGCATCCAGTTGATTAGTAGACTGAATATCAACATCATACTGCTTTTATAAAGTGTTATGCTTATTCGCCCATTCATTACAACTAATCACTAGTAAGACTAAAAACCCAAATAGTATATTCATTAATAAATTCATTGTAGCCCAATAGTACCTAAAGGATTGTATAACAGCAGTAGCGGATTAAAACGCACGAACTTTCAGATTACATTATACTCAATTAAACACAAAAACGGTTTGAGTGCACACCCAAACCGCTAATGCTTTTATACATTATTGTATGTCTTTTTCAATTCCTTAGCCAATTGAAAAATCTCTTATTTATAAAAGGAATATAGCCCCAAACCATTAAAGGCACGAGTATCAAACTCAAAATAAAATTTTTTAAAAGACTGGGGAAATCCATCATCAATGGTATTAGACTTTTAGAAAGTACCGTAAAAACAGGATAAATGAAAAGCCAAATAAGAAATGCAAACTTGTATTTTTTTGGCTGTGTACTATTTTCCATTTACGAGCTAATTTGTGAATAATGATTTATCACATTCTTCTTGAATAGTAAATAGATTACCATTAACTGAATACAAAAGAACAAGCCAATTGCTCCAAAAATCATTTCTGGTAGATTAAGATACTTGTGGACTAAGGTATTCTGTCAAAAGTCCGTTGGCATAGTCAAATGCGCCAATACAGTTATAGGCAATTAAAGCTCCCCAAAGCTTTAGTCCATTTTTCATAAATGCTAAATATGCTATAAATGGAGCTAATAATCCCAAGGTGGTGTCCGTTGACCATGGGCCAAGCCATTCATTTGGGTCTGGACCTCCTAGCATCTCTAAACCTGTGAAAAAAGTAACTACCGAAAAACGACTTGTTGTCAGTAATATTAGTATGGATAACCATTTTACTTATTTCGGGCGAATTATTGTATTTGTCGGTGTTTTTAAATTGAAAGTCCTGATAAAGATGGTTTTCTAAGAAATGTTCCTGCATATAAAAGCGATGTTACCATAATGCCAGGTATTGGAATATCACCCGCTACGACTTCGGCTACAATAATCCCACCACCAAAAGAAGCCAATAAGAAAAATCCAATATTCATTGTTTTTGGTATCCAATAAAATGCTAATGCTCCTAATTCTATTAAACCTATCAGTAGCATTTTATCACCCCAATTGGTAATTTTATTCATATTTTCAAGCATTCCTTCGTTGCCTATTACTTTCATAATACCTGCCATTAATATCATTAATGAAGGAATAATAGAAAGTGTATAACCTGCTATTCTTCTTGTTTTGCTAATTTGTGTTTCGTGTAATGTGTTCACAGTGTTATTGATTTTGATTGATATCGTTAAGATGAATAGTTATTTATACTCTATTTTTTTTGAAATAGGCATAAAAACTTAATACGATTGCTGTTGCTGATACATAGGTCATTAAACCTCCTGGTAAAAATTTGGCAAAACCACCTAAATCAATGAATAGAAAATATGCCATATCGACTAAACCACCAACCATTGCAGTTACAAAAATCGCAATAGTATTTTTACGCCAAATGAAGATCGCTCCGATAAGTGTTACTACGCCAGCCCAGCCAATATTAAAACCCAATTGTTTAACGATTGCTCCAACAGCATCTGGATAGTTCATTTTAAGACTGGCTGGATCAATCGCATCTGCGATTCCTTGAAGACCTGTTACTGTGTCTGAACTGATAATAAATATGCTGGCTCCAATATGCACAATAGCCCAAATTACCCATAGTATAGCGGATGTTTTTAATAATAATTCCGTGTTTTTCATTTTTTGAATCCTTTTTTAATGATGCAAATATGCTATCAATTAAAAAGTTGTGCATTGATGTAGATCAAGAAATGAAAGGGTGATTATTTTTCCAGAGAAATTTCTTTTCGAACTCTGCTTAAAGCTTCAGGAGTAATACCTAAGTACGAGGCTATCATTCTTTGAGGAACTCTTTGGGTAATGGCTGGGTAGGTTTCTAAAAAAATTTTATACCGTTCAATAGCTGTGGAACTCATCAATCCGAGAATACGGTCTTGTAAAGCTGCCAACCTATTAACTAATGATTTGACATTAGCATTGAGTATTTCCTCTTCTTTTTCTGAGATTAAAAGGACAGAATCTTCTAATGCATCTATAAATAAATTGCAAGGAGTGCTCGTTTCACAGTTGTCTGCAATAATCCAATTCTCAGGGGCAAACATATAAATGTGTTCCTTTCCTTTATCGTCTATAGAATAGCTTCGCAGTAAACCCGATTCAACTTTGTAAACTTTGGTATTTAAGTCTCCTTTTCTTTGTAGAATCTCTCCTTTTATGACTTTCATTGATTTCAATTAATGCGGTTTTTCTTAAATGGCATACAAGGTTTTGTATACGAATAGTAGCCGAATTCGGAAGTGCAATTTTTCAATTTACTAAAATGTTCATTCCTACTACAATGCTCATATCTAATAAAATGCTCATATCCACTACAATTTCGGCCAATATTTTTCTACTTTGATGTGCTTTTTCTATATTTCATTCCATTGTAATTTCTCTCTCAATTTGAGAAATAAGTTCATTACATTTTTTCTTCATTAGAAAAAAAGTTCCATTCATACCTCCAAAATTAAGCGCTGCAAAGGCAAAACCATTCTTTTGTTTTTGATCATTGAATATATCTCCAAAGGCTTCTTCTGTTAAATTTCCACGCACTCCCATTTTTCCGTTCGACAGCTGAAAAACATAGTTTTTTGACATAGAATTGATATCATGTTTTTCATAACTTCCTGGGTGAAGCGTTTGTTCCGCATCGTTTCTCCAATGGTCTTCAGTGCTTTTTAATTTTTTATAGAGCAAATCTAAATTCAGCACACCATTTTTTATTGAATCATTTGAGATAATGGCAAAATTTCCTGAATTTTTAAGTTCTTGGTAAGTGTTGTCAATTAAATAGAAACTTTGCCAAGTGTAGATGTCTACAAGATGTTTGTTGAATGAATTCCAATTATTCACTGGTTTGCCATTGAAATGTTCCATTACAATATTTGCTGAATTAATAAGGGAGTTCCGTCTATCAACAAATTGATCAATTTCTATAATTGATAGTTTCAAATCCCTTTTAATATTATTTAGATAGACAACTTCGTTTTCTCTTGTCTTTCTTTCTTCATTCCAATTATTAATCGATAAAGCAATCAAAATTCCGATCACAACTAGAAGAATTTCTCCTAGGGCATATTTCAAATATTTTCCTGTTTTATTTTCTTCCATAAGGTCGTATCGTCTTTTTCTAAAGAATTTTATCATTGGTTAGCGGTTTCTGATAATGAAGCAAAACGGTTCGGCTAAGAAAAGTTGCTGTCCCGCAGGGTAGCTAGGTTTCTTAGCCATTGTTATGCACTTTTTTTATTTTTTACAATTCTCGTTTATCAATTGGGAAGCAATTGGGTCACCCATCTGTTTTGCTAATTCAAAGTCAGAGCAAGCTTCTGAAAGTTCATTTAAATTCAGTTTTGCAAGTCCTAAAAAACGTCTGAGCTCTCCTGCTTTTGGGTCAAGTTTAACGCATTGTTCAAAGTCTGATTTTGCTTCTTTAAACCTACTAATCTGCATCTCAGTAATTCCTCTATTTACTAGAGCACTAATGTAACTTGGATCCAATTCTATTGCTTTAGAATAGTCGTCTATGGCTAATTGATGATTTTGTAATGTTTGGTTCAAATACGCTCTATTATTATATGTCATAGCATCTTTAGTATCGAGTTCAATTGCTTTATTATATGCGTCTATAGCTTCTTGAGTATTTTTAGACTGCATTTGGAAGTAACCTATTTTTTTAAAAGCGAATGAATTATTTGGATTTACTAAAGCTATACTTTCATATGCATTTATAGTTCCTTCAATGTCATTAAGTTGTTCTTTGCAGTCTGCAATCCTTTGATAACATATTTCTGTTCGATTGCCTCCTTTGTCTTTTTCGATTCCTAAATTGTAATATCGGATTCCTTCGTTCCATTTACTCTGCATTTCTAACAACGAAGCAAAACCAAAATATGAATCAGGAAATTCTGGATTTAATAGCCATACTTGATTAAATCTTTTCATCGCGGTTTCTAAATCATCATTATAAAAGTATCTCCAAGCGTGGTCAATATAAACATTTACCGAACTATCAACTGAGCCAAACTGCCTTAAGCAATCTTGAATAAACTCTTCGTCAATTTTTTTATTATCGGTACTTTTTTCAATTTCACCATACATAGGTAAGGTGTTGTCTACTTCACTTTCTTGTGATTGCAGCGAACCCAAAATTGTTAAAATCAGTAGAGCAGTATATAGTTTCTTCATTTTCTCTAATTGTGTGCAACATTTTGTATGAGAATAGTAGCCGATTGCGTAAGTATATTTTTTTAATTTATCACCCATTTTGATACGGACCTAAATGTTCATATTTAATAAAATTTCAGACTACTATTTTTATACTTTGTTCGTGACTTTATTTTATTATTTTGGTTGATTTTTATCCTTTTTTACAAGCAAATAGATGGAGGTTGCATGTCCAATTATATAAACAATCGAAAGTACAGGTTTTTCAAATTCTAATTTTTCAAAATCGAATAGTTAAAGGTTGCCATCCCTAAAGTGAATACAAGAAGAATTGGAACAATATTTGTTTTTGTTCTTTCCCATTTTAATGTTTAAAGATTAAGTCAATTAAAGTTCCGATTAATATTGCTGTTAAAGAAAATGTTAAAAACCCTAAGAAATATGAAAAAAGTGCTTTTACATAATTTAAAAATTTGCTTTTGTCAAAGAACTGTCCGATTGCCCAAGCAGAATAAATAAAACCCAAAACACCTGCAATCTGCATTATATCAATTTGAATTAGACCTTGGAAGAGTGCGAAAAAGGAATAAATTAACATTCCAATTCCCATTACAAAACATAATAAAATTAAAATCTCAAAAAAGTTATAATTGTATTTTCTAAAAAACATTTTTGTCCAAAAAGCAATAAATATTCCCATAATAATATTTGCATAACCATAATGGTCTTGAATCCATTTAAAAATATAACCCGTTGTCGATTGTTTTGCTTCTTCAAATTTCACATAACTGTCTTCAATATGAAAAAAATGATTAATAAGTGAATAGATTAAAGAAGTTATAATTATGAAAATAATAGGTTTCACAAGTCTATTTCTTTCATCTGAAACAAATTTCCTCACACTTTGCCCAGGCCTTAGTAGTAATTCTCTTATTGTGAAAAGTATTCCTCTGTCAAAATTCAAAACACTTCCAATCTCAGATAAAATGTATTGTCCATCAATTCTTTTAAGTTTTGTTTGTTGTCCGCAATCAGGGCAGAAGTTTTGATTTATTTTGCTATTGCAATTTTTACAATTCATTTGTTTTCTTTTTTTTCGGTCGTTCAGTAATATTGCCATCAACCGTTCACGCTATGGTGTGTATCCCGGAGGGTATGCACTATACAGAATGTTGTGTTTTCGTATTTTTCTTTATTCAAGTCGTATTGAAATATCAAGGTGTCCACCCAAGCCCGCGTTAATAATCCGCTGTAGTGTTGAGAATCTTATATCCTTCAAGTTTCGTTCTACCTTGGATATGTAGGACTTGTTTGTCCCTGCGAGCCCAGCAAGCTCTTCCTGGGTCAACCCTTTTTGTTCTCTGGCTTGCCGAATAAGTACGCCAAGCTTGAAGGTGTCATATCCATTTTCAAATTCTTCACGCTCTGTACTTCCAGACCTACCAATTTTTTTGTCAATAAACTGGTCAAGGCTAGTGAGGTTTTTATTTTTTGCTGTCATAATATTCGCTTTTAACTCGTTCAGCTTTTTCAATCTGTTGTTTCGGTGTCTTCTGGGTTTTCTTCTGAAAGCCATGTCCTACCACGACAAGGTGTCCACATCGAAAAAGCAAAAAATCCTGAAAATATTGTTTCCGACTTGAACCCTTATTTCATAAAGCCCCGAAGAGTTCTTTATGTGTTTTAAGTAAGTCTCAGGAATCTGGTCTAATTCTTTAATCACTTTAAGTGTCCACAAGATTTTCCTTTTGACCTTATCTGACTGCTCGTCATAAAACGTCTCAAAATAAACCTTAAAGAAAAAGAGCTCCCGTCCTTTATTCACTCAACGAATATACAACAAGTAGTCTAATCGGACTACTTTTAGCTTTTCTTCATGAAGCCTAACATCCGTATAAACCCAACTTCACACCTTTATTACGTTTGTATCGTATATATCCGAAGGTGTTTTTTAGTAAAAAAACAGATGTCTTTTTTCAATGTAATATGTGAAATTCATATATCCAAATTGTCTATTGGACTTTTAATCATTTCGATTCCCTTAGTAATAATATGCGTGTATATCTCAGTGGTCTTGCTGCTTTCATGGCCTAATAGTGATGGATATGGTGTAAATCTGTGCCGTTATCCAAAAGATGACTAGCAAAAGAATGCCGCCATAGAGGTAAGAAAATCATTCTAACCCTGTCTACACAAGAGTTTATCAGGCGGTTTGGATTGCACATCCTCCCCAGAGGCTTTTTCCGAATAAGGTGTTATGGCATTTTAAGTAGCTGCTGGAAAAGGGAAAAGCGGCCCTATCTGCAAGCCACCGTAGCTATTAAAAACGTAGTCGCCATAGTTCAGAAACAAGCGCTCTTACACCGCCAATGCCCCAGCTGTAGATTAGGTCAGCTATACAGCATTTCAATTTTGATGTACGCGGACCTCCACAGAAAGGACCATTATTATTTGAAAGTGAAAGACAGATTATAGACAAAAAATAAAACCGCGGAAGCGGTCAGGACTTCCTATGCAAAAATCCAGAGTTTAAAATCAGAGTTTAAAACCAGAGTTTAAAAAACCTAAAGGCCGCAAATAGCAAACAAGAGCATAGAAAAAGAATACCGCTTAAAAATGGCTGCAACAACAGCCCAACATAGATTCTTGACCAATCTTCTCCACTCTAAATCAAAGCCAGAAAATCGCTTTCCCCATAGGAGCAAAATGGTCGCCCCGGATCCGTCAACAATGCATTCATTTTTGGCCTATCGGCAAAACGAATGTTTCGTTATTGGCAACTGGCTTTTTATTTTGCTGAATTTTAATCGGATTTTGTCTGGTGTCAAATACATCACTGATCTCGACTCTTTCGAATTCGGTATTTATCCAATAAATGATTTCATATACATTGTTGTGCGCTCGGCTTTCTTTTCAGCTTAATTTCTTAAACTATTCTCTTATTTAGTTCTACTCGTTTTTGTCATCTGAAATTGGCTCCCATAATTCTATCTTGTTACCTTCTTTGTCCAAAATATGCACAAATTTTCCGTAGTCGAAAGATTCAATGCTGTCAAGTAATGTTACTCCGTTTTCTTTAAGTTTATGTACAAGTCCTTCGATATTCTGAACTTGGTAATTAATCATAAAATCTTTTTTTGAAGGCGAAAAATATTCGTCTCCTTTTTTGAAAGGTTTCCATTGCAGTGAGTTGATTTGTTCGGGATTGTTTATATCTCTACTATCAAAACTTGAAGAACCCCAATCATTCATTTCAATCCCTAAATTTTCTGCGTACCATTTTTGCGTTTCTTCCAGATTGTCGGAATAAAAGAAAACCCCACCAATTCCAGTTACTTTTGGCGTAAGGTCAACAGTTGAAGTTGGCTTATCCGCTTGCTCTTTTTTGTCTTCCATATCGTTAGTTTTTTCAGTTTTCGAGTTGCAACTTACAAGAAGTACCACAATCGATATTGTCAGTATTAATTTGTTCATAGCACTATTTTTAATGTTAACAAAGTGATTTTTCAGCTGACGCACAATGGTCAGTATATGAATCGTAAAGAGGAACGAGCTATGATTTCATATACGGTGTTGTGCTTCCCTTATTTCGCTTTACGTTCTAATTCGGAATTGATTTGATTTATAATCATATCTACATCTTCCAAAAGGTCTATTTGATAACTTAGTCTATTCCTTTCCATAAAATATTTTTGAAGCAAAATACCTATAAATGATGTATTCTCTAAATGTTCGGCAAAAGCCTCCTTCATTCCCTTATCATAATAATTGATATCAATACCAACAGATTCCTTTAGCCTATCAGGCATAAGAAAGGGAAGAAAGGCGCTACACTTTTCAGTTAGCAATGTTGTTAGTTGTATACAATAGTCCTCGTCTTCAAATCCGAATTTTAATTTTGCAGAATATTCTGCCAGTTTGCGGTTTAATTCTTCATTTTTAATAATAGATATCTTACCAGACCCAATTAATGCGTCATAGGTTCCTGTTAAAGGTTCAACTTTATAATATGACAGCGCACCCAGTATAATATAATTACCTATCGAATCAAATGGGGTTTCTATAGCTTTGGCATACATAACACCTATTAATCCTTTAGTATTTCTCATGGCACGTTTTTGTAATTCTATCGTGCTTTCAATATTTTCTTTTGAATCTATGAAATCTTTTTTCATAGATTGAAGTGTGCTAACTTCTTCAATTTTCTCCAGTCTTTGCTGATTCCAATTATTGATACTCAAGGCTATTAAGATTCCGATAACCACAAGCACAATTTCACCAATGGCATATTTCAGATACTTTCCAATTTTATTTTTCTCCATAAGGTCGTATCGTATGTTTCTAAAGAGTTTTATCATTGGTGAGCTGTTACCAACTGTTTAATTAAATATTTCTGTTAGATCTTGTCTTCCAATAATTGTCATTATTTCGACAGTTTCATTTTCAATTCTGTAATAAATACTATCTGAACCTATAACACATCGTCTATACCCTTCATTGACATAGTTGACCGATTCAAAAGAATAAGGTTGATTAACAATAAGTTCAAATGATTCAAAAAAATCATTGAAATACTTATCTGCTTGTCGGATTCCAAATTTTTTAACACCGTATTGATGAATGCGAATGAGGTCTTCTTTAGCGGTGTTGCTTAATCTAAAGCTAGCCATTCAGAAGAGACTTTGATTGAGCTAGTATTTCATTCTTGCTCTCGTTTGTGAAACCAGAGACTTCAGCTTTTTCAATTTTTGCTTTTATCCAGTCAATCTGCTTTTGCTGGTTTCTCGCTTGTCGTATTAAGTCATTAACCAATTCACTTTTACTTGAATATTCTTGACTGTCAATCTGTGACTTTAACCAAATATCGTTTGGTTCTGTAAATGAAATGCTTTGTCGTGCCATAATTGAGTATTTTCGATTGATGTAAATATACATCGATTACGCACCAAGGGCAAGTGTATTGTTGAAATCAGCTTCGTCTGTTAATAGCTGGTAACGTTTAACCTGTATGGACTGTGGCTTGGCGGGACGAGCTTCGCTCGGCCGTGCGCTGGCTTGCGGGGCCATAGGCTATACAGAATATTAGGCTTTCGTTTTTATTCGGAGTGGTTGTTCGTGCATCACGATACCTATTGGGTCTTATTTATCATCATAATGAAATCGACATTGAACAATAGTACATGTCTGATCAACACCTTTTTTCCCCGTTATCTTACACACTAATCTGTGCTCTCCTGAAATCCTTCTTGACCAAAAGCCTTTCAAGTCGTACTTCAATGGCTCTGGCTTACCAATGCCTTTGAACGGGCTTTGCCGAACAGACTTGATCAGCTCTTTTATCTTTTTGACTGAGTCAATATCGTTATCCAGCCAGTAGTTGAATTCCTCCCAGGCGTGACTCGTGAATTGAATGTTCATAGAGCTACTATTCAGTCGTCAAATGAAACAGTATTGCCATCTTTCATTTGAGCGATAGATTCACGCAAGCGGTTTCGATTCGATTCGGTCGACAGCAAGTGTCCAGTCTCCATCAAAGAATTGTACTCTCTAATCGACATGATAACAACAGCATCCTCTTCTCGTTTTCGAGGCACAATGATTACCTCAAGGGATTTGCTCACTGAGTCAAAATGTTCCTTCATTCGCTGCCGAAGAGATGTGATAGTAAGTGCTTTCATGGCTTTTTCTTATTGTACGCTACAATGTACATTCTAATGTACACAAAACCAAATATGATACCGAGATTCTCAACCAATAAGCTCGTCTAACGCTTATGATATTCCGCACATCTGGATTGGCAAGGCTTATCTTTTCGAAAGCCGCGTGCTGCCCATTTTATACCATTCGGCTACAAAACTCGTCACGTCTCTACTTCAATATTCGGCACACGAAGCACGTCACGAATGAACGTCTGCTCTAGGTCTCGCTTCAGCTCGTCTACAATGAAGCCCAATGTTTTAATAAACGCAGGGCGGCTTCGTCTGTGGTTTAGTAAGGAAACAAAATATTAATTTGTCCACCGTAAAGCCGCTACCGGAGCGGGATTAAAGCCGCCTTGAGTTTATTTTTTGTTGTGT
>Ga0222632_1000354_pt1 | contig 26227 bp, 26 predicted proteins | sample AntAcemetageno46_FD_179828 | JGI IMG/M metagenome (GOLD analysis project Ga0222632, IMG submission 179828) | Saline water microbial communities from Ace Lake, Antarctica - #46 | ecosystem: Environmental > Aquatic > Non-marine Saline and Alkaline > Saline | place: Antarctica: Ace Lake | collected...
CATTTACACTAAATTTAAAATAATGTATTTGTCATTTACACTAAATTTAAAATAATGTATTTGTCATTTACACTAAATTTAAAATAATGTATTTGTCATTTACACTAAATTTAAAATAATGTATTTATCATTTACACTAAATTTAAAATAATGTATTTGTCATTTACACTAAATTTAAAATAATGTATTTGTCATTTTAAACTTTATCTCTATCATTTTCTATAGGTTGATTAAATTTAGAAAAGAACTTAATTGTCTTTTAATTCAAGAGGAACTAGACATTTTAACATTAATCTTTTTAACACTAGAAGGTAGATTACATAAATGATGTTTGTACATCTCATTTAGAATTCTAAGTGTAATTAAACCTTCGGGTAGAAAATCTACTGGTTGATTAAAATACTCGCCAAAACTAATCAATTGTACTGAATGAGATTTAGGCCACTTGATATCATTAATTTTCTGATTAAAAGATCCTTCAAAAACTATTCTTTGTAGAAACTGTAAATTATACCATTTTACATTTTCAACAGGTTGATTAAAATTATTACCAAAAGTGATTGCTCTCAATGAAGTTGGCCATATTACCTCCTCAATGTTTTGATTAAAATACCTTCCAAAAGTAATTGATTGCAATGAATTAGGCCATGTAACTTTATCAATTTTTTGATTAAATTCCCATCCAAAAATTATTCTTATCAAAAACTGCAATTTAGAAAATGTTACATTTTCTATGCTTTGGTTAAAATACATACCAAAACGAATTACTTTCAATGAATAAGGCCATATAACATTTTTAATAGGTTGATTAAAATTTTTACCAAAAATAATTGTTTCCAATGTATCAGGCCATTTAATATTTTCAATTGATTGATTAAAAGCGTATCCAAAAGTGAGTGATTTTAGCGATTTTGGCCAAAGTATATTATTTACTTTTTGATTAAAATTAGTACCAAAAGTGATTGATTCTATTGTATCAGGCAACTTCATTTTAGGAATAAAAGAGCAGTTTGACTTATCTTTCTTATTTGTGTGCTCCCACGACCAATCTCTAAAATTTACTGATTTCACTGATTCTGGCCATATGATGTCAGGCATTTCATGATTAGAAATATTAGACAAAGTTAAAAAATTTGTTTTTGCATTATATGTACTATAAATTGGCATAATAAAGTAATATTTTCCTTTTATATAATAAAATTTCAATTTTTATTATTTAGTCAGTAATTTTGGTAAAATTAATAATGAATTTTATTTTTTTATCTGAAATATATTAATGATACAAAATCACATTATGGCATGTATAATTTTAGTAATTGCATTAGCTTTAATCATTACAAAAAGATATTTAGTTTTATCATTATGGGATTATATACCTGTTAATATAGTTCAAATAAATAAATTATCTAATAAAAATTATGAAGTAATTTATTTATATAAAATTAAAAATAAAAAATATAAAGGTCGTCTTGTACAAAATTCAGAACCTAACACAAAATTGAATGTGTATGTTCATAAATTAAATCATCATTTAACGGTTCCACATATACCAATTACTTTGTCAGATTATGGATTAATTTTAAATGTATTATTGGCAAGTGTATATTTATATTTATATCAATGTGAATGTTTACCAAATAGTATAAATAAAGTGTTAGGAATTCCGTTAAATACTTAATTAAAATAAAATTGAAAAATGAAGTTTAGAAATAATAATATAATATATCATAATATGAATGATTTAACACTACCATACTATGATTTAGAACAAACCTCCAGAGTAACCCTATATCCTCAACAAATGAATGGAGATATTCTATTAAAATTAAAATTAAATTTAAAAGATAAAGTTGAGAAAAAATGTAATAAATATGGATATATTGATAAAGTTTATAAAATTTCTTCATTTGAAGATGGACTAATGTCAGGAGAAAATTTATCGGGTTCTGCAATATATGAAGTAATATATCAATGCAAGATTTATATGCCAATGGAAAACACTTCTATTGTATCAGAAGCAATTTTAGTTAATCCAGAATTAATTGTTTGTATAAATGGACCTATTAAAATATTCATACCTAGAGAAAATATCAATTCTAAGGTTTTTGATATAACACGAGAATTTTTACACCACAAAACAAAAAAAACTTTACAATTAAATCAAAAAGTTATTGTTAGAATTAAAAGCAAAAGACTAAATCAAGGAGATAAAAATATAAAATGTATTGGTTATTTAGAGGAATTAGCATCTGATAAAGAAGTGTCAAAATATTATGAAGAAATTGAAGAACAAGTAATTGAAAGTAATTTTATTATTTAAATAGAATCTGAATTGAAATTTGAATAATAATATGTTTAATTTACATAATTTTAAGAATTATATTTTCTATTTTTTTTAATATTTTATCATCATATTTACCTTGAATCCATTTATTTATATCTAAATTTACTTCTTCAAGTAATTCATCTCTTATATCTGTTATATTTTTAGAAAAGTTTCTTATAACTGCTTTAAAACTTAAATTAGCTAATTTTATTTTAGTAATTATTTTTTCTGCTAGTAATTTGGAAGATATATCACGATTTAATAATTTATGATGAACCCACCATACACACCAAACAGCACAGAAACCATTAGGATCTCCTATTTGATTACATGTAGGTGTTTCTAAGTTTTCTAAAATTTGAAATCCAATTTTGGGTAAATAGTCAATTGGTTTTATATATTTAAGATTAAATGAAGAAAATTTATTTTCTAGTAAATTGTCAAGAGTAAGATCATTATAGTTAAGTTCTTTTGGCGGATAAATGCCATATGGTTCAAATCTTTCTATTGTTTTATTATGTTTATCAACAATTAAAATATTAGCATGTGCTCCAATATCATTTTCAATACCAAGAGGAATAACAATAAAATTAATATCATTATCTTGCATATTTTTATTAAAAATAAATTCAAAATATGATGGATAAAATATTTTTTGATATACCCAATAAATTTGAAAATTAATAAAATCAATTTTATAACTTAAATCAATTGCCATGGTTTGATAAAAATTACTTAATTTTTCATTAATTGTGAGAGGAAATTGTAATAAAACACCAAGGTTATTAAATTTTTTCTTAAGATATAACATTCCACTTAAAATATCAATAGTAATACCAATAAATCTACAATGACTCACATACATATTTTCTTGAATTTTTAAATTAACTTCATCTTGAATAAAGGGAGGATTTTTTTTTTCTTTTTCTAAATACTCTTTAATTTTGGTGAAACAATCAATGGTACAATTTTTTTCCCATTCAAGTTTTGCTGTTTGTTTATTTTTGGTTAATATATGACTCAAAATTTTAGCTGTTTTTTCAAAAATATATTTTTGTTTATTAGAATCAACTATTTGATAAACTGTTTTACCATCTTTATTTTGGATAAATATATTAATTTTTTGTTTAATTTTATATTTTTGAAATAAATCATTATTTACTATTAAATGTAAACATGTATTTCCTTGATTATTTTGTAAATTTAAATTTGTACAACTAATTAAATGTTGCATTAAATTATCTTCTAATTCCATATTTTCTTCTAAAATAAGATGTAATAAAGTATCTCCATTTATATTTTGATAATTATATTGGATGTTATCTAAATTTTTTTCTAAAATTTTTTTAAATAAAATTATATTTTTTTCAACTATTCCGTAATGTAATGGAGTATTTCCATAAAAGTCTGTTAATTCTAATTCTTTATTTTTAAAATTATATATACCCATATCAATATTTAAGACCAGTGATAAATGTAATGGAGATAATAAATAAATTTTATCTTGTTCTGTAATTTTAATTTTATTTACAAAATATTTAATAATTTTGGTGTCTGGAAACTTGTTCAAAAGTAAATGTAATATATTTTCATTATTAAAATTTCTTTTTTTAATGGGAAAATCTTTAGCAATTAAAAAATCAATAAATTTTGTATTTTTATTAATTATAGAAAAATGCAGAATATTATTTCCTTTGTTGTCTAAATTTAAAATATTTATATTTTTAGATTTATATAATATTTCTAAAGCTTTTAAATTATTAAAAATCACACAATAGTGCAGGGAAGAATAACCAAAATTATCTTTTAAATTTATTATTGGAATTCCAATAAAATTTCTATAATATTCAATAACATCTTTTAATAACTCTAAATTATTTAATTTAATTAAATAAAATATAATAGTTCTTCCATCATTATCTAAAACATCAAGTGATATCTTATAATTAATTAAATGAGTAAAAACTTTTTTTAAATTATAAATAATAATTAAAAATATAAAATAAACTTCATTATATTTAATATTAAAATCAAATTTTTTATTATTATTTATAAAATTAATTATTTTATCTTCCTCTTTTTTTTTAGTCATTGTAAATAAAGTTTCAATTAACTCTTCTTCTAAAATTGGTATTTCAATATCCATTATTTAATGAGATATAAAAATTGATTTATAATTAATCTTTTAATATTATTAATTATAATGTCAAGTGTCCGATTACAATTAAATATCCTAGAACAAACTCAAGTAATGCTAATGAACTTTACTAAAATGTTATGGAGAAGAAATATTATTACAGAAAAAGATGTTACATCTATCTATGAAAAATTATCAGATCAAAAACCTGATAATGGAAGATATGAACTTAAAATTAATCAAACTACTATTGGATTATTATTATATTTTCATTCATTATCCTCAGTTAAAAAAGGTAGTGATATTGAAGAATTTATGTTAATTAATAAAACTTTAAAATTTGTTGTTGCTAGATCTACTAGTAAAAAAACAACGAATCAAGGAAAAGAAAAAAACACAGAAGTTTTTGAAATGACAGAATTAATGGTTGATATACCATCAAACCCTTTAGTCCCAGATCAAATGTTATTAACACCAGAAGAAAAAGAAAATTTTATTAAATTATATGCAGAAAAAAATCTACCTAAAATATTTGTAGACGATATAATGGTAAGATATTTAGGAGGTAAAAAAGATGATATCATTAAAATAATTAGAAAATCAGTTAATTGTGGTAATGCAGTTTATTATAGAAGAGTTATATAGAAGAGAGTTAAAAAAAACTGAATTAATTAATTTAAATTAATATTATTAATAATAATAATGCAATCTCCAAAAGTAATTAAATTTAATAATATTGATTTTAAAAATATAGTTAATAATCTTGGTCCTGAAGTCAGATTAAGTTCAATGATAGCAGAACCTGAAATGAGTCTAGGATTTCATTATTTTTTACATCGAACCAAAAGGAAAATGAAAATAACTAATGAATTAGAAACAAAAGATAAATTTTATTATATTTTAAATCCATTTGAAATAGATGCCACATTAAAAGATAAAACAAAAGAATTTTTAAAATTTACTAAAGATACACCTAATATATTATCAAGAGCATTTTATAAACAATGGGAAATAAATACTGTTTTTAATCTATTAGATAAAGATAAATTAATATATTCAGCTTTAGCAGAAGGTCCCGGATCTTTTTTACAAGCAAATTTACATTATCGTGAAATGTATTATTCTACAAAGAATGATAAATATTTTGCAGTAACAATTCACCCTGAAGATGGTCAAAATATTCAAGTTGCTAAAAATTTCTTAGGTTATTATAAAAAAGAACATCCCAATTTAATCAAATTACATAAAACATATAAAAAAGTTACAGCTGATAAACATAAATCTAAAGATAATGGTGATATTACAAATATTTCAACAATTTCTAATTTTAAAAAAGATTTAACAAAAGATAAAAAAACAGCTAATTTAGTAACAGGAGACGGAGGTTTTAAATGGTTAGATGAAGTTTATCAAGAACAAGAATCTTATCCTTTAATTATTGGTCAAATTTTAGCAGGTCTCACTACTTTAGATAAAGATGGTCATTTAGTAATTAAATTTTTTGAAACTTTCACAACAGTATCTTGTAAACTAGTTTATTTGGTATCTTCATTGTTTGAAGAAACTTATTTTTATAAACCTTTTTTCTCAAGAAAATCTAATTCAGAAAAATATTTAATAGCAAAACATCTTAAATTTAAAAATTCAGATAAAGAATTATCAGTTGTGCTAACTCTTTTATCAGAAATTTTACAAAAATTTAATGGAGATAAATATATTACTAATATTTTCCCAAAAATGGAATTACCCTATCAGTTTCTTAATCAAATGAGAGTTATAAACATACAAATTGCAAATGAACAACAAAAAATAATTAATAATATTATAAATTATATCAACGAAAACAACTATTTTGGTGAAAAATATCATATGTATTTGTCTCAACATAATGAAGCAATTAAATTTTGGATAAATAACTTTTTGTTTGAAAAATCTAAACAAAAAGATACTATTGCACATTGGGATAAAATACTTAAAAAAATATTAGTATCTCAAGAAGAAGAAGTTGAAACTTTAGCAAAAGAATTAACACTTTAATACCCATTATATTTGTATTTTTTTACTAAATCTTTCAATTCCTCCGGATATTTTCTATAAAAAGCAGGAAATGTGCAGGCAGCACCAATTACTAAAGATTTATAATCACTTATACTTCTTGTTCTGATATGTTCTATTATTTTTTTAATTTCTTCAGTTTTATTCATTAAGTTTAATTTAAAATACTATTTTAAATTAAATTTTAATCTTTTTTATCTTCGTTTGCTTTAAGAACAGGTGTTAAATATTGATCTGCTAATTTATTTCCTAATTCATATTCAACAGAAGTCATTGATAGTTCTCCTTTATCTATTTTTTCTATTTTACCAAGCATTGTATATAACATTGATAAATCTTGATTGTCTTTTACTAATTTTTTAACCAAGAAAGGATAATTATCCCAGAATTCAGGAAATTTATTAGCTATTGCAATTTCTCGTTGCATATTATTTTTTTCCTTAATTGTTTCAACAAATTCTTGAATTTCTTTAATTGTTTGTCTGAGACTCATTATTATATAGTATAATAAATTAATTTATTTTTTAAATCTAAAAATAAGAAAAATAATAATAGAAACAAATATAATTCCTATCAAGTATAAATTATCATTATTCATCAAATTTTCTTTTTTATGAATAGGTATTTTATTACGAATATAAGTTTCTTTATCCACTAGTTTTTCTTTATCTACTGATTCTTCTTTATCTAATTTTTGTTTATTATCAGTATATTCTACTTGACATGTATTATCTTTAATTAAAATATTTGCTTCTTCAAAACTTACTATATCTTTTCCATTTTCAATATTAACTGCATTATGAAGAGAAATAACCCAGTTTTTAAAATACTCTTTGTTTGATAATATATTATCAGTAAGAGGAATTTCTTTTAAATGTCGATAATAATTTTTACTACATTTATAACAAGGTAATATATTTCCGACATTCAAATAAAAATTTTTATATTGTTTTTTTTGTAATTCAGTTGGAGTTTCTGGGTAGCCTAAGGAAACATAATGCAAAAATTTCCAACCATGTTTCCCCCAAATATTAGGATTAACCATAATTATTATAATAGTAGATTTTTTTTTAAAGAAAAGAAACCATTATTAATATAATGGATTCAACCAACCAATTAAATTATAAAACAATTATTAATTATTTAATGGATAAAAAACTATGTTTTGCTTTGGGAAGTTCTAGTACTAATAAAATAAATTTATTTTTAAATAAATATGAATTTGTATATTTTGGTGTACCTGAATTTTCAACAGAACTAGATTATTTTTTAGCATCATTAATTTTTTGTTTAAATAAAAATGTATTTTCTAGTGAAGCTGTTTTTGATATAAAACTAGAAGATTTTAAACATTTTTTAAAAGAAAATAAAGTTTCAAATAATTATTTAGATATAGCTAAATTTTTTAAAATAAATATTTTTATTATAACTAAAAAAGACTTACATATTTTACCTTCTAATAACATTGTTGATATTTATTTACCTCATATTTTAATTTATTATGAAGACAATAAATTTTATCCTTGTACTATAAATAATAAAGAAATTCTATTTTTTAATACAAATAATGATTTTATATCTTCATATTATGAACAAACACCTTCCGTTTTCAATAACCTATATCAAAATTATCAAATATTAGATGATATTGAAACATCAATAAATAATTTTTTGGGAATAGAAGATAATTATTTTATTAATGAATCTGAAGTAGAAAAAATTCAAAATTTAACCAAGTTCAAAAAAGCAGAATTAATAAATTTACTTTTATCAAAATCTGATTATAAAAAATCAGTTTTAAATAAAATGAAAAAAAGTGAATTAATTAAATTATTGAATTAATAGTGAATTAATTAAATTATTGAATTAATAGTGAATTAATTAAATTATTGAATTAATAGTGAATTAATTTAATTATTGGATTAATAGTGAATTAATTTAATTATTGGATTAATAGTGAATTAATTTAATTATTGGATTAATAGTGAATTAATTTAATTATTGGATTAATAGTGAATTAATTAAATTATTAAATTATTAAATTAATTAAAAAAAGAAATATTTTTTCAATCACTTTTCTTCTTTCTTCGTGATAATCTCTTAATAAATTAAATATTTCGTCCAATGTGAACCATCCAATATCACCTACTTCTAAATTATCTTTAATATCAAATTCTACATTTAATTTAGTAATTGTACCTACATATAAAATATGGCAATACTTTTTATTATTAGTTCCCAAATATTCTTCATTTACAGGTGAAACATTATCTAAAATTTTAACCAATGTGTTGTCTAAACCTGTTTCTTCACTAAATTCTCTTAAAGCACATGTTAAATTAGCTTCTTTATAATTTCTTCTTCCTTTTGGAAAACCCCATTCTGGTTCATTATAATCAGGAACAAAATCATTAGTTAAATATTTAAATAATTTTCCATTATTAAATTCTTTAAATTTTTCAAAATTATTTTGAGCAGATGTATATTCTTTTTCAAAACTTTTTCTCCAACTTGTTTCTTTCCACATATTTTCCCATAATTGTTTAAAATTTGAACATGATACATTAATTATTTCATCAGGAGACATAGAACGAAATAATTCAGTTAATTCTATTATATTTAATTGATACTTACCTCTAATAAATTCTACATAATTAATAGTATGTTTACGTCTTATCATTAAAAATTTTATTTTATTTTTATATGTATTCAAATATTCTAATGATTTCATATTATTTGAATTTATTCTATCTATTTTAACATAATCAATAGGTTCTTTTAATTTAATTGTTTTATCTAATTGAGCACATACAATTCCAATTGAAATAATTGGTAAAGGACAATCTCTTTTTTTATGGTTATTTAATCCACAATTTTGACAAAAAAACTTTTTCATCTTTACTATAAATGAAACTAGTCTTTTTTTTAAATACTAATATAAAGTGAAATTGTAAATAAAAATTGATTATTTATATTTTTCATGATTTTAAAATTAGTGAATGGAAACAAATGGATGGATTTTAGGAGTAACACAAACATTGATTGGACATCCCTTAGATACGCTAAAAACATGGAAACAATCAAATATTAAATTAAAAATATCTTTCAATAATTTATATAGAGGGTCACTTTATCCTCTAATATCATCAATTTTCTTAAATCAAGCAAGTTTTGATATACTTGAAAAAAATAAAAATAATAATATTCCCAATTTTTTAAATTTTATATCAATTGGTATTTTTAATGGCATTATTCTAACACCTTTAGAATATTGGAAAATTAGAGATCAACATAAATTACCAAAACAATTAATACCAAAAGGTTTTAATTTGACTTTATTACGAGAAATACCTGGATGTTCAACTTATTTTTTCTGTTTGGATTATACTTTAAAACACAATATTAATCCTTTTTTAGGTGGTGGTGTAGCTGGCATTACTTCTTGGATGCTTACATACCCAATTGATGTTTTTAAGACTAGATATCAAGTGGATATACCTTATCAACAAATATTTAAAAAATCATGGTTCACTGGATTATCATACTGTCTTTTGAGAAGTTTTATTACCAATGGTGTTGGTTTTTATATTTTTAAAAATTTACTTTAATAAGTTCTTAAAAATAAAATATTTATTTATTAAAATTTTTCATTATATTATCCATATTAATATTAAATTTATCTTGCATTAATTTATTCATTTCATCCTTATTTTTAAGTGTATCTGAATTAGAACCTAACATTCCAAGAATATCAGCAAGTCCGCCAGCACCACCAGCACCACCAGCACCACCAGAAACTTGATTCATTAGTTTTAACATTGAACTTAAATCCATATTATTTTCATCAGGTTTATCCTCTCCTGTTACAACATTTGCAGTAGAAAAATTGTCGTGCATTACAACCTTTTTCATGGGAACTTTATTTTTTGGTATCATTCCTTTCAACATTTCTTTAACTCCCGGTATTTTTTCTTCAAATTCAGACATAATTGATTCTAATTTAATATCGCCATTTTGGATTTTTTCATGGTATTTCTCAGTAATTAATCCTGTAACCTCCATAATTGATTGTAAAGGATTAGACTCACCACCCTCTTTAAATTTATCTTTAAATACATCAACAATATCTTGTATCATTTCATTAGTATTTTTATCTACCTTAATTTTTAATAAACTATTTTCTACCTTTTCATCATCAGGTTTTAAATAATTTATTAAAAGTTTTAAACAAATCCATAAATATTCTCTGTCTTTATTTTCATCCAAATTATTAAATATTTTTTTTAAAGATAATTGTTCACCAAATAATGAAATACTAAAATTATAAGTTTCTTCTTCCTTTGAAGAAAATAATTTATTTTTCTTTTTTTGTAATAAATCATTTCCTTCACTCACTAAAAGAAATTTTTTATAAAAGTTTTCTAATAAAGTTGTTTTTTCAGAATCTTCTAAATTTAAAAATATATCTAAAATATTTATAATTTCTACATCATCTTTTTTAATTTCTTTAATTTTATTTGTGAAATCATTAACAATTGTAATCTTGTTTGCCATATATTATACCTAATATAAAATTTGTCTTTATATTATTTAAATACTTTATTAAAGAGGTGCAAAATTATGTCCAACTAATGTTGGATTTTGATTCCCAAAACTCTTTCCCTTTAAAGAATAATCATATGGATGAACAAATGATGGATGAATATTTTCTTGTGATAATTCACCAGTGGGATTCATATTAATAGGTTGAGGCTCTCCTATATTAACAGGATGATTTATTTTTTTAAACTGTTCTTGATTTGAATGCATTTGTTGTGTTTGTTGCATTTGTTGCATTGGTTGAGTTTGTTGCATTTGTTGCATTGGTTGAGTTTGTTGCATTGGATGAGTTTGTTGCATTGGGTGAGTTTGTTGTATTTGTTGAGTTTGATTATAAGGATTATTTTGATAATTTATATTGTCAGTAGATTCATATTGTGGTATATTAATTATTTGAGGAGTTTCATTAATAGTAACTATTTTATTTGTTTTAATGCCTGTATATCTTGTATAAAGAAAATATCCTAAAACTAAAATAAAAACAGCTACTAGTAAATAATTTTTAATATTTCCTAATAAATCTAGCCTAAATAATGAATTTATAGGTGTTTTGTTCTTAATATTTAATTTTTTTAACAATCTTGGGTCAACTAATGTTGGTTTAGATTTTCCGAAATCCATTAAAGTGAAATAGAAAAAAATTAAAGTGAATAATAAAATTTATAATAAAAATTGATTTTATTAATTTAAAAATAATCTAATATTAGTATATCAATATGGAACCTTTACTAAATCCTGAAAATAACAGATTAACAGTCTTCCCAATTAAATTTAAAAATATCTGGGATATGTATAAAAAAATGCAGGCAGCTTTCTGGACAGCTGAAGAAATTGATTGGTCTAAAGATAAATATGATTTTAAAAAAATGAATGAAAATGAACAAAGATTTATTAAATATGTTTTAGCTTTTTTCTCAGCGAGTGACACCATTGTAAATATGAATCTAGGTGAAAGACTATCACAAGATGTTCAACCATTAGAAGCAAAAATGACTTATATATTCCAAATGATGATTGAATCAGTTCATTCAGAAGTATATGCTTTACAAATTGATAATATTATTGAAGACAAAGAAGAAAAAAATTCTATTTTAAATGCTATCGAAACAGTTCCTTGTATTAAGAAAAAAACAGAATGGATGATGAAATGGGTTCAATCAAGTGAAAGTTTTGCTACCCGATTAGTTGCTCAAACTATAGCAGAAGGTTTATTTTTTTCTGGAAGTTTTTGTGCTATTTTTTGGTTAAAACAAAAAAATGTAATGCCTGGATTAATTTCTTCAAATGAATTAATTGCACGTGATGAAGGAATGCATTGTGATTATTCAATAATGTTATATAATATGTTAAATGATAAATTAGATCAAAATATAGTTCATCAAATGTTTGAAGATGCAGTTTTAACTGAAAAAGATTTTATTTGTGATTCTTTACCATGTTCAATGTTAGGAATGAATTCAGAATTAATGGAACAATATATTAAATTTGTAGCAGATCATCTTTTAATCAAATTAGGATATAATAAATTATACAAGGTAGAAAATCCTTTTACTTGGATGGAAGCAATTTCAATTGAAGGTAAAACAAACTTTTTTGAGTATCGTCCTACTCAATACCAGAGAGCAGATGTTAATAATAAAACAAAAGATAGTGCTTTTGAGATATCAGAAGATTTTTAGGTATTAGTCATTATTTTATAAAAATTGATTATTAATTTATCTTAATATTATCTTTAATATATTATATGTCAAATCTAAACTCAACATACTATGTTATTAAAAGAGCTGGAGTAAAAGAACCTGTCCAGTTTGATAAAATAACAAAACGGATCGAAAAATTAATAAATGAAGAAATGAAACAGAATATTGATGTAATTGATATTGTTAAAAGAACTATTACAAGTATTTATCCAGGAATTACAACAAAAGAATTAGATGAACAATCTGCATATCAATGTGCAATGATGGCAACAACACATCCTGATTATTCACTTCTTGCTGGAAGAATATCTGTTTCAAGTTTGCATAAAGAAACTCTTTCCACATTTGTTGAGAAAATGGAATTTATACATAAAGAAACAGGAATTTTTAATAAATCTTGGTTAGATTTTATTTCTCATAACAGAAAAAAATTAAATAAAGTAATTGATTATAAAAAAGATTTTAATTTTGATTATTTTGGTATAAAAACAATGGAAAAAATTTACTTGACAAGAGTTAATAAAAAAATTATAGAAAGACCTCAAGATGTATTTATGAGAGTTGCTTCAATTATTAATCTTGGTGATCTCGAAAGAACCATTAAATCTTACCAACTGATGTCTGATAATTATTTCACCCATGCTTCTCCTACTCTATTTAATGCAGGTAATAAATCTGGAAACCTTATTTCATGTTTTTTGTTAGGAACAGAAGACTCAATTGAAGGAATTACTAAAACATGGCATGATGTGTCTAATATTTCAAAATGGGGTGGAGGAATTGGAGTGCATGTTTCAAATGTACGATCTAAAAACTCTAAAATTTTGGGAACTAATGGACATAGTGATGGTATTATTCCAATGCTTCAAGTTTATAATTCAATTGCTAGATATATAAATCAGTCAGGAAAAAGAAAAGGAAGTTTTGCAATGTATTTAGAACCACATCATAATGATATATTTGAGTTTCTTGAACTTCGTAAAAATACAGGTGCTGAATCTGAAAGAGCAAGAGATTTATTTTTAGCTTTATGGATATCTGATTTATTCATGAAACAGGTTCAAGCTGATGGTGAATGGTATTTATTTTCTCCTGATGAAGCACCCGGATTAACTGATGTGTATGGTGAAGAATATGATAAATTATATTACAAATATGTTCGTGAAAAAAAATATCGTCGTAAAATTTCTGCACGAAAACTATGGGATGCAATTCAAACATCACAATTTGAAACTGGTTCTCCTTATATGTTATATAAAGATAACATTAATAATAAATCTAATCAAAAAAATATAGGAACCATTAAATCATCTAACTTGTGTGTTTCTCCTGACACTATAATTACAACTAGCACTGGTTCATTCCCTATTTATCAGTTAGAAAATCAAAAAGTAAATGTATGGAATGGTCGCGAATGGTCTAATGTTCATATTAAAAAAACAGGAACTAATCAAAAATTAGTTAGAGTTGAGTTCAACAATGGAAATGTTTTAGATTGCACTCCTTATCATAAATTTTATATTGATAATTCTATTGAAATTAAAATAATTTCTGCATCTGCTCTTAAACCTGGAATGAAACTTGAAAATTGGACAACACCAACTGGGATTCAAACATATGAATATATTAAGAGTATTACTCCTTTACCAATTACTAGCGATACTTATTGTTTCAATGAACCTTTAAGACATCGTGGTATGTTTAATAATGTTGTAACAGGACAATGTGCTGAAATTGTTGAATACAGTGATTCTAAAGAAACCGCATGTTGCAATTTAGCATCATTATCTCTTTCTAGTTTTATTAAAACAAAAGTTTTACCTTCTGATAATTGGGTAATTTATTCTAAAGAAGATTGTCCTTATTGCAATTGGTCAGAAACACTTTTATTAAATAATAAAGTAAATTTTAAAAAAGTAATGGTATCAAAAGATGACACCAATTATCAATTATTAAAATCAAAATCAAAAGATCCTTTTAGTAAAATTACATTTCCCCAAGTATATCAAAATGATAAATTAATTGGGGGAATGGAAGATTTATGGAAATATTTTGGAAAAGAATTTGATTATCAAAAATTATGGGATGTTGCTTATCATACTACTGTTAATTTGGATAATGTGATTGATTTGAACTATTATCCAACCCCTGAAGGAAGAAGAAGTAATATGAAACATAGACCTATTGGGTTAGGTGTTCAAGGAGTAGCAGATGTTTTAGCAATGATGAGAACACCTTATTCATCCGATGAAGCCCTTGAAATTAATAAAAATATTTTTGGAACAATTTATCATGCATCTCTTCAAGCATCAACAGATATTGCAAAAGAAAGAGAAGAAGGAATTAAACTGATTCAAGAATATCTAAAGAACCATCCAAGAACACTAATTGAAGGAGAATTTTATGATACAACATTTACTTGTCATATCAAGAAGATTGAAAAACTCTATCATAAATTACGTCCTCATTCAAGTGAATTAAATTTAACTAAATTTCAAGGAGCTTATACTACATTTGAAGGGTCACCTTTTTCTAAAGGTCAATTACAATATCATCTTTGGAACCAAGAACCTATTTTAATTCAAGATTTAGTGCCTACTAAATCATGGTCCAGTTTAATTGAACAAATCAAAACATATGGAACACGAAACTCACTTTTAACTGCTTTAATGCCCACAGCTTCTACCTCCCAATTACTAAATAATTACGAATCATTTGAACCTTTCACTTCAAATATATATACTCGTAGAACATTAGCAGGTGAATTTGTAGTAGTTAATAAACATTTAATTAGAGATCTAAAAGAGTTAGGGGAATGGAATAGAGATATTAAAAATTTAATTATTATGAATAATGGTTCAATTGCTCAATTAAATGTACCATCTATAATTAAACAAAATTATTTAACTGCATATGAAATGAAACAAAAATGGGTTTTAGCAGGGTGTGTTGCTCGTGGTCCTTATATTGATCAAACACAATCAATGAATTTATATTTTAATAATCCTGATAGTCAGAAATTAACTTCCTCTCAATTTTATGCTTGGAAAAATGGATTAAAAACAGGATTATATTATTTAAGAAGTAAACCATCAACTAATGCTCATAAAATTACTATTGATCCAAACTTGGAAAAAGCAAACAATATGAAAAAAATGGAGGAGGAAGAAGATGAAGGTTGTTTAATGTGCAGTGCCTAAGACTGATTATCTAGAAAAATTGAAATTTTAATTTATATTATCCTTATTATTTTATATGCCAGGTCAAAAACGTAAAGGAATGAATAACAGAAGGAAACTCAAGTCAAGTATTAAATTTGCACTTGTAGAACCTAATCTTGTAACAGGAGAAATTATTGCAGTTATTACTGCAACACAAGGAGGATCTCCGCCAAGATTTACTTGTGAGAGTATTGAAGGAGAATCATTTATTGCTCCCATTCAGGGATCTATTGCAAGTGGTCCCAAAAGACAATTTGTAAAGAAAGGAATGTATGTATTGTGTGTTCCAATGGAATGTGATACCATGACAATGAGTTCAAATTCTTTGGATATGAAAAAGATGATTATTCATCATGTTTATTCAGTGAATGATGTAAAACAACTTGAAAAGAAGGGATTTCTAAAGAAGGCTGATATTTCTAAAGATGAAGATGATATTGTCTTTGGAAAGTCAGGAGAGGAAGTTGAAGATGATATGATTAATTTTGATATTGCCAATATTTAATTTATAATTTCATAAGAAAGTTCTCAATTTTTTCATTGCTTTCATCATCAAATACTAAATTAGTCCAAATATTTTTATCTAATTTAATTGTTTCATAAATTTTAAATTTTTCTTTAGTTATTTTATTTCCATAATTTCTTATATGATTTATTAGATAAGGTTCTTTATTTTCTTGAATAATTTTACTTATACTTTTATTTATTAATTCTTTAGGATTTATATCTGGATTATTTAATCTCATTTCTACATACCATAAACACCATGCTAAACAAAAGCCTCCAAAATCGCCGGGTTTTTCATTTAATTCGTTTGATTCATCAGACAAAGCTTGAACACCTGCATATGGCGAGGTGTGTTGATTACTTAGATAACTTAATCCAGTATTCCAGGTTAATTCTTCTTCTAATATATCATTAACATCATTTTCTTTATCGGTAGTGTCCCCATAGGGTTCAAATCTTTCAATCCGTTTTTCCATAAAATCATATAATAATATATTAGCATGTAAATTACCACTCTTTGAAATTAAAGATAAGAACACAACAGCATAATCTTTTTGTCCTTCATTTTTAATTTTATTAATAAGTAAATTTAAATATGGATTAATATTATAATTATCTTTATCTTGAAATGATATAAAATAAGGTAAATCATTAAAAGTTAAATCTAAATTAGTGGGCAAAGACATTGTGCTTCCATCAAATGTTATTGTATTTTTTATTCCAATTGTATTAATTCTAGGAACTATTAAATTTTTATGTTTAGTTTCTAGTAAATGAAAATATATTAAAATATCATCTAATCTTGCTCTAAAATAAGTTGCTAAACTTGAAGTATCTTGTTTTTCCTGAAAAATTTTAATATTTTCTTTTTTTTTATGATTAAATTTATTCAAGTATTTTGGATAATTAACTTTTAAGTAGTCCCATAAATTTTCACCATACATATTTACTTGATAGAAATCATCTATATTTTCTAAAATTTTTATAACAAAATTATCTATTTCTTTGTTATGATTTTTATAATACATTATCATAAACATTCCTAAATTAATTCCATTTGAAGTTGTTCTATTTGGGTTTATTTTATTTTTATTATAAAAGTTAATTAAATCAACATGTGTTAATCCTAATTTATGTTCATTATAAATCATAATTCTAAAAGGTTGTTCTCCATTTATAGGATTCAAATGATCCATTTTAATTTCTAATTTTTTTAATCCGTCTAAAATTGCTGGTAGATTTTTTAAGATTTCATTATTTTTAATTAAATTAGATAATAAATATGTAAAAAGACTATTACCATAAAAATCAAGAATTTGATAGGATGTAAGATTTAATTTATTTAAATTTATAATTAAATCATTCAAATTTAAAAAATTATTATCAATTAATTGAAATAATCCAGGCTTTTTTTCAGGAAGAGAAAAATTAATTAAATTTTTAATTTTAATAATATTTTCAATTTTAAGATTTAAACATGCTAAATAATTTAATCTTTCTTCATTCTCAAAATCTTTTTGTGAAATAAATTTTAGTAAAATATCACTTAAATCTTCAAAATAACGGTTACTAGAAATAATTAAAGATAAAATACTATTTTTTTGGAAATCCATATTATGCCAACATGTTTTTTTATTAATCATTTTTTTTAATAAATCAACATTATAATAATCTTTTAAAATTAAATGATAAGGAGTATTAAAATTTTTATCTACTAGATTTAAATCATAACCTTCATTTATATATTCTTTTATCAAATCTATTTTTTGATATTTTATTAATTCATGAATTAAATAAGTTCCATTTATTTTTTCCATAATAGAATCTTTCATATCTAATAACTTATTTATTTTTGTAATATCCATTATTACATAACTATATAATAAATATATTATAATGATATCTAATAAAAATTGATTATATTTTAATTACAACTTATAAAATATATATATGTCTGAAATTATAAATATGTCTCGAATTAATAATATTGGGAATACTTGTTATCAAAACAGTGTTCTTCATCCACTAATTCACACTCCTGAAGGTTTTATTGAATATATATTAACAGGTAATTACCTAAAACAATTAAAAACAACAAAAACACATGATGAAATTAAAGATACCTTGATTTTCCAATTTCATCGAATCCTAAATAGTATGTTTAGAAATAATGATTTGAATCTTAACCCTCACACATGGAAAAAAATATGTGGAGAAAAAAATGATATATTTCATGGATCTAATCAACAAGATGCTCAAGAATTCCTCTCATTTATTATTGATAATTTTATTGAAGATATGGGTATTGAGTATCCAACCATTCCCAGAGAATATGTTGTTAATAATAATTGGTCTAAAAAACAAATGGTTTTAAATATTTTAGCAGAAAAATCTTTTCAAAACTTTCACCGTAAAAAATATTCTATTCTAGTTCCTATGTTTAATGGAATGGGACACAGTAATATTAAATGTATTAATTGTGAATATGAATCTAATAATTTTACACCTTATTCAATATTAGGTTTAAGTATCTCAAAAGATTCAACATCACTAGATGATTGCTTGAAACATTATTCAACGAAAGAAGAATTAGATAAAGATAATTTAATTAAATGTTCAGGATGTTATCAAAAAACAAGGGGAATTAAAACAGAATCATTTTGGAAACTTCCTAAATATTTAATAATTAATTTGAAAAGATTTAAACATGATATGTATGGAAGAGTTACTAAAAAAGATAATTCATTAATTGACTATCCGTTAGAATTAGATATGAAACCTTATGTTGACAAGGACAGTAAATATTATCAAAAATCACATCAGTATTATTTATATGGTGTGACTCTTCATAGTGGTATAATGATGAATGGATTTAGTGCAGGACATTATACCTCACTTGTGAGGAACAGAACAGATAAAAAATGGTATTATTATAATGATGATTCTAAACCTGAACCGGTTTCAACTAGTAAACTAGTTCATTCTAATGCTTACCTATTATTTTATTGTCGTAAAGATTGAAAAATATAATTTCAAATAAATAATATTTATGATATTAATGAATAGTAAAATAATTGAACAATTTGAATTACTTGTTCGTAAAAACGATCAAGAACTTAATTTCGCAATGGAAAATAAAGATAAAAAAGAAACTACTAAATATACTTTTAAACTTAAAACAAATAAAAGAATATTAGGGATTATGAAAAAATATCCTGAAGAAATTACCTTGGAAAATTATAATGAATTACAAGAATTAGGTGGAATTGGTAAAGGAACTATTGAAAAATTAAAACAAATTCTAGAAAATGGATATATTGAAGAATTAAAAGGTATTGAAAAAAAAGTAAATACAAAAGAATTAATTTTAATTGAATTAGAAAAAGTTATTAATATTGGAAGAGCAAAAGCTTTAGAATTAGTAAATAATGGGATAAGCTCAGTTGATGATTTAAAAAAGAAAATAAAATCTAAAAAAATAGAAGTTAATAATAAAATTAAATTAGGACTGAAATATTATAATAAAATACAAGAAAAAATCCCCAGAAGTGAAATTAGTGAAATTAATGATTATTTACAAGATAAAATTGATACATTAAATAAATTAAATAAATACAAAAACACTACTAAATATATTTTACAAATAGCAGGCTCTTATCGAAGACAAAAAATAACTTCAGGAGATATTGATGTATTAATAACTAAAAAAGGAACAACAGATAAAACAAAAAATTTAGAAATACATTTACCTGATATAGTTAATGTATTAAAAAATGACAAATTTTTAATTGATGATATGACCGACAAAAATATTCATACCAAATATATGGGATTTTTTAAATGGAAAAAATTACTTCCAGGTAGAATAGATATTAGATTTGTATCATATGATTCATATTATACTGCATTATTATATTTTACTGGTAGTGGTGAATTTAATAAAGTTATGAGAAATATAGCAAAAGAAAAAGGATATAAATTATCAGAATACACATTAATTAATTTGGATTCTAATGATAAAATTAAAATTAAATCAGAAAAAGATGTTTTTGAAAGATTAGGAATGGATTATTTAGAACCAGATTTAAGATAATTTTTATGCCTCTGGAGTTGGGAAAAAATATTTAATAATTTCAGCTCTGTTATCAATGAGAGCATGTAACATATTGTTTGATTCATTCACCTCTATTGATGTTGTTTCTTCTAAACAATTTACCTTCTTTTGAACCAAACAAGTGTAATAAATACCATCTTCTTTCCTTTTTTTAATATATCCTAATTTAAGTAAAATTTTTCCTAATTTATTTTTTAAAGATATAAAATTCTCTTTTTTAATTTCAAGATAATTAAACAAATTTTTATAAAGTATTTTAGAATCAACACAATCTTCTTCCGACTCTGTTATATTATAAGACATTTGCATATAATGTTTAACTTTATATTCTAAATCACCACTCTCAATAGATTTCATTGTATTCTTAAAAACATTAATCATTGTGTCTAATTGACTTCTATTATCAAAATATTGGTTGTCGAACATTTTAACTAGTAATTCTTTATCATAAGTATCCTCTTCTAAACTTAATACTTTAACAAAACCTAATCTTTGACTAAATTTCATTATTAGTTGGAACCAAGCAATATCATTGATTGCTAAGAAAGTCATATTAAGATATTCACAATAAAGAATAATTTTTGTATTCTTGTCATAAACATCAGAAATAAGAGCATAATTAGATGAATTTGCGGGGAAACCATTTATAGATGTAGTTGTATATTCACCTGTTAATTCGCTTTGAGATTTAATCACACCTGGTAACGGTCTGATATCCCTTGATTTATTATCATCTCTACCACTAACAGGACTAATAAAATTAGCATAGTCATCAAAACGATTAGTTGTAACAAGTCTTTTAAAAGGTAAGTCTAACTTGTCAGATTTATTAGCTAAACCAATTTTACTCTCAATTGCATTAATATTTAATTTAATAGAATCTAATTTTTGTTTAATTTCGTTTGCTTTATAATGTTCGTCAACCAGAATTTTTATTTCGGTTATATCTTCAATAAAAAGATTTTTATTTAATATAAAATTATATTCATTATTTTTTAAATCATCAAACCCATCATATTCCTTAATTGCTAAATCACAATTATTGTCACTAAAAAATTTTTTAATTTGTTCAAAACTTGATTCTTCAGAAATAAAAACTTTAATGAATCTACAATTGTAATTTAAATCAGAAAGTAAATAAATTTTATGTTTTTTTTCTTTATTTATAATGGGAGGTACTGGTATGTCAACAACGTTGGACAGATCAGGAATGGTAGAATTATCAACTATTACTGTTTCAGGATTTATTATCATATAAAATAATTTATATTAGTTGTTTAAATTAAAAATCACCAATTTAAAAAACTTAATAGCTTAATTAATAGGATTTAAAACATTAAAATTAATTTATTTAATTATGTTATTGAATAAATTTATATTTAAACAATTTTTTAAAACTGATAATAAATTATATGGATTAATTAATATAAAAGATTTATTAAATCAAGAAATAGAAATTCCAAATGAACAAAGACTTAAATTAACAAAAAAAGTAGATGATATAATAACATATCAAGATTTATATTTTAAGAAATACAATTGTTTCAATTTTCAAGGCACAATTAATATACATTATTGTGAAGAAACAAATAAATATTACTTGGTTGATGGACAACACCGATATTTTGCTATAAAAGATTTAGTCGAGAATCACAAATATAAAAATGAATATATTATTTTAGAATTGATTCAAGTAAAAACACTGGGTGACTTGAGAGAAAATTTCAATATAATAAATAAAAATACTAAAATGCCTAAATTTCCGCAAAATTTAAATAAATCAGTAATTGAAAAAGTGTCATTTCACTTATTTGAAAAATATCCTAATTTTTGGTCTGACTCTTCTAGACCACAAAAACCTAATATAAATCAAACTCATTTACAGGAAGGTATCGCCTTTCTTTACAAAGAATTAAATATACTTTTAAAAAAAGAACTAACTGAAAATGAATTATTAAAAATTATATTAGATAAAAATAAAGAAATTGGTAAAAAGAATTTATTAAAATTAAATATTTTATCTAGATTAAAAACTAAAAATAAAATAATTAATAAATGTGAAGAAGCAGAATTTTATTTAGGAATCTATACCCATAAATCAAATGAAAGTTGTTATGGATGGATTCAAGATATATTAAATGATTTAAAACCAATTAAAAAACAAATTAGAAAACAAAGAATTCCACCTATTTTAAAGAATAAAGTCTGGGTAAAATATATTGGTGATAAAATTGAAACTAATTGTTTGTGTTGTAATAAAACCATTATATCAATAACAAGTTTTCATTGTGGTCATATTAAAGCAGAAGCAAATGGAGGTAAATTAACTATAGAGAATCTTAGACCAATTTGTGGTTCTTGTAATTCTTCAATGGGAACTCAAAATATGAAAGACTATACTAATAAATTTTTTGAAAAAGAAAATACCTTGAATTTATAAAAATTAAAATAATAACATTCCTGAGATTCCTTCATCTGCACTCATTATTGGTTCCCTGAAATTAACTGTTTTAATATCAAACATGCTATTATTAATTGTTTTCAAATAATTAATTTTATTAATATCTGTTCTTGCTTCAACCGTATCTAAATAATCAGACAACATAGTAGAAATAAGATTTAAATTAATTTCAATAGTTTCATCTTTATAAGGATGTTTTAGATTCATATAAATATATTTAGTAGATGATGTTCTTCTTGTTGAAATAATATTTGTAGTATCAATAGAAATTAAACCTTCTTTTGTATAAGTGGCACTTGTTGAAGTTTGACTTGATGTTCTTCCTGCTATATAAGGAATATGTTCCACATTTGGTTGATAAACAATTATATCAATATCATTGGGCTCATCCAAAGAATTAAGCAGTTCTGGATTTTGAGAATAAGCTAATAAAATAATAGAGGCTGATCCTGTTAGTTTCCAAAAATAAAGAGGATATTCGTCAGTAGTTATAAATTGGCTGTTTAGTTTGGGAATAACTTCAAACAAATTATCAAAAAACCTGTTAGCCCAATCTGGAAGACCTCCTCCTAATTGTTTAAGATTAATATATTTTTTTTTATATTTAATATATTTATGAAAATATGAGGGCATTATAAAGAAAATGAAAAAAATTGAATTTAAAATAAAAAATATATAATTAATAATTAATATTAATATGAAAAAAATATTAGAACTTAAAATTAGAAACCAAAAAATTATTAAATATAAGTATTTTAATAATCTGGATATTGAAGCAGATACATTTTTTATTCCATTATCTCCTCCTATTTTATCTGAAATAATACCTGCTAATATTTATATTAAAAGAATTATTAAACAAAATGGTGATGAGATTAGAAGTTTTCATTTAATTAAATAAAAACAAGTTAATAAACTCTACTTACTCAAATAAGCAACAATTATCATATTCTTTAATCATTTCATTAATTATAACCATATCTTCATCTTTGTATCTTTGAGACATATGCATTAGAATAAATTTAGTTTCTTTGCATGACTTCAAGTAAGGTTGAATCATTTTCCAATGAAGATGTTTTCTTTTAACTGCTTCTATATAATGGTCGTCAAAGAAAAAGGTACATTCCATAATGACATATTGATATTCATTTAGAGGCAAATCAGCTAGAGATTTCTCTTCAAAATCTGTTGCATAAAGAATATATTTTTGATTAATTTTTTCAGAGACTGTAATTTTTTTTATTGCAAGTTGTTTAATTTCTTCATGAGTCAAATCTTTATATTCTTGTTTAAGTTGTTTTGTTTGTCTAATTATACCATAAGCATTAGTTGGTACAGAATGAGATACTTTAAATTGTTCTAAGATAATTTCACCGGCATATTTAGAGTAAGGAACTAGATTATAATATTTATTTTTATCTACATAATTTGAATTATGATTGAGTTGCAAAAAAGATACTAGGAACTTGTCAATTCTATGACAAATTCCATCATCAGCGACAATAGTTACAACCTTAGAAGTATTGTTCATAACTATATCAGGAAGTCTCTTAATATGGTCAGCATGTCCGTGTGTAATTATTACCATGTTAATATCTTTACCAGTTGAATGGTAATAGCCTGCATCTAGTTGAATTTTCCACGGATATACAATTATTCCATTTTCAAAATTACCTTTAGACACACCTTCAATTTCAAGCTTATTATAATATTTTTTAATCATAAAGGTATAACCTGCCAATAATAATAATAATTTCAATTTTTAATAAAATGTTTAATAAAATATATAAGGTCTATATATATATATACCCATGTCTCAGTCAATTAATATTCCAACAAAATCATTTCATTATTATAGTTATTCCGTTCCAAAAATTAATATAAATAAATACTTGTTTGAACTTGTAATTAATTTAAAACACTCTACCCAAATTATGAGGAAAATTGATGAGAACAAATTTACTACTTTATTAAGTACTAATAATAATATTAAGTATAATGATATAATTGGTTATTCTATTAATATAACCATTATACCAGACCATTTAGATCAAGTATTTCATAGTACTGGTAAAATTAATCAAAATATGCCTTTTTATTCTAATCAAGCAAATAATATTCATATAGAGTTTATTAAATCACAAAATGGGTGTGCGACTTGTAGATGTAAGTATATTGACTATAATAATTTATCTTTTTCATGTAGTCCTCCTTTTTAATTGACTTAAAGATTAATTATATTATATATTGTGTTATAAAATACGGATGGCCTCATAGTTTAGCGGTAAAACTGGTGACTGTTAATCACCCATCCCGAGTTCGACTCTCGGTGAAGCCTTTGGAGAGATATATTATATAAGACACATATGGCTTCATAGTTTAGCGGTAAAACTGGTGACTGTTAATCACCCATCCCGAGTTCGACTCTCGGTGAAGCCTTTTAAAAAAAATTGATTTCTAATTATATTGGAATCTTCTCTTTATTATATCTCTTAAGTTATTTTCAAATAGCTATAAGTATGCTTGCCCGAGTGGACTAAGGGGGACGATTTAAGCTCGTCTGGCTTCGGCCTCGCAGGTTCGAATCCTGCAGTATACACTTGCCTTATTAGCTCAGTTGGTAGAGCAATGGACTTTTAATCCATGGGTCGCGGGTTCGAACCCCGTATAAGGCTTTTCAAAGTTTCTCACAGCAAATTAACCCACTATATTTGAAACTTGGTTCTTTTTTAAGAACACAGCACCTATAGCTCAGTTGTTTAGAGCACCGGACTTATAAACCGGAGGTCGCGGGTTAGACTCCCGTTAGGTGTACTATTAAGACTACAAACAGCAATATTAAAATTGTTTTTTACACAAATTTATTGTAGTCTGTCTAAAGTTCCGAACAGCAAATATTAAAGAAATTTACTGGAACTTGTCGTTTTAAAAAACACAAAATATATACATTGGATATATTTAAAATTGTTTTTTAATTTATTATAGTTTGAAACAAATTATAAACCGCACTTTTATTAATTAAAAAAGATTACAAACAGCAATATTAAAATTGTTTTTTACACAAATTTATTGTAGTCTGTCTAAAGTTCCGAACAGCAAATATTAAA